>SMTZ1_10001918_pt1 | contig 25398 bp, 23 predicted proteins | sample DeeMarSWOR136_30_FD_25667 | JGI IMG/M metagenome (IMG submission 25667)
ACGTTTTTTGCGGGAATCTCTTGCGGAAACTGATAAGATTCCTGCATAAAAGATTGCAGGAATGACAGGTTAACCTCAATGTGACTAAGTAGTAATAAAATTCCTGATTTTTAGAGCAGACTCATTGATTTTTATCTTAACTTTTTTATTGTAATATTCCCATTCGTAGTTTCGAGATAAATTAAATCTCCGCCACCATTAATTTTTCCTTCACTACGAATGACCTCTTCCCGACGACCCTGTTTGCTTTCGTCAGTTTCTTTTTTTGACGTTAAGGGAAAGTCCGAATAAATATCATAATCTCGATACGAAGATCCTCTTATGTTGATCACCGCTGTAATGGTCGCTGGCAATTTTTCCGGGAGGTAAAGTGTCAAGCTCCCTCCTGATGATTTCATGTTAACATGATGGTCTTTAGAAAAATCGCTAAGGGTTATTTTTGCTTCAATATCTCCCCCGGAAGTTCCAGCTTCAATAAAGCCTTCAATATCATCTAAATTGATATCTCCGCCAGAAGTTTTCGCATAAATCCCATTCAACACTTTAGCGGCTTCAATGTCTCCACCTGAAGTTTTAGCTTTGATAACATCATTAATATTTTTTAAATCAATATCTCCTCCGGAAGTGGCGACATCAAGTTTGCCTTTGCTTCCATCAACCTCAATATCTCCACCCGAAGTGTGTGCTTCGACTTCAGCACCAATGTTTAAAAGTTCGATGTCTCCACCAGATGTATGGGCAATGACTTTTGCATTGTTATTCTTTACAACAATATCGCCACCAGAAGTTTTTGCACTCACTTCCCCCTGCACGTCATAAATTTCTACATCACCGCCAGAAGTTTTTATGCTTACTTCCTTTGTGTTTTGTTTAACGGTAACATCGCCACCAGAGGTTTTTGCATCTACTGGTCCATCGATACGTATTAATTCGATATCTCCACCTGAAGTTTTCAGATTTACCATTCCTTTTAAATCAGCAATTGAAATGTCCCCACCAGATGTCCCTATATCAACGTTAAAATCAGATGGTAATGTCACTTCAAATTTACTGCTCATATAGGATCGATAACTTTCCTCGCCACCGACCCGGATGGTATTGCCACTTTTCTGATAAGTGATGTCGATCTCTTTTAGAACAGCCTTTGCCTCTGCTTCTGTATAGACATCCATTTTTCGAATTTCATAGATCTTAACAACGTTTTTAGTCCAGGTTGTAATGTTAACATCCCCACGTATTTTTTCCATAACCAAGTTGCCGCCTTTTTTCACGTCAAATGTTTTCTCAATTTCTGCGACGTAATAGCGACCTTCTTTTCTTAGTTTTTCCTGCGAGAAAGACATTGTGGGGAGTAAAATTGATAGACTGAGTAACAAAATAATCAAATGGATAAAATGGTTCTTTTTCATTTTCTTGTCTCCTTAATTCATTAATTTTTTATTTAGCTGTTATGATGTTTAACTATATCATTGATTTAACATTATTGAGGAATAATTGGATTTTCAGTTCGATCTAAAATTTGTTTCGCTTTTGTTCGAATATACTCACTCGAATCGTTCTTTGCAGCATTAGCAATAAATGGTGCCATTGATCCATTTTTAACCTTACTTAATCCTTTGAAGGCTTCGATTCGAATTGCAGAATTTGAGTCATTTAATAACACCCTGACCAGTACCTGGGCTAGTATATCTTTAAGTGACGGAGTAATTGGTAATGCCGTCAACAATTTTACTGCCTTTAATCGTATCCCGGGATTTTCTTCTTTATCAAGCAGTTCTGCCAGAGCAGTTATCACATTTTTGTCTAAGGTTTTTGTCTGTTCAAGTGCCCGAACAATTTTTAAACGTATATCAGGACGTTCATCAAACATTAAGGTTTGTGTTAATAAATGTTGAATTTCTGGTTTTTCTAAATCTCCTTCAATGGTAATTTCATTCATGGTGTTTAATTTTAATGATACCTCACCAGTCTTTGGATCAAAGTAAATTGATTCAATGTTTGAAATATTTGATTCAGTTAATCCTGAGAGTAGATTTTGGTCGAATTGAGATTCTGAAATGGTTTGAGTAAAAAATATTTTTCCTAAAACGATGCCAATTATTAGCAGAGTAGCGGCAGTTGCTAATCGCAAACCAGGTGCAAAATCCAACGAAACAATGTGCCACAATTTAGCCCACCAATTCCTTTTCATTTGAGATTGTTTAATAACCAATAAACGCTGATGCAATTCGGTACGACTGGATACCAGTTGTAACTCAGTCGGCTCCAGTTGAATCTTTTGGTTAAGCAATTTTAATGTTTTTTCTGCCTCTTCACGATCTAACTGACAATCAGCACATAATTTAATATGCTCTTTTAAAATTTCACTCTGCTTGGTCGGAAGTTCATCATTAACTGCCAGCCAAATCCACTCTCGAAATTGTTTGCACCTCTCCATTTTTATTCCTCACTAAGGGGATGATAAAAAAACAATGTAATCATACTTCAATATTAACTATTTATTTTTTTATAAAATATTTGACATACAAATTAATAATCTATTTCTTCTCACCCTCTAAATATGGTGATACTCTTCTAAAGATTTTTTCATTTTTTGAACAGCTCGAAACAGGTAATTTTTTATTGTCCCTTCAGAAGAACCCATTATCTCGGCGATTTCACTCAACTTATATCCATGATAGTGGCGTAATACAAGTACTGCTTTTTGTTTTTTAGAAAGTTGATCAATCGCCTGTTGAATTTTAAAACTGAGTTCTAAATTTAGAACATAATTTTCTGGATTTCTGCTTTCAATGTCTTGATATATTCTCCAATTTCTATCGTTGCCTTCTAATATTTCGTCTAATGAATCATACTGATGTGAAATTCGTTGTTTCCTGAAATTGATACAGGTATTGATCGCAATTCGATAAAGCCAGGTGTAAAATTCGCTCTGAAAGCTGAATTTTTTTAGCGACTTAAAAACCTTGATGAATACCTCTTGATAAATATCACGGGTATCTTCGACGTCATTTAACATGTTGAAAATTAGTCGCATTATTTTTGCATCGTAACGTTGAACGAGGCTTTCAAATGCCTGTAAATTACCTCGCTGAGCTCTCTTGATGAGTAACTCTTCCTCTTTATCCATTACGCTTTCCTTAAGCACAATTTATTAGACAAAATGATAACAAAAAGGTTTGCATCGCTTTAAAAATTTTTAATCTTATATTAAGTTAATAAAAAATCAAATAATAAACAACATATTAATTAACATTTTTATCAATAGAAAATAAAAAAGTAGTATTAAAATACGTAATTAAAATTGTGCAAAAAATAGCCAGTTAATTTCAATTTTGTAGTCAAAAATTTGATCTAACCAATGTTTTAATATTCCTTATGAACATATTAGATGAAGTTTTTAAAAAAATGTCAGTGATTATTAAACTGGTAATTTTTCGTTCAAAATTTAGTATTGAAAGCTGATTGTATCAATTTGAACCACCGTTTTTAGGTATAACAAATTAATATATATTTTTATATCTTTAATAATTAATCTATCCCTTGAAATATCAACAGATTATAATTCTATAATATTTTTGACAAAGTTGATAACTATGGCATAATAATTGATGTAATCGGTGTAATTTGCATGATTTTAAGTTACATAGTTAATAATTACAATGTTTATTGTGGCTTATATAATTAATTGTAGTTAATAGGTTAGTTTCCAATAAATTCCTCTTCAATTAATTTATTATAATGGAATGGTTAATTAAAACAAAAATCTTTCAATTGTCATGATTTATAAAAATATAGGTATTGCTTTGAAGAGAATAACATTCATTACTTTTGGTATCATACAGCTGATATATGCTGGGGGAATTTATTCTCAAGTCACGATGAATGGTGGCAAAGGATTGTTTAGAGTGTTATCAGCGGAAACTGTGAATTCGACAGATATTTTTGTTAATGGGACATTTTCGGCTTTTTATACAAAAACTGGACCAGAAGCATTAGCTAAATATTATTGTGTCAATTTAAATGGAACTGCCGGTATAGCTAAAAAATTAGAATTGTTTTTAAATATAGTACCTTATCAAGACGATCAACATCACATTTGGGGACGATTTGGTGACACCAGGTTTGGTATAAAATATTTAACACCCTTATCTACCAGTACATTTAAATTTGGATTAATGGGATTCTATAAATTTGTAACAGCCGGCGTGCCCAATGTCCCCTATGAAATTTTTTCAACCGACAGGCCTGGTTGGGGCACAAAGGCATTATTTACTTTTGACTTATTAGATGTTTTTCCGTCCTATCCTGTAAAAGTTGATTTAAATTTTGGTTATATGGATCATGATATTGGTGACCAATTTTTTATATCAAAGTATGATCAATTATTATTCGGCACCGGTTTTAAGTTTTCTATCAGATCCATCCAGGTTTACGCAGAGTATTCAGGAGAAATATTCTTTAACAATCCTGGTAAAATTGCATTCGGTCAAAATTCAATGAGAATTACACCAGGAATCAGATTTTTAGGTCCTTGGCAAAATACATTTGATATAGCTTTAGATTTTTCACTTACGAGTTATGATTCGCTAAAAAATAAAACTCCTTTCCATAAGGAATATTTCGGATGGAAAGCCACAATCGGAGTTACACATCACTTTTCTGTATACAAATATTTTGATAAAACTGCCAAACTTGAAAGACAAAAGAAAATGGAAGAATTAAAAAAACTTGAAACGATAAGAAAAAAACGTGAAAAAGCGAATGAAGATCTAGAAAAAATGAAAGAAATTTTAGATAAAAAAAAGTCTAAAGAAAAATGAAATCTGGTTTTTCATATATGCAGTTCTTAAAATCTAATAATATCCTTATTATCTTTGTTATTACCTTACTGTCAGGTATTTGTCTATTAACAGTTTCCGTTAAAGCTGCAAATTTATCATATCTGTCGGGGAACTCTAATCAAATTGAATTCCAAACAAAAAAGGAAGACGAAAAATATAGAGAGATTGAACGAGTTTGCAATCAAATTTTACGTGGAAGTATCGAATTGTATAAAGAAGGTTCGTATTGGAGTTGCGCAAGAGAACTCATTATTTTAATGGATTATTATCCTGAGTACGAAAAGTTGGATGAGGTAGTTTTTTATTTAGCCCAATGTCTTTTTGAAGAAGATTTATTAACATCGGCAGTGAGAATGTATAAGTATCTACTTAACAAATTTCCTCAAAGTTCTTGTGTTCCTGCAACGTTGTTAGGCTTGGAAAAGACCTATTATCAACAAAATGATTACAAATTAGCATTGTCTGTTTATTTTACGCTTTTGAAAAAAGCTCCTTATGAAAAGGAACTTCTTGCCGCTGCACATTACTATGCAGGACAAAGCCATTTTCATTTAAAAAATTATGACATGGCGATCAATGTATTGAAAAAAATAGACAATCACAGTGATTATTATGATTGTGCACTTTATACAACGGCACTATCAAATTTAAAAAAATCAAATGTCACAATAGCTATAGATTATTTTCGAAAAATTATTTCATTACCTGTTATTAGTGGTGAGAGACGAAATATAATTGACAATGCACGCTTGACCTTAGGATATATTTATTATGAATTGAAAGCGTATGAACCAGCCAAACGATTGTTACTGGATATTTCTGAGAAACATGAACACTATCAGGACGCCCTATTAGCTGCGGGCTGGTCATTTCTGAAAATGGACGACCATCAAAATGTTATTAAGTATCTAAAAAATTTGATTAAACTTTTCCCTGAAAGTCCAAATGCTGAAGAAGCCCACTTTTTATTGGGTCAATCGTATATAGCACTTGGTGAATACGATAATGCAATTGAATCTTACCAGACAATTGTCGAATTCTATAAGGATAAAGTTCATCTTCCAAATATTCTTAAAAAAGTAAGCAATAGTCTTGATCAAGAGGAAGATCGAGTTGAGAGATTGAAAGTTAAAGTGTTAATCGAAGAAACCAGGCTTCTTGATGCAATTTCGATTAACGGCAACGGCGAAGAGATTCCTAAGCATTTGGTTGAGGAGAAGAAAAAACTAAAAGAGTTTCGAGAAAATTTAATTAATAATTTGTTGGCTGAACGAGATAATCTTCTGCTAATGCAGGAAAATATCTATAGATTAAAACAACTCACAGAACGCAGTGAGCGTCGAAAAGATTGGCGTGGTTATGCAGAATATGGTATTTCAAGAGCGCTTTTCTTAAAGAATATGAAAATATCGAGAGGAAACTAATCTAAATTTTTGGACTGACTGGATATGAGTGTTCATACATATCGAAAACTACACTTTGCTATTATTGGAATGATTTTTCTAATCTCGATGATTTTAATTTCATTAATAATAATTCCGCCAACAATAGCGCAGACTTTAAAAAAATCATCTGGCAAAAAACCTCAACAAAAATATGAGGTTGCTGATACTACAGATCGTATTGATCCAGAGCTATTAGAGAAAACTATCACTCATCACACTGCAATTATAGCTAAATATCCAAATGAGGCTTTTATTCCAAATTTAATGTTTGAATTAGCAGAAGCGTATGCCAGCAAATCACAATATGAATTCAAACAAAAAATGAAGCAGTATGATGAAGAGATAAAGAAATTTGAAAGCGGAGAACTAACTATCGAACCCACTTTGCCGAGGATTAGCTATAAAAATACCATTGAAATTTGTTATAAGTTGTTTGAAAAATATCCTGACATCCCTTTTAAGGACAAAATATTATATCGACTTGCAATCTGTCATCTTGATGAAGGAAATAATGAGAAGGCAAAAGAATATTTTCAACGATTATTATTCGAAACACCCCAAAGTTCAAAAATTTCAGAGGCTCATTTCCGATTAGGGGAATATTATTTTCATCAACGTGAATTTCATAAAGCAATCGAGCAATACAAAAATCTTCTACAAAATTGGGATGATCCTTATTTTAATATGGCACTTTATAAGTTAGGATGGTCATATTTTAATATAAATGACTATGCGAATGCAATCAGTACATATATCTATTTGATCAGCGATATCACATTATTAGAAACGTTAAATACGGAATTATTAGGGAAAACGAAAGCTGATGTCAAAAATGAAGCGATTGACTATATTGCTCATTCTTTAACTGAATATGCAGGGGCAGCAACAGCCAGAAAACTCCTTAGCACTTTAGAGACACAAAGTTATACGATCGACATTTTTTTACGAATGGGTGAGATTTATAAAAAAAGAAACTTCTATCCAGAGGCAATTCAAACTTATGAAACTTTACTTGCGCTTTTTCCACTTTATCCAAATGCGCCACTCATACAGAAAGAAATTATTCAGTGTTATGAACATGATATGGAAGAGGAAAAAGCTATTGCAGCTAAAGATGTCTTTGTTAAAAAATATGGACCTAACAGTCAATGGCTCAGTCAGTACCCTGAAGGAAAAATTCGAAATGATGCGATAGCCTTATCGCAAGAAACGCTTTTTTCATTAGGTACCTATTACCAGGCAAAAGCCCAGGAAAAAAACCGGGTTCGCGAATATCGACTGGCAATTGAAAAATATGAAGATTATATAGACAAATTTCGTGACAGCAAGAATTCACCAAAAGTTAACTATTATTTAGCCGAATGCTATTATGCAATAAATGAATTTGATAAAGCTGCGGATGAGTATTACAAAGTCATGACCTTTTATGAAGATAACGAATTTAAAGATATTGCAGCTTACAATCGAATTCTATCCTATTATCAGTTGCTGAAAAATAATCCCAAAGCAGATTCGACAACATTTTATCTGGAGGAATTTTTGGGAAACGGAGGCAGCTTAATTCCAATAAAAGCTGGTTGTTCTTATCAAGTCGATCTGTTAAAAGCATGTAATGATTTCATCCGCCTTCTTCCTCATAGTGAAAATTTGTTGGAAGTGCTGATGAAATATGCTGAAACTCTTTATGAATTAAAAAAGTGGGAATTAGCAGCCAAAGTCTATCAAATGGCAGTAGTCGATGAATATAAAAGTCATCGATACTATGGTCAGGCGATCAATATGATCGCTCAATGTTATTTTAAGTTGGGAGACTATCAAGAATCTGAAAATTGGTTTGAAAAATTAGCGGACGCTTTTCCAGATTCCACTCAATATGTGGAAAAAGCAAGGACAATGATTTCCTCAACCAATTTTAAAATCGCAGAACGATTAAGAGATAATGGTGATTTAAACCAAGCAGCAGTTAAATTCTTAACAATTGCATTTAACACCCAGGATCCTGATATTGCAAGAGCATCAATTGTTGAAGCTGCAAACCAATTTGAAAGGGCAGGTGATATCGAAAAAGCGATAAAAGCTTATGAACGAATGATCGAGGAACAACCAGGGGTACCGTTTATTGATGAACTTTACATTAAAACTGGTTTACTTTACGAAAAAATGGAAAACTGGATTCAAGCTTCAGATAATTATTTGAAATTAGTTAAAATTCGTCCTGATTCAAAATTTGCTCCTCGAGCATTGCTAAATGCTGCAAATTGTTATGAAGAACTTAAACTATGGAATAAAGCTAAGGTTGTATATCACCAATATGTTAAGTCCTACGAAAATACAAATCCAGATGATTATATTGAGTCGCTTTACAAATTAGGCGAATTATCGCTTAATTTAAACGATGAAACGACTGCTTTAAAGGAGTTTGCCCAAACTATTGAAAAGTACCAGAATTTTAAAACGCGTAATATATCAGTATATGAATATATACCTGCAAAGGCACAATTTATGATTGGTGAAATAAATTACGACAAGTATAAACAAGTTCAGTTGGTGCCACCGCTAAATGTATCATTGAAAAAAAAGCAGAATCTCCTTAAGACAGTGTTACAAGATTATGTTAGTGCGATTAAATATCAAGTTGCAGAATGGACAACCGCATCTTTGTATAAAACTGGATTGACGTTTGAAGGTTTAGCTGAAGCATTCGTAAATTCACCTGTACCACCAGAATTATCATTGGACGAGAAAAAAGAATATTTAGAAGGTTTAACCCAACAATCAATACCATTCAAACAAAAAGCACTTGAGACATACAGAGCGAATGTTACCAATGCTGAAAAAAGTAACGTACAAAATCAATGGGTGGAACAGAGCAAACAACGCATGGAAAAGCTTATTATAGAACTGGGATTGGGCACAAAAATAAATCACTCGCAACAATCAACAGAAGGAAACATCGTACCAGCAAGCCAAATAAATAGGAATTGACCATGAATAAAATACCATATTCGGACAGAAAATTTTTACATTATTTCTTAGTTGCAATGTTCATTTTAATTGGAGGAAATTATTCACAATTAGTTACGGCTGAAAAACCAGCATCAAAAAAAATGCAACCATCGAACCAACAGGACAAAAATACCAAGCGGTCACATGCAGACTCACTATCGCAGGATGATGTAAAGTTATTTTTAGATCAAATTGAAATTTATGGACAGATTGCAAAACCACAAACAGTGTTTATCATACCTGGTACTGATCCACGAGTGGATGGACTAAAGATTGATAGGCATTTCTTCTCGCATATTTTCCGACCTGTTGAAAGAAGCGCGCTACGACGTGTTCGGATTAAGCAGGGAAAAGATAAGGATCACATTCTTTGGTAGAATTTTAGGGGATTAAGAAATCCTTGATTAGGTATTTCTCTGAATCCATTCCTTTTCAGTGATCAATAAAAATAAATATAAACAAAATTTGTGGAAGTAATAGATGTCACAGACTTTTTAACTAATGATTTTAATTCATGTTTTAAGATAGCAACAACTCAATTTGATAGGAGGTTTCAACTTTGGATTTTGTCGTAAATAATTTCAGAGCTGGGGGCCCGGTGATGTATGTAATACTTTTTGTATTGGTTACCGGCATAGCAATTATGATTGAACGGGGATTATATATTCTTGTGAAAAATCGAATTGATACCACAGCATTTATTAATCGAGTATTAGAATTTATCCAGAGAGATAACACGAAAAGCGCGATTGAATTTTGTAGTATGTCTTCTGCTATTTTACCAAGAATAACCAGAGCAGGACTTGAAGAAGCGAACAGAAATTCAGCCGATATTCAAAATGCTTTTGAATTAGCTGCCCTGGCAGAAATTCCTAAATTAGAAAAGCGAACTCAATATCTATCAACAATAGCTAATATATCAACTTTATTGGGATTATTAGGAACTATTTTTGGATTGATCAACTCTTTCGAGGCTGTAGCAACAGCCGATGCTTCAATGAAAGCATCATTATTATCTGGCGGTATTTCTCAGGCTATGAACACTACCGCATTTGGACTTATCGCAGCAATTCCCTGCATGATTGGATACTCGATCATTCAAGAAAAAACAAATGAATTGATTGATGAAATTAATCAAAATGTTGCTCGTGTCTATAAACGAATAATTGCTGTTAGAGGTAAGGGTAAATAAAATGAATATAAAGCAAGTAGTAGGAAGAAATCGGCAACCTAAAGATAACGATGTGAATATTATCCCGGTAATGAATATCTTCTTGTTATTGATTCCATTTCTACTTCTCACAGCAGCCTTTGTTCAATTGGCGGTAATCGAATTTTCATTACCGTCACTAAACAAAGGTCAAAGTGCAATAGTTCGAGATCCAGAAAAGAAGCTGGTTCTTGTCATCTTAGCTGTCAAAGAAAACGGATTTCAGCTAAAAGCGCAAGGATTTATATTTCCTCCTCTTGATAAGAGCAATAATCAGTATAATTATCCTGTGCTGGTGGAACAGTTAAAAGAAATTAAACAAAAGCACCCGTATGCAGAAGATATTATCATTTCGCCGGAAAGCAAAGTAAAATACGATATCATTATCAAAGTCATGGATCGATGTCGGGAAACCGGCTTTCCAAATGTATCACTTTCGTAGCCATAAATTTATTATAGAAGAGTTAGAATTATGCAATTAAGACTAAATGAAAACTTAAATTTTCAACCGTCTAGGGTAAAACGAACCAAACGGAGTTCAGAAGTTACACTGAAGCTAACATCAATGATTGATATGTTTACCATTTTATTAGTTTTTTTATTAAAAAGTTATTCTGCAGAAGGACAAATTATGTCGGTGGCTCCAGACTTACGACTTCCTGAGTCTACAGCTCAAAAACCACCGCAAACAACTTCGATTATTGCAGTAACCAATGAATGGCTGTTATTGGATGGTAAGCAAGTTACAACAGTTAGCCAAGTTCTGAATAATAATAACTTATTAATTCCTGAATTGTTAAATGAATTGAATAATTTGAAGCAATTGAGTATAAAAGTTGGTGAAATTCAGGCGGATATGGGATTCACTGGAAAAATATCTATTCAAGGAGACCGTGAGCTTCCTTATTTAATAATTAAAAAGATCATGTTTACTTGTGGTCAAATTGGATATAACGATATGTTATTGGCAGTCAATAAACCAGATTAATTTATAAATTAGGATTAATAAAAATAGATGGCAAGTAGTTATAGACAATTGGTTTTAAATGTCGAACAGGCAGGTAAAGCTCGGCAGTTTGTTATCAATAAAGATGAAAAATTTACCGTTGGTCAACGCGGTAATAATGACCTTACTATATTTGGACAACATCTCCCAAAACGACACACTCTGATTGCACAAAAGAATGGTGCTTATATCATAAATATTCGACCATTCGTTGATGGTACTATTTCATTGGATGATTCTACGTTACGTATAAAAGACCTAATTCAACATGATATATTGCCCAGAAACGGGGATGATATGTTGTTGAAATTGACTCCTCACAAACATGGCTTTCTTACAATTGGAGATGCAAAGATTGAATTTGCATTTATGCAGGTGAAACCAAGACAAGCAGTGATTTTCAATACCGCAGCATTTTCCTGGCAACGAGCAGTTTTGAGAGGTTTAACTTCAGATCTGCTATTCAAATCCATATTTTTAATTCTGATGATTCTAAATTCATTAATGATTTATGCCTTTAAAGATTATAAAATAACTATAGCGAGTAAGTTTGACATTGAAAAAATACCAGAACGACTTGCCCAGTTTATTATTAAACCTCCTGAAAATATTTTTGAAGCGGATACTAAATCATTTTCCGGCACTTTAGAGGATGCAGAAAAAACCGAAGAGACTGATAAACAAGAAAATCAAAAATCTTCCCAAAAGCGAGTAGAAAAAAGAAAGAGCGACAGAAAAAGAGGAAATCCTGCTGCATCAGCCGGATTGCTTGGTCTCATAGGTGGGACCGGTTCAACTAGTAAATCAAGCTCAATCGTTGATGCACTGGTGGATAAGGGTTTAGTTGCTGATCTAAACAATATCGTCAATGGAGGGACTCACTTAAAAGTAACTAAAGATAATCCTAATAACAATAATGATTTATTAGATCAATTGATCGGAACCGGTGGTTCTGGAGGTATTGACGACTTTCTTGCTGAACTGGAAGATGATGTTCCACAAGTCAATTTAACTAAAAAAGCGAAAGTTGATCTCGTCAAACCGAGCAAAATGACCGGAAGTGAAGAGGCTTTAGGGCAGCGAAATGAGCAGTCAATTTGGAATGTTGTTTCGTCCAGACAGGGAAGAATTAAATATCTTTATGAAAAATACCTAAAAAGACTTCCTAACTTAAGAGGAAAGATCACAATAGAATTTACTATTGCCGCTAATGGCTTTGTACTAAGTACAAGAGTAATTGAATCAACAATTAATCATCCAGAATTAGAGCAAGAACTGGTAAGATTGATACAACGATTGAAATTTGATCCCATCCCGGCAGGGAACGTTACAACAGTTTTCCCATTTGTGTTTTCAAATGTGAATTAGAAACTTATAAATCCGATTCATCTTTCCATAAAGTTATTCGCCATTTATTATCATAGTCATGTTTTTTAAAATTAAAGATGGCGGTTCCAGTTATATTCAACGATTCATTATCTTTGATAAGGGAAAGATTGAAGGTTTTGAAAGATTCTGCAAGACTATCTCCATTAGAAGAATAAGTTGTGTCAATAATAGTGCTATTCCAGACTAAATCAATTACATCAAAATTTCGAAACAATCTACCGGTAGTTCTTAAATCCACATCTCGCCCCCAGCTAACAAATCTTCCAGAAGACTCCTGATTTGGATCAAAAAAAATGAACACAAAAGAACTGTCTAAAAGGTCACTATATAGAATGGAATCTTTAAACACGTATGCATATTTGAAGTTTTGTAACACCTCATCAGGATTAGTTTGTCCAGTAATAATAAGGTTCTTGTTATCTGAATCTTCCAATTTCGGTGCAAAAGGATTAAAACACCGAATTAAAATAAAGAAAATAATGATAAAAATGATAATGTAAATTGTTTTTTTCATATAAATTAAAAAGCGGTATACATCCACATCATATATACCGCTTTTAGTTATAATTTATTTAATTCATTGCTGCTATTTTAATTTGAACCTTACTGGAATACTCACCCATACAGTTACCGGTTTATCTCTTTGCTTTGCAGGTTTCCATCTAACAGCTTTAATTGCTGCTATAGCAGCTTCATTACAACCGCTGTTTCCAAGTGGAACAAGAATTCTGGTGTTAATAACCTCACCTTTTTCACTTATTTGTGCTTGAACCGTAACTGTTCCTTCGATACCAGCTTTTCTGGCAATTTCAGGATACACTAATTTCTTTTGAATTGCCATAAAACCGCCAATGGGTTCTGGTGGTTCATCATAAGCTACAAAAAAACTGGCAGTTTCGTCTTCTACTGGTGGAGGAGGTGGTGGAGGTAGTTCCTCAAAATTGATTTCAGTATCGTCGATCGTAACATCATCAGGGATGTCCTCACTCTCACTTTCAATAGGAATTGCTGGACGTGATGGAGGGGGAGGCAGCTTTTCTTGCTGGGTTTGAGGAATTTCTTCCGCTTCGATTTTTTCTAATTCAATCTGTTTTTCAACGTTTTTGCGTTCAATTTTTTTGAACGCTTGAAACAGAATGATACAGATTAACAAAGCAAAGGTAAGTGCGATTTCGATGACTTTTTTGTATTGTAATCTTAAGTCATATTTTGGATTTTTTTTAAATGCCATTTTAACTCACCTCACTTAATTTGCTGTTTTTGTTGAATAGTTGACGTTTAAGGCAGCACCTCCAGCTTCTCTTAACTCCTCATGAATCTTTGTTATATGTCTCATTTTCGCCTGTTCATCAATTTTCATCGAAACGACTCGAATTTGACGTAAAGGATCGGACAATTTTTGGTACATAATATTAGAAATTTCGCTCACCTCAATAAATTTATCATCCATTGAAACTCGATCCCTATCGTCAGCCCATAGGTAGACCACATTTCGTTTCCCCGGCAATTTTTCGATTTTTTTTGCTGCAGGTAAACGAACTGGAATCCCTCTAAATTCTTTGAAAACAGTTGATACCATGAAAAATATGAGAAGCATAAAAACAATATCAGGCAATGAAGCTGTTGGGATACCACCCTCTGCTCTGCTTTTCTTTTGAAATCTCAAAGCCTATTTCTCCTTATTTCCTGGTTATCAAATTATTTAATATTTAATTAAATAAGATGTTGCTATTTTGCAGGCTCCGCTATTGATATTTTTGCTGGCTTGTTTCCCCAAGCCTGTTTTAGTTGATCCAATACTTGTATATAATATCGATATTTGGTATTCTCATCTGTTTTTACTGATACAAGCATATTTGGATTCTGAGTTAATTTGTTCATAATAATGTTCTTAATCATCATGATTTCAGTCGGCTCTTCGTCAATCATTACTTTTCCTTCAGCATTCACTAAGAGATTAGTAATATTTTTCTTTGGAATCTCTTTCGTTTCGCCTTTAGGCGGAAGAACCAAACCGATACCTTTATCAACATCAATGGTTGTGGTGACAAGGAAAAAGATAAGCAGGAGAAAGGCGATATCTGCCAGAGAACTTGTGGGAATCTCTGAGCTTCTTGTTTTTTTCTTTTCTACAACCATAATATTTTCTCCTGAGAAAAAGATTAATTATTTAAGTTTTTCAATTTCAATCAAGCTATCAACCAATTCGACTGAGCTTTCTTCCATGTCGATAATTAATTTGTCAATTCTTGAGACAAAGAAATTGTGGAAGACTTGGATAATAATTGCAACAATTAAGCCAAATAATGTTGTTAACAACGCAATTGAAATTCCATTTGCCACAATCGAAGGAGAAATGTCATTCGCTCTAGCGATGTCTTCAAAAGCAACGATCATCCCCCACACCGTTCCAGTAAAGCCTAACATCGGGGCAACGCTTACAACAGTAGATAACCAAATTAATCCTCTCTCCAAGAAAGCCATTTCAATGGATCCAGCGTTCATGATCGCTTTTTCTACCTGTTCAATGCCGTGATCGGCTCGGACAAGCCCGGCATGGAAAATTGAAGCAACTGGCCCACGAGTGTTTTCACAGACCTCTTTAGCAGCTTCAATTCCACCCTCTTTGAGTGCTGTGTGTATCTTTGCTAAGAATTTTCGAGTATTGACAGAAGCCCTTGTTAGACTCCATAATCTCTCTAAACTAATCGCGAGTCCTAAGATAAAGAAAAACAAAATAGGCCACATCATTTCGCCACCGTCGATGAAAAGCTGTACCATTATTAAAGTTCCTCCTTAATTAGTTAATATTTAATTAGAGAAAAGCGTTTTCTTAGGTTTAGCTTTGCATAATCATTATAACTATTTTTTTTAAAAAAGTCAACACTTTTTTTTCAATTTCTTCATACCTGGATAAATTATGTCTCTTAAAGTTAGAGCTCGATTTTTAAAGTTATGTTAAGTTGATTTTAAAAATTTCTGATTGGTATAAGACCGGCTATTTTAGCAGCCTGGTTGATATATTTTAAAGCTTCCTGTACCTGTTTATCTCCAGATATTCTTACCTGGTAGTAATGTTCTCTGTCCCATAAAAACTGGGCAATTTCGCTTTTAATCATCAATTTGATATAATCTAAATCTTTTTGAAATTCTTCTTCTTTGTAGGAAATATTTTTAGACTTAATAAAACCTTTAAATTCAATAATCAAGTTATCATCAACCTCAAAATAGTTTTTGAAATAATCAAAATCTTTTTTTAATTCTAATTGATGAGAAGCATACTTTGAGCCGAACTCAAAAAATAATCGCTTAAAAATGAGTTCACTGGTTAACTTTGTGATACGACCAGATTCAATTTTCACATCTGGGGTAATTCCACCACCTCCATACACTTTTCTGCCAGCTTTGGTATAAAAAACAGGTTTGTTTTTATCATCATCCTTCTCGTCTTGCTCATCATTTTCTTCATAGCCTGAGTTATAATATTCCCACAAACCATCATCGTATGTTCGCTGAATTAAACGCCCGCTGGGAGTGTAATACCTCGCTGTAGTAATGCGAAGTGCTGAGCCATCCTTTAAATTTAACTGTGTTTGCACCAGACCTTTACCAAAACTGGTCTCTCCAATAATTAATCCACGATCTAAATCTTGAACGGCTCCCGCAACAATTTCAGAAGCGCTGGCAGATCCCTTATTAATTAAAATTACAATCGGATACCTGGGATGGGTCGCAGAATCTGTTGCTATGAATTTTTCATTAGCTTCAGGAATTCGCCCCTTGGTATAAACAATTACGTTGTTTCCTTCGATAAACTTGTCAGCCATCCTAAAAGCCTGGTCCAGGTAACCACCTGCATTCCCGCGTAAATCGAGTAATAATGCATCCATTCCCTGGGATTCAAGGTTCCGTAACGCCCTCTCAAATTCATCGGCTGTTGTCTGAGCAAATCTTCCCACATAGATATAACCAATTTTATCTTTAATTAGGAATTGCGCCATTACACTATAAATTGATATTTTGTCACGAGTTATTGTAATGTCGAAAGGCTCTTCAATCCCAGGTCTTCTAATTGTAATCGTCACTTTCGTCCCCTTAGGACCCTTTAACTTTTTCTGTACCTCCTGTTCAGTTATGCCATAAGCGCTTTTGCCTTCGATCTTTATGATCTGATCTCCTGGTTTCAATCCCAATGCTTCTGAAGGTGAACCAGCAATTGGTGAGACGACTGTTAAAACTTTGTTCTGAAGAATGAATTCTATCCCAATCCCTTCGTAGCTTCCCTGAAACTGTTCGTTAATCTCTTTTAGTTTTTTCGGTTCAATATAAACAGAATGGGGATCTAATTTTTCTAACATTCCCTGGATTGCACCGGTAATGAGCTGTTCACTGTCGATACTCTCGACATAATGTGTATCGATTATTTTGAAAACATCCCAAAATCGATAGATTTGTTTCAAAGAATTATCTGCAGAGAACAGAAAATGCTGTGATAAAATTATAACTACAAACAATCCGATCGTTGTAAATGCAAACCCAAGAAGTAAATTTTTCTTTTTGATTAACATAATTCAACCTTTTCGTTTATTTTTATAAATCAATAATTTTTTGATGAATCTTAACCGTCCATACACCTGAGGGAACGAGACGAATTTTCCAATTTGGAAGCACCACTGAACTCTGGTACACCCGTTCAAATCCACCTTCAGATTGGGAAATTGTTTCAACTGGAAACCGCCAAACATCTACATTTTTATTAAATTCCACCAGCACATCAATTTTTTGCCATTCGTCCCGTAAACCTGCTTTTCGAGCAGATTCAACAATTCCCATGCTCGCCAAATTTTTGTTTTCATTCAATTCTTGATCAAAATAGTAATATCGATCTGGTGCATCGCCAGCTAACAGCGCAAAATTGAATTCCGGAGCAAACCATAAATCAACCGCTACAGTCTCTAAATTTTTTATTTGATATTGAATTTCAATATCAGAACTTTGGGGGTAAATTATAACTGTTTTTGTAATAGAGATTTTACAGTTTCGCCCATTAGATTTAACGAAACCATCACGAAATAGTTTAATTTTTAATAAATTATCCTTTAGTTTTATTTTATAAAAATATGGAGATTGAACAAAATCCCCTGCTTCAATGTGCTCCGCGTTAGCAATTTGTTCCAAATTGGTATTTTTCCCGAGGAAGTGATCAATTAAAGAGGTTCGATTGTACCAGTCGTACTTTAACTTTTTTTCTAAGTCTGGTTCTTTTGTAACAACCAGATCATGGATGCTCACTACACTCGAATCCTTCCTTTCTGAAGTTTTCCTTTTTAGTTCAAGAATTCTATTGTGATAGGCTTCTTTTCTTCGGGTCATGGTATCTAGCAAATTAATAGCTTTGGGTTTATAATCTAATTCATATAATGTACCGCCAATCTGCGGAGAAAAATAAAAATTATAAACTTTAGTTTCGATGATTAACTCATCTTTTCCATCAGCATTAAAATCACAAGTATTTACATCTATCCAGCCATTTTTGTAAGCAGAGTTCGATTTTACTGCTCGATCAATAATCGTCTCAGCTTGGATCGTATTTTTATAAACCGTATGGCGTAAATTGTTTAGGTAAAGCCCTCCAAAAATTCCGTGCCAGTAAGGACAATTTGTCTGTCCAGCCCATAGGTGATCCTGGGCTCTCTTGACTAACTTCTGATCGTACTTTTTCTTTCCTTTGAGTTGGTGTACTTTTCGACTCACCCACAGTGATTTTTTATGCAGATTATTAGATTCTGGATATTTTGCCAGAAAGTTACGCCAAAAGCCACCACGAACAAAAACTTTATACGCTTCGAATAAACCATTTTCCTTAAGCTTATTTTCAAAAGTCTCATATCGTTCGATTGTATTCGCGGGTAGCGCCCACTCCATCATCTCGCGATAGGATGCGGTCGGAAGATAAATTCTGCCTGCTGGTTCCAATTTTTCAAGGGCTTCTGAGAAATGAACGATTTCAATCCAATCTAAATTATTTTCTAAAATTGTGAAAAATCGTTCCAGCCATTCTTTTTCATAGCAGTGTTCATAAGTGCCTGGCCAATTACCGAATTTTTCTCCATCGTCTGCAAAAACGACCAATTTATCCCCTTGCTCTGTTGCAATGGAACACAAATAATCGAAAGTGATCTCCGGCTCCTGGAAAGGCATCGTGTAACGGAGTCTTTCGCTGATAGGAAAAATGTTAATAATATAACCGGTTTCTTCTGTAATATAGTACCCAAACAGATCCTTCTCTTCCAGACCAGCGGCTTTAAAATGAGAGTCATCAATTACCACGTATTTGGCGCCACTCTCAGCCAGTGGTTTGGGAAGTTGAGGTTCCCAAATGCGCTCCGCCAGCCAGAGTCCAACTGGATGGTATCCAGTGTGCTTTTTAACAAACTGATTTAATTTTTTAATCTGACCTAACTTGTCCTCATCAGGAATATTAACCAAAATAGGCTCATAAAATCCCCCACTCATCATTTCAACCTGGTCGGTAGAAACTAATTTTCTTAGCCGGGGTCCAAAATCAGGATCGTGTTTTAAAATCCATTCAAATAATACACCACTATAATGAAGCGCAATCTTAATTTTCGGGTGTCTTTCTAATACTTCAAGAAAAGGCAGGTATGCCCTGCGGTAAGAATCTTCAAATACGAATTCAAAATTGCCGATAGGTTGATGATTATGTATTCCAATTGCAAACTTGATTTTCTTCAATTCAGCATCCAATTTGTGACATTCTTATTATAATTTTCTTGCAACTTCTTCTGCAACTTCTAATGATGAGGAATTGCCTCCCATATCGTATGTTCGAACCCTTCCCTCTTTGATAACTTTTGCAATCGCATTTTCGAGTCTTTTGGAACTTTCACCTTCACCCAACCAGTCAAACATTAACTTTACAGACAGCAGCATGGCAATGGGATTTACCCTGTACTGACCTGCATATTTAGGAGCCGAACCATGGGTTGGCTCGAACACGGCGTAGTTATCCCCAATATTGCCACTATAAGCAAAACCAAGGCCACCCACGAGCTGCGCACAAAGATCGGAAATAATGTCGCCAAACATATTTGAAGTCACAAGCACGCTGTAATCCTGTGGATTTTTGATGAGCCACATGCACATGGCGTCGATATTGGTCTCCCACAGATCGATGCCCGGAAAATCTTTGGCAATTTTTCGTGCCTCTCGAATCATTAGACCGCTGGTTTCACGAATCACATTTGGCTTTTCGACTATTGTAACTGTTTTGTAACCATACTTTTTCGCGTATTCAAATGCATCACGAATAATGTTTTGTGCAGCTTTGCGTGTGATAATCCTGAGAGAGATGGCAACATCATCGACAGGGATTTCAGCAAATCTTTTCATTTTGGGATGGTTGGCATTCAGCACGTCCATAACATCCTTTGGCACAGGGTGAAATTCTACACCGCTGTATAAGTCTTCGGTATTCTCGCGGAAAACGGTTAAGTCAATGCCTTCACGATAGTTCAGCGGGTTGCCGGGATAGGCTTTGCATGGCCTTAAATTGGTTCGCAGATTAAATTCCTGCCGTAGCCTCACAATGGGACTGGAATAAACATACCCTTTATCGCGCAATTCAGGTTTTAATTCCCTCACCGCTTCCTCTTTTGGCTTGGAGGTAATGGCGCCAAACAATGCACAGTCCGTTGTTTTTAACATTTCAATCGTCCGCTTTGGAAGGGGATCGCCTTCGCTGCACCAGAATTCCCAACCGATGTCGCCATGAATATATTCAGTATCAAATTTAAAAGCATCCAGCACAATTCTCGCAGCTTCCATCACATCATTCCCAATTCCGTCACCCGGTAACCATGCAATTCTATATTTCGCCATAAACCTGCTCCTTTAAGTTATCAAGGGGGTGAAATTAAATAAAATAGACATCTTGTATTTTCTTATCATCGAAAGATAATCAATTATACTCGTTACAGGTTGTTTTTTCATGTCATGCCTGTGCATACAGGCATCTCTTAATTGTTTGTAAATAAAAAGATTCCTGCATTCGCAGGAATGACACTGACACTTGCATTCGCAGGAATGACACTGACACTGAAATTCTAATCCATAACGAGTATATAAGGATTAAATGGATAATTTATTTTATCTCACTCCCTAAATTAATTTGTGATAAAGATATTCTCTTCCGCCACCGTTTACAAGAATTTGTTCACGATGTACCAGGTGCGCTTTATGAAGATGAGATAAACGTGTGCTGCTTGTATTAAGTTCCAGATTAAGCGCCTCGCTTAACTCCCTGGCAGTTATTTTTCCTTTTTGAGATATTATCTCCAGCATTTCAGTTAAATAATTTTTAGTATACCCCAGCAACTGACACTCACTGTTTGTCCCGCACCGCAAACAGGCTACTTTTCTGCGATCCAGGGCAACCTGTATATTTTCCAGTTGATTATCATTCAAATTTTTGAGAACAAAAAATATGTCGCCATATTCGTTCGTCAGCAGCCGGCTGATTAATTTGCCGATCAATTCATCAGCGCAGGAGAAGTCGATCGAGTCAATCCCTTTAAAATCCAGGTAAAAAACAGCCTTCTTCCGAGATGAAGATATAATGTGTTCAATTTCCTGACGGAGTTGTTGACCCAGGTCACGGTCGTATAAATGAATTTCTTGTTCAGGCTTTTTAAGATGGTTAGGAATTAATTGAATAATCTCGATATCTTGAGAGATCAGCATTTTTTCCAATACAATTCAATGATTTCAATTGAAAACATTTATTATAATATTTTTTCAGATAATTGTCAAGCAGTTTTTCTACTATCTTGAGGGGCAACATAGGTTGTTGAGGGGGGATTTTACGGAGTTGTAATTACATTTGTTTTAAAGTTCCATTTTACCTCGGAATCATTTAAAATCAACAAATATTCCTTATTTGTTGACAATTACAAAAATAATTTTTATCTTGTTCAATTAAAAAATCGTTTAAAATTTGTAAGATAGATGAGGATTTATGAAAAACATAATCTGCGATATCGACGGCGTGCTGCTTCATAATAATAAACTCATTCCTGGTGCTGATGAGTTTACTCACCGAATTTTGGAACAGAAGAATCCACTGCTGCTGCTGACCAACTACCCGTCACAGACGCCGAAGGATTTGGAAAATCGTCTCAATTCTGCTGGCATAAGAATAACGCATGAACATTTTTATACCTCTGCGATGGCAACTGCAGCATTTCTCGAAAAACAGGGTGGCAGGAAAGCCTATGTGATTGGCGAGGGCGCATTAACGCATGAGTTGTATCGAATCGGTTTCACGATGACAGATATTAATCCAGATTTTGTGATTGTGGGTGAGACACGTGCATTTAATTGGGATATGATTCAAAAGGCGTCATATTTTCTTATGAAAGGTGCCCGTTTCATCGCGACAAACCCGGATGTGGCGGGTCCGGGTGGTCAACCTGCCTGTGGTGCACTCTGTGCTCCGATTGAGCGGATTACAGGCAAAAAACCGTTTTATATGGGTAAACCAAATGCATGGATCATGCGAGCAGCACTGAACAGCATCGATGCCCATTCAGAAGATACGATTATTATTGGCGACAATATGAATACCGATATCTTGGCTGGAATTCAGGCGGGTATCGAGACAGTGCTTGTTTTGACTGGTGTAAGTCAGAAGGAAGAACTTAACATATTTCCCTATCGCCCAAATCATATCTTTCCCGCAGCAGTCGATATTGATATTGTATAAAAATTAAGGACTTCTTGAAAATGAAAAGAATTTATCTTGTCAGACATGCCAAATCGAGCTGGAAAAATCCAGACTTAGCAGATTTCGATCGCCCGTTAAACAGCCGTGGAAAACATGATGCCCCGCTCATGGGAAAGCAGCTTACGAAAAAGAAAGTTAAACCTGATATTATTATTTGCAGTCCAGCGAAAAGAGCACTCAGGACGGCTACAATCATTGCCAACGAGATTGATTTCCCAAAAAATAAAATTGTAGTTAAGGACAGCCTTTACGGGGCGAGTGTCTCGACAATTTTAAACATCATTCAATATCTTGATGATTCAGTGAATGATGTGATGCTGGTTGGTCACAATCCTGAGTTTACGTCCCTGGCGAACCGGCTTTCAGATTACCAAGTTGAGAATATGCCCACCTGCAGTGTTTTTTGTGTGGATTTTGAAATTCAATCATGGCAGGATGTAAAAAAAGGGAGCGGGATTTTTAAGTTTTTTGATTATCCGAAAAAGCATGGGTAATATACTAAAAGCATAGTGGTTTTCGGATTGGATGTATGTCATGCCTGTGAATACAGGCATCTCCTAACTCTCTGTAATTATAGAGATTCCTGCATCCGCAAGAATGACATTAGAACAAGCTCAAAATCCGAAAACCTTTTCGTCCATTAATGATCTTGTTGATTTAGTGGGTCTGATCTTTCCTAAAGCTTGAGAATGTGCAATATATAGTGTTATTAAATGTATTTATATCTATATATTGAAGTCTTGATACCTTAATAGCTTTAGGAAAGGTGTTTTTCAACAAAATCATTAATAATCAAGATATCTTTAGCTCAATTAATTGTTCCTGATTCAAATTGACGCGATGTAATTGGGATGCCCTCGACTGATGACGGTGTGTAATCAGATAAAGCAAGAATATTACTCACTGGCGAATTGAAGAGAATTCCGTGTACAATTTCTTTTAGTTCATCGGAAAGTTGATTTAATCCTGTCAGCGGGAAGCAACGAGGTCCAAATTCAGTTTTTTGAGCCAGCACTGAATATTCAAAAAAAGTAATTCCTATCGCCCTCTGCTCATCTTCATCAATGCGTAATAAAATGTGATCATTCAATTCTATGGCTGTTGCTTTTTCTCCTGGAATGAATGAAACATAAAGCGTATCGCTAATTTCATCATAATTAAAATTTGGTTTCGTCATTTGTGTCACCCAATCTTTTTTTGATAAGATGTTACAACGAATCAAATACCAGTGTAAAACACACTAATTAGTGTCTGTCGAGTTCCGTTTAATTAACTATAAAATAATGACTTGAACTAAACAAAAGTCTTGCATTTTTGGCACAAAATTACTATATTCATCCATGATTTAACGGAACTAATTTATTAATATATATAAAATTATGGGTGAAACATGCAATTCTTTAAAGCACAACAAGTTTTTGATTTTGAACAACCCGACTGGTCCAAAGATCCTGAGCTTTTTATTGTCGATCAAATTTTAAATCAATTCCCACAAATTTTTCAATTGGCTGCGCCATGTTTTTCCAATTTAGATCAACATAACCATATCGGACGAACTGGCATGACGCTGGAGCAGACCGTCCGTTGTACTATCTATATGAGAAAAAAGAGCTTACGTTATCGAGAACTGGCATTACATACGGCTGATTCCAAAATGGGAATGGTATTTATGAAAATGGGTTATGGTCAGAGTTTTTCGCATCAAACCCTGCAACAAAATATCTCCAAAATCACTGCTGATGTGCTTTATGATATTAATGTTGCCATCTGCCAATTAGCCATGGAGCTTGAGGTAGATGATGGCAAAAAGCTGCGCAGTGATTCCACCGCTATTATGACCGATATTCATTATCCCACTAATTGTTCATTGTTGTGGGATTGTATTCGGGTTTGCAGCCGCATTCTGAAAAAGGCGACGAAGTTTTTTGTAGTACTCAAAGTCAGCCATTATCAACGATCAGCCAAGAAATTGAATTATCGCATTGTAAATACCCAAGGTCAAGATAAACGTATCCCATTATTTAAAAAGATGTTAAAAATACAAGAAAAATATATAAAATATGCCCACCAGGCCATTGATTACTTGAGTCAGCTTCAAATCAATGATTTCATCAGTGATCTGGCACGACAGGATTTTCTATTACAGCTTCAAGACTTACTCCCCAAAATGGAACAGATTTATGATGTCGCTTATCGTCGTGAAATTCTCAATGAACCAGTGGCGATTGAACAAAAGTTATTTTCTATTTTTGAAACCCATACTGATTATATTAACAAGGGTCGTCGTGACCCGATATTTGGTCATAAGATCAATCTCACCAGTGGGAAAAGTAATTTGATTTTTGATGTCATCATGGAGCGAGGCAACCCAAATGATAAAGGTTATTTCTCCAAAACACTGGATAATGTCGCGAAAAATTATCAATTGATACCTCGAGATTTTGCCACTGATGGGGGTTATGCTTCATTTAAAAATTTACAAGATGCCCAAAACAAAGGCGTTAAAAATATAGTATTTACCAAGAGTAAGGGCAAATTGAAAAATATTGTTTCCAGTAAACGGATGGAGACGATGTTAAAGAACTGGCGTTCGGGTATCGAAGCCATTATTTCCAATTTCAAGCGAGGTTTGGATGTGCATCGCTGTAATTGGAAAGGTTACCAGAAATTTCAAAGTTATATATTATGGAGTG
>SMTZ1_10001330_pt1 | contig 25393 bp, 18 predicted proteins | sample DeeMarSWOR136_30_FD_25667 | JGI IMG/M metagenome (IMG submission 25667)
CCCGCCGTAACGACGGCGCCGAACAATTTTTTTCGCGTGCCATCGATTTCGGTTACTCCAAAACCTATCATGAAACCCTATCTCTCTGGGGAAAAGAGGCTATCCTGGCCGATATAGTCTGGGTTATCCGAACCTTCCGTCCCGATGTGATCATCGCCCGTTCTCTCGGCGAGGGACCCAGGGGCCATGGCCACCATGCGGCCTCCGGCGAGCTGACAGAAGAAGCATTTCATGCAGCCGCTGATCCTGAAAGATTTCCTGAGCAGCTGCCGTATGTGCATCCCTGGCAGGCCCGCAGATTGTTCTGGAACAGATGGCGGGGCGGTTCGGAAGCGATAGCTCATTCCTTGGCGATTAACTTCGGTGAGTACAATCCTCTGCTCGGTAAATCATACTCGGAAATCGGTGCCGAAAGCCGGTCCATGCACAAAAGCCAGGGATTCGGCGCTGCCGGTCGACGGGGAGCCCTTTCCGACTACTTCCAGCTCGTAGGGGGGGCGCCGGCGACCTCGGATGTCTTCGAGGGAATCGATACATCCTGGAATCGACTCCCCGGAGGCCGAAAGATTGGACTCATGCTGGCAAAGATCATAGACACCTTTGATCCCCAACATCCCTCAAGATCCCTTACTAGCCTGCTAGCTGTCTATACGGAACTGACAGGTCTAGATGAGACCTCTTGGGTCAAGGTCAAAAGAAAAGAGCTGCTGCGGGTCATTCAGTCTTGTGCCGGACTCTGGATTGAGGCGGTATCGCCTGAGTTTGCCGCTGCTCCGGGTGACGAGATCGAAATACAAACCACGATCGTCAACAGGTCGGAATATCCCTTCAGGATTCAAGAAATAGATTTTCAAGGCTTGGCTTCTGAGTCTGGTTTAGATATCCTTCTCAAAAACAACGACCCCCAAACTTTTGTGAACTCCATCCGGATTCCCGAGAATTTTCCGGTCTCCCAACCCTACTGGCTAGAATTCCCCCCAAAAAAAGCATTGTTTTCCGTCCGGGAACAGCATCTTATCGGAAGGGCTGAAAACCCGCCTTCGATCTGGGTCAATATCAAACTGAACACCGACAGCAGCCTTCTGGAGTATTCAGTTCCCCTGCTTTTTCGATGGACCGATAGAGTTGATGGTGAACGATACCGGCCTTTTGAAATTAGGCCAAAGGTGACAGTGCAAATAGAAGATAAGGTCAAAATTTTTACCGCGGATGATCCCCAAGAACTTCGGGTAAAAATTAAGAGCCACTCCCCGAATGCAGCAGGCACTATCCGCCTCATAGGCGCTGCTCAATGGCGAGTGACTCCGGAAAGCATCCCGTTTATCCTGACCAACAAGTATGAAGAAACAAAGGTCACATTTAAAGTCACTCCGCCCAAGAATCCAGATGAAGCCCTCTTGACCGCCGAAGCAGAGACCAACGGGGAAAAGTATGACCGTGATTTAGTAGAAATTTCCCACCCCCACATCAAAAGGCAGGTGTATTTCCCTGAAAGCTGCCTTAAGGTTATCAAAATGGATCTTAAGCATTCAGGGACTAAACTCGGTTACATCATGGGTCCCGGCGACGAGGTGGCGGAAAGTCTGCTTAATCTCGGATATGAGGTGATACTGCTCGATGATGATCTGCTGGAGAGAGCGGATCTTGACCAGTTCGATGCCATCATAGCCGGTATAAGAGCCTACAACACCAGAGAACGTCTGAAAAACACCTCCCCGCGGCTTCTTCAGTACGTCAAGGATGGGGGGACTTTCATCGTCCAGTATAATGTGTCTAGCGGACTGCAGACTGAAAACATCGGCCCTTATCCTTTTACTATCGGGCGGGATCGAGTGAGTGAAGAAACGGCTCCCGTCGCATTCCTCATCCCGGACCATCCTCTCTTGAATTTTCCAAACAAAATCACGCCAAAAGATTTTGATGGATGGGTACAAGAAAGGGGTTTATACTTTGCTGAGGGATGGGACGAAAGGTATGAGCCAATTCTTGCATCTTCTGACACCAATGAATCGGCTAAGAAGGGAGGCCTGCTGTATGCACGCTTCGGGAAAGGCGTTTTTATCTATACAGGTTATTCCTGGTTCCGACAGCTGCCGGCGGGTGTTTCGGGTGCGTACCGCCTTTTCGCCAACCTGATTTCGTCTGGAGATGCCGATGGAAAATGAACGAATCGAGAACAAGGAAATAGATCAGGAAAAGGCGCCTCTCTTATCATCGTGGAAGCGGCTGTACGCAGTGGTCTTGCTTAATCTGGCCCTGCTCATCGTGCTTTTCTATCTTTTTACCAAGGCCTTTGATTAGAAGACGACAGAGAAACAGGCCATGTCCCTGATGTCAATCGTATTTGAGTAGTCTCCGATGGTGATACAGACACATAAGCTACCCAACATATCACCCCTCCTGTATGATTATTTTTATGAGTACGACAAGGTCAGTGAATTCTTTGCGGGTGATTTTCGCGATCCAACCGCATTCTCTATGCAAACCGAGAAAGGCAGATCACGCGACCTGCCGCGGGAAAGACTGGCCGCCATACTAAAAGAGCAAAATCTAAGCTACGGATGCGGGACCCCAACGACCGGAAATATCCAGAAGTTCTTTCAAGATGAAGCCTGCGCCGTTGTCACTGGGCAGCAGGTCGGATTATTCTCAGGCCCCCTCTACACCATCTACAAAGCGCTGACAGCGATCAAGCTCACCGAATCCCTCAACCAAAACAACCTGGGCTGCTTTGTGCCGATTTTCTGGCTGGCTTCTGAAGACCACGACATGGCGGAGATAAACCACATCACCCTTCTCGACAAAGAAAACCGGATCGAAGACATTCGATACCAGCCGCATTCAGCCCACCTCAAAGCACCGGTTTCCGATATCATGCTGTCTGCAGATATTTCGGATTGTATTCAACAACTTGATGAATTCACCCATGATTCGGAATTCAAAGCCGAAATCCTGTCGCAGTTGGGCGCAGCTTATCAGCCCGGCCGATCATTTGTTGAAGCTTTTGCCCGGTGGATGACATGGTTGTTCAAACCCTACGGTCTGATATTCATCGATGCCGCCCATCCTGACATAAAGAACCTGGGAAAAGATGTTTTTCGGGCTGAGATCGCCCAAAACTCCCCCTCAACACAGAGCGTCCTGAAGACCTCAAAAAAATTGGCGGAAAAAAACTACAGCCCGCAAATCCAGCTCCATGAGGGGATTTTGAATTTATTCCTGGTTGAGGAAGAAAGACAAACCATCCAATTCAGGGATGATGATTACAGCATCAAAGGTAAGCCACAGACATTTAAGAAAGATGAACTCCTCCAGCTTCTGGAGAATCAGCCTCATAGATTCAGCCCTAATGTCCTGCTGCGCCCTCTGTATCAGGACACGCTTTTACCGACTGTCGCCTATGTGGGAGGGCTGAGTGAAATCGCCTACTTTGCTCAGATGAAAGAAGTTTATGAAGCATTTAATTTGCCAATGCCGATTATCTATCCGAGGAAAGGTCTCACCTTCATAGAAAAAAAGATCGACAAAGCCTTAAACACTTTTGGCCTGGAAGTACAGGATATATGGCGGAACGCAGAGGCCAAAATCAATGAGATCGCAAAAAAACACATCCCTCAATCCCTTGATAAGGCCTTCCAGAACACGAGATCTCATCTTGACAAGGATTCGGCAGTCATCAAACGGGAAACAGCGGCTTTTGAGCCTACGCTGGAAAAATCAGTCGATCTGACCATCAGGAAGATCAATCACCAAATCCACCTTCTGGAAAAGAAAATCCTCAAAGCTTCCAAGAAGCGGAGCGCCATCATGACGAAGCGGATACAACTTGCGAAAAACAGTCTTTACCCCAATCAGCACCTGCAGGAAAGAGTTTTCAATATCACGCCCTTTCTCATAAAATACGGCTTCACACTCATGGATAGGCTTTACAAAGCTGTCGATATAAAACATCATGATCATCAGGTCTTAAAATTATAAAAGAGAGTGAGACCCAGACCGGAGATTGAAATGAAACTCGATGCTTTGGCGTTCGGAGCCCACGCTGACGATGTGGAACTGGCCTGCGGTGGGACGATCATAAAACTGGGAGCCTTGGGTTATAAGACTGGCGTTATTACACTAACCAGGGGAGAGATGGCGACTCGGGGCAGCGCTGACACCCGCGCTCAAGAGTTTGCCCAATCCGCTAAGACCATGGGGTTGGCTTCTCACAAGCTGCTGGATATCCCGGACGGTCGGGTTGAAGTCACCTGGGAGAATAAGATAAAAATCATAAAGGAGATCCGCGCTCATAAACCCAGAATCATTTTCATTCCCTATTGGGTCTCCGGCCATCCGGACCACGAAAACACGTCTCATCTCATCCGTGAAGCGGCTTACCTTTCCGGGCTGAAAAAACTGAATACGGATCATGAGCCCCATAGGCCATATAAAGTCATCTACTACCAGACCCGCTTCGAGTTTAAACCGTCGTTTATCGTTGATATCTCGGATTTTCAGGCCCAGAAGATGAAATCTATCCTCTCCTACAAATCACAATTCCACCACAAGGATAAGGCAGAATACGGAGATGATGAGACTCTGCTCAGCAGACCTGAATTCCTGGACAGGATCGAAACTCGAGACAAACAATACGGTACCTACATCGGCGTCAAATACGGCGAGCCTTTTCTGGTTCGGGAGGCAATAAAAATCAACGATCCTGTCGATTTTTTCGACAAAGAATACCTGGGGTCGATTCCATGAGGGTCCACGATTAAATGGATATTTCAGGCTAAGCATTGACGATGAAAGTTGGAATAGTCTGTTACCCGACCCACGGCGGCAGCGGTGTCGTGGCTTCGGAACTGGCGATCGGCCTGGCCAAAAAAGGACACGAAATCCACATCGTGAGCTATGCCCCCCCGTTTCGTTTGCTTTCGTTCCACCAGAACATCTTCATTCATGAGGTGGAAATGGCGAGCTATCCGCTGCTTAAATACCCCCCTTATGCTCTGGGGCTGGCCACAAAACTGGTGGAACTGGTCGAGGCCTATGATCTCGTGCTCATCCATGCCCATTATGCTGTCCCCCATGCTGCCAGTGCCTATTTGGCTAAACAGATTTTGAGTCCTCAGGGGATAAAAATCATCACCACCCTGCACGGAACGGATATAACACTGGTCGGGGCCGACCAGTCATTCCACCGGGTCATAAAATTCACTATCGAGAAATCCGACGGTGTGACTGCCGTTTCCGAGTATCTGAAACAGAGGACCATCCGAGAATTCGACATCCAACGTGAGATACGAGTCATCTACAATTTCATCGATCCTGTTCGACCTGAACAAAGCCAAATCCAGTGTGACCGAGCATCCTATGCGCCTCATGGAGAAAAGATCCTCATGCACGCCTCCAATTTCCGTCCGGTTAAAAGAGTGGGAGACGTTGTCCGGATTTTCGCGCAGGTTCAGGCCAGAATCCCTTCAAAACTCATATTGATCGGCGACGGACCAGAGCGGCTGTTCATCCAGCAATTGGTCAAAGAATTGAAACTCAGCGATAACGTGCATTTTCTGGGTGAACAAGACCATTTAGAACCCTTGTTCTTCTGCGCCGATCTCTTCCTTCTGCCCAGCGAACAGGAAAGCTTTGGCTTGACAGCGCTCGAAGCCATGAACTGCGGTGTTCCGGTGATCGGTTCGCAAACTGGGGGATTACCGGAAGTCATCACCCACGGCGAGACGGGATATCTGTTCTCTGTAGGTGAGACAAAAAAAATGGCGGAAAAATCCATCGAGCTTTTGACCCACCCAGACAAACATGAGTTGTTTAAACAGCAAGCAAGGAAACGAGCCACAGAATCTTTCAATGCAGATCAAATCATTCCTCAATACGAAGCCTTTTATGAGGAGATATTGAGGGGCTAGAAGAGAACGCCATAAGCTCTCTGTGTTAAGACTGAGAAACGTATAAACAATGAGCAGTTTTGACTGGTTATTAATGATCTCTTTTCTCGTCTTTGTAAGCATCTACGGCGTCTGGAAGACCCGGGGAAAAAAAGACATCAATGGTTACATTCTGGCGAACAAATCGACTCCCTGGTATACAATCACGCTTTCTATCATGGCCACCCAGGCCAGTGCCATCACTTTTCTTTCCACACCGGGACAGGCCTACGTGGACGGGATGCGTTTTGTCCAGTTTTATTTGGGCCTTCCCATCGCCATGGTTATCATCTGTATCGCCGTTGTCCCCTATTTCCACAGATTAAAAGTCTACACGGCCTATGAATTCCTGGAGAAGCGTTTTGATCTGAAAAACCGCACCTTAGGAAGCATCATCTTTCTCATCCATCGAGGCTTGGCCTGTGGATTCACAATCTTTGCCCCAGCCCTAATCATCTCAGTGCTACTCGGGTGGGATATGTGTCTCACCATTTTCATGATCGGCGGCCTTGTCATCTTGTACACCACCACCGGCGGTACCGATGCCGTCTATAAAACCCACATCCTGCAGATGGGGATCATAACCGCAGGGATGGTGGTCGCCTTTTTTATGGTTTTTCATTTATTGCCTTCCGACATTTCCTTCCTCGATGCCGCCCATGTGGCGGGTAAGATGGGGAAATTGAACGTCATAAACTTCGCTTTTGACTGGAAGGACCGTTACAACATCTGGACCGGCTTGATCGGAGGAACCTTCCTAGCCCTCTCTTACTTCGGGACGGATCAATCGCAGGTGCAGCGCTATCTCTCCGGGCGTTCGATAGCCCAAAGTCGTTTCGGGCTGCTGGCAAACGGAGTTGTCAAGGTTCCTATGCAGTTCGCTATTCTTTTCACCGGAGCCATGATTTTTGTGTTTTACCAGTTCGTGACGCCGCCACTATTCTTCAATTCGGTCGAAACCGCCCAAATCGAAAACAGTGCTTACTCCCAAACCTATCAAGAATTGGAAGCCAAACATGAACGCGTCCACAAAGAAAAACAGGCTCACCTAAGGGATATGCTGACCGCCATCAAAAACCACCAGGATTCGGATCTCAATCAAACCCTTCAAATGCTGCAAACATCACGTGATTCGGAGACGAAGATCAGAGAAGAAGCCGTTGCCCTCATTAAAAAAGCCGATCCGGATGCCGACACCGACGATACCAACTATATCTTTCTCAGTTTTGTCATAAACTTCTTACCCGTGGGCGTGGTCGGGCTTATTCTCGCCTGCATCCTCTCGGCATCGATGTCCTCCACATCTGCCGAATTGAATGCCCTGGCCTCGGTCACTATCGTCGATATTTACAAGCGTGTCTTCAAAAAAAGCGGCTCGGACCGCCACTATCTTGTCGCCTCCAAATGGGCCACAGTTCTATGGGGGATCTATGCCATAAATTCTGCCCTGTTTATCAACCGCCTTGGGTCGCTCGGGGCACTCATCGAAGCAGTAAATATTCTGGGCTCATTTTTTTACGGGACGATTCTAGGGATTTTTTTAATAGCCTTCTTTTTCAAGAATATCGGCGGAAACGCCACCTTTATCGCGGCCCTGATCGCAGAGACAGTCGTATTGTCCTGCTTTTTCTTCACCGAGATCCCCTACCTGTGGTTTAACGTGATCGGCTGTGTGGGGCTCATCATCCTGGCTCATCTGATGAACCCTCTGTTTAGGGCGGCGAGAAATAATAGAGATTAGGGCAAGGAGAACTGGATTTCGAATCCCCTCTTCGGCATTTCCTAATTAAAGCCCGCTTTATTCATCATCTTCATCAGGGTTTTGTACCTTTTATCCGATAGAAAGCCCTGAGGTAGGGTGGGCGAATCCCGGAAATAAACCAGAAAAGGCTCTCGCTGAGATATGGCTTTATCAAGATACTCGAAGGCTTGATCATACATCTCAAGCCCGATATACACATTGGACCTTTGGAGAGGCGAAATATATATTTCTTTGGTCAGCTCATCCATCTGATCGAGTGTTTTTAAGGCTTCATTTTTTTTACCCGATAAACCATAAGCCATTCCGAGCCACCCTAAGGCAAAAGCCATACCTAAGTCCGAGGCCGTTTGATGATGTTCAATCGCTTTTTCATAAATAACTTTTGGAAACATAGAAAGCATTCCCAGCCAAAGATGTGCCAGGGCCAAGGTTGGCTCCATTTCAATCGCTTTTTCCATTTGTCTTCTTCCCTCCTCGACGTGGACAAAACCAATTCCAGTAGCTGCGAGAGCATTTATTATGGGTGAAAGGGGTTCCATTTCCAGGGCAGTCTTAAATTCCCTGTTAGCTTCATCAAATCGATTCATTCCAACCAGAGTTGTGGCATACCAAGTATGTGCCCAGGCGTTGTTCGGGTTGAGCTCAAGACCGCGCTTGAGATTTTTTTCAGCGCTCGTCCAATCCCAATCATACAGGAAATTAAAATAACCCAATGATGTGTAAGCCTCCCCAAGCTGATCGTCAATCTCTAATGCCTTTTCGAGTGCTTTTTTTGCCTTCAGGCGCGCCTCCTCGGGTGGGATGTAACTCCATAAGCCAAGGATAGTGAAAGTATCAGCAATCCCAATATATGGAAAAGCATATTTTGGGTCTTTTTCAATGGCCAGATGATAGCACTCTATCGCTCTTTTCATATCCCCTTCATTCCGCCTGTTCCAGAAATAGCGGCCCTTCAAATAAAGGGCATAGGCATCCTTGTCCTCTGTGTAGCGCTTGAGCAGCCTCGTCTTTTCGCCCTTCAACAGTTTCACTTTCAGCTTGTCAACAATCGCCTGAGATATTTCGTCCTGGATAGCAAAGATATCTTCCAGGTCGCGGTCGTATTTTTCAGACCAGAGATGATAACCGTCAGCAATGTTGATGAGCTGGGCTGTGATCCGAAGCCTCTCGCCCGCTTTCCGCACACTGCCTTCGAGTATTGTTTCAACGTCGAGTTTCTTTCCAATCTCACGAATGTCGAGGTCTTTTCCTTTGAAGGAAAAGGCTGAGGTGCGGGCAGCCACCCGAAGTTCATTGATATGATTAAGGGAATTTATGAGCTCTTCAGCCAGCCCTTCACAAAAGTATTCCTGGTCTCTCTGAGGGCTTAAATCTGCAAAGGGGAGGACGGCGATGGAGTTTTTGCGTTTTTTTTCACTGATTTTTTCTTCCTCTGGCCTAAAAGTCTCTATCCTGTCTAATGCGGCCAGGACTTCTTCAGCAGCTTGATACCTTCTTTCTCGATCCTTCTCCATACATTTCAATATCAACCGGGAGAGATTTAAAGGCAGTTGAGGATTGAATTCTTTTGGATCTGGAGGCGATTTCATCTTCTGTTTCATGATTATCTCTGATGTCGTTTCCCCTCCAAAGGGAACCTTTCCGGTAACCATCTCATAAATTATGATTCCAAGCGAATAAATATCCGAGCGCTGGTCAGCCTCCTTTCCTTCTGCCTGTTCAGGGGACATGTATTTTGGAGTGCCGATGATTATCCCTTCTTCTGCTGCCCCTTTTTGTTCTGACAATCGGGCTATTCCAAAATCCATGATCCTGGCATCTCCCTCTTTATCAATCATGATATTCTGAGGCTTTAAATCCCGGTGGATAACTCCTAAACGGTGAGCCTCTGCCAGTCCCGCTGAGATTTGCCTGGCTATCGATACAGCTGTTCCGACTGCTAATTGCCGGGATCTGATGATGAAGCTCTTCAAATCCTCCCCGGGGATATATTCCATAGTGATATAGTAAGTCCCTTTTTCTTCATTAAGGTCATACATGCGCCCGACATTCTTGTGGACAATTTTGCGGGCGAATTTCAGTTCGTCGCTGAATCGATCGATTGTCCTTGCCTGAGCCGCAATTTCAGGCTTTAAGAGCTTCAAGGCCACGACCTCTTTTATTTTATTATCGAATACCTTGAGCACGCTGCCCATCCCTCCTCTGCCGAGTTCTTCGATAATCTTGTATCTGTCCGCAAAGATAGCACCTGTGGTTAATTCCTCTTTAGGCCTTTCTATGGTTATAGTAGGTGAAACAGGGATTTCCTTCGGAGGAAAAAGTGGAGTGGCACATTCTTTACAGTACTTAGAATCAGAAGGATTGCTCGTGTTGCATTTGGGGCATTTTTTGGGCATTTGTACCCTCTTGCGCTACTCGTCAAACAATAGCATCCACCTCAAGGCATGTCAAGATTCGTCTGTTTGATGTTAGCATCCTTATTTTCGTTATAGGAGAGGAGATGGAGTATTAGCAGGAGCAAATAGAAAAAGTCTCATACCGAATGTTAAAGTGTTCCTTCAGGGCTTTTTTCGCTTGCTGATGTCCCAAATCAACCGCCTTCTTAAGATCTAGAATAGCTTTTTCATACGCCAATTCATGAAGATAGCACATCCCCCGGCTATAAAAAGCATCTGCATCCCCAGGGTTTAGCCTTATTGATTCGCTAAAATCATCTCTGGCCTTTTGGAATCTACCAGTCCTCTGATAACAATTTCCCCGGTTGAAATATGCTTTTTCAGAACAAGGGTTTAACCGAATAGCTTGGGAGAAGTCTTCAATCGCTTTTTCTAACTCTCCCTTTTCCAGATAAGTGATGCCACGCATGTTGTAGATCTCTTCGCTATCAGGACTTAATTCTACGGCTTTAGTAAAATCCTCAATGGCTTTTTCATGTTCTCTGTTATCGAAAAACATGAGTCCTCGGTTAAAATAAACCTCCCAGAATTCTGGCTGTTGAGCAAACGCCCTTGTGAAGTCTTCAACTGCCTTTTCTTCTTCCCCCATCCTGGAGTAAGCGAGCCCGCGAAAACTGTAGGCCTCTGCCTGCTTTGACTTAAGACTCCTCTCCTCAGCTATGTCCTCTATGACCCCAGTAAAATCTTCCACAGCTTTTTCGTATTCCCCTTTACCGAAAAAGGCTAATCCCCTGTTATACAGGGCTTCATGATATTTATTCTTTAAACGGAAGTATTTTTTGTCCTGATCGATTGCTATTGAATAATTCTCTATTGCTATGTCATATTCCCCTAAATTGTAATAAACTCTACCCCTATTATTATAAACTTCCACATACTCCGGATAAATCTCTATGGCCATGGCGAAATCTTCTAAGGCCTTATCATTCTCATCAAGCTCTGTATAAGCTATCCCACGCAGATTATAAACAACAGCAAGAGATAATCCCTTCCCAGGTTTTTCAGGTAACTTCAACGCCTTGGAGAGATAGTCCACTGCTCCCCGGTAGTTTTTGTTATTCAGAGCCACAAGCCCTCTTTTAAACAACCCTGCAAAGTCGGATGAAAAAGAATAATTAAATAAGAGGGCTATGATTGAAATAAGAATGACTATCTTATTTTTTTTCATCATTTATTTTTCTTAAAAGAATTGAGCATTTCCTGAGCCTCTTTTTGACTGTTCCCCCCCAATTCTATGTGTTTCTCCAGATAATATTTTGCTTTTTCCCGGACATCTTTTTCAAAATAGATTCTCCCAAGATCAAAATAGGCTTCTGGATTGTTTGGCTCTCTCTGGACTGCTCTTTCATATTCTTTGACAGCCTTTTCAACAAATCCATTGGCTTCATAGAGTGAACCGAGGGAAACATGGGCCCGATAAGCAACAGGTTTATTTTGAACGATGATGGAATAACCGTACTCATCCTGAGTCATTTTTTTCACCCTTTCCCTCTCTGTTGTTTCGGCATCATACTCAACAGCCCGCTTCCATTCTTTCTCTGCATCTTCTGAATTTTCTAACTTCCAATAGGCACAGCCGAGGTTGTAATGACCGATTGCATCAAATTCTGATATTTCTATCACCCGCTTAAACTCTTTCAAGGCCTCCTCACATTTCCCTTTCTTAAAATAGATGTTTCCTAAAAGGTCGTGGGCTTCAACAAAATCCTTTTTGGCTTGAATGACTCGCAAAGCATATCCCTCTGCCTCTTCCAGCTTCCCGGAATTCAGGAGGAGCTGCCCCAGATTATAACTCGAAAAAAAAGCCGTTTGATCTATGACTTGAGCCAAGCTTAAGATTTTTATCGCTTCATCAATGTTCCCTTCATTCCTCAGAGTGAAAATGGCCTTTTCGTTCAAAAAAAGGGCGGCCAGCCTTGGCGCTCCAATCCCTCTCTTTTTCAGTTCTTCTAAGTTGCTCTGGTTAATGAGGCTATCGTAATCCACCTGGTATTCTATTTTAAATTCGTCCCATCTCTCCCAGGGAATAAGGACTAAAGGAATTTTCGAAGGGCTGTACTTTTCAACTGATAAGTATATCTTTAGATCCTTAAATATTTTCTTGGCCTCCTCCTCTCTTCCTAGATAATAATAGGCTCTGGCAATATTCAGCTTGGATTCTGAATCTTCAGGAGACTTCTCGATGATTGATCTCCAGATTTCCACAGCTCCTTCCCAATCGCGCCTATTATAATAAATTGAAGCCAAATTCTTTTTGGCTATGACCAACTCTGAATTCATCTCCAGAGCTTTTTTCAAGCAGGAGACAGCTTCGTTTTCTAATCCTTGCTGGTAATTCAGATATCCTTTTATAAAATAATCTGACTCATCCATCTCCTTTTTTTCCAGCAAGCTATCCAACTCTCGGCCTGCTTTTTTATAATCTTTAAGTTCGAGGTATGAATAGATCAAAAGATATCGCGCATTGAACTTGTCGTATCCCTTTTTTATGGCAGAGATAAACTTCTTTGTCGCTCCTTTGAAATCATCATTGGATCTTAGAAGGGTGATTCCCCTTCCGAAATAGAGTAAACCCAAATTTCTATAGGAAAATGGAAAATAACGTAACCTTCTCGATTTCCTGTATTCATAGAAATTTTCAACCGCCTGAAATTCTTTGCGAGCGGCCTCATAATCCTTGTTTCTATAAAGGGCGACGCCCTGGTAGAGTCTGATATCATAGTCTTCAGGATAAGTATCCCTTAACTTCTCCAAAACACGAATTGCCTCATCAACCTCATCCACGTTTAAATAAAGAGCCACCAAATCCAGCACAAAACCTGTCGCCTCCACGTCTTCTTTATTCTTTTGGCCTGATGTTTCGGAAACAAAGACTAAAAAGGTGATGATCATTCCCGTAGAAAATAAGATTCTAAATACTCTCTTCATCTTCCCCCCTTTTTCATCCGAGGCAGCCTTATTATCTTTATCGAAAATTATCTTAATCCTATCTCCCTTTATTATTGCCTCTACAATAATTAATACATGCAATTAACGTGCCATTAAAAATGAGCTTTTTCCCGAATTTATGGGATATTAATAGTCCTGAATTTATGACAAATGTAGAATTTGGACTACACAATTTTCTTTCAGAAATTTCTTACAGGCACCGCAGTCCAGACCGCAATAGGCGATCATCGTTTTATCAACAATGATTTCTTTCATCTTTTCTTGACTCTTCTGAATCTGCTTTTGTTTTCTCTGCCCATTTTCTCGGTGGCATATTGAATGATTGTCCTGCCGCATGTCTCTTTCCATTTCAGAAGAAAACCTTCTGTTTCTTCAGGGTTTATTTTCCATGCTTCTCTCAAGAACCAGCCCAGGCCTTTTTGGACAAATTTATCTCCATCTAACATGAGAGGTTCAATGATCTGGAATAATCTTTCAAGCGGGATATCAGTATTCAGAACTTCAATCAATGTAACCGGGACCGCACGTCTTTTCCATTTCGACGTCGATTCAGTCCATCCTTTCAAGGACTCGAGGCCAATGATATTGTTCGTGAAAAAATAATATAACGCTTTGCCAGAAAGGATATCAGTATGGGCCCAATTTATGATTCCGCTCTCCAGCCAGCTTCCCAATTTATCGAATGTTCTGGAGGTAAAATTCTCTTTATTGGAGTATATAAAACTGATTGCAAAACTTGCTTCCTCATATTTACCTGTTGAGATTAATTTATCGCCGAGAAGTAAAAAATCGTTCAGGGAGAAGTCCTTTTTCCAGAGCTCCAGCCATTTATCTCGTTGAGATTCATAAGTTTTTTGATCGAGGCCGTAAGCATCATATCCTTCTGTAAAATAACGAGAGTATTTTTTCACGATTTCAGGGTTTTTGTGTTTTTCACAAAATTTCCTGATTTCAAGAAACCTTTCTTCAATTTTTTTCATTTCTGAACCTCTTTTTACGAAATGTATCCAAAATTTCCTTTTAATAATTGGAAAAATTAGACATTGTTCTAAGGCAAAGGATTCATTTCTTATTCGAAATAGGAATGGCTGGCCATAATGGAACACTAAATCAATGCAGCCACGAGGATAAATTCGCTGTTTGGCTTGATATTCTGATAAGCTATTAGTTTCAAACACTACGAAACATTTTATAAACTGTTTCAATAATTCTGAGGGCCCTGTGAATTGTTCATGCATATTTTACACTCGAGAACAGAAAAACATTTTTTAAGTATCGTGTGAAAAACAGCACAACCTTCGCCTGTAAATATATAGGAATAAGCCTAGCACATTGAAAATGTACCGGTCAATTTGTCTGTTTGTCTATCTGATAAAGCACTCGACGATGCAGTCTGCAAAAAGGGCCTCAGCAGCTTTAATTCAATCAATTAGGTAACCTCATTTTAGAGGCATATTCAGGTTTTCGGACTCATTTTAGAGGGAGCAAATTGGGCTCCAGGAACATTTTGGATTTTGACAGTTCCAACCAAATCCTTAAGCACGATTTTACCCCCGTAAAAATCTTATTTAAGGTTGATTTTTAGGGGAAAATAATTGCTAACTTATTGATATAAATAAAATTGCTGAGGCCCGACCCCAAAAAAGTAATCTGTTTGTTCTGTGAAACAGGAGCGGAATACTATATGATAAGAAATTCAAAGAGATTGTTATTAGGAACATAAGGAAATAAATATATCTCTTGAGATTGTTCAATAAGGAAACTGGCTTTTAAATTCCTTTGAAAATTATGGCAAGCTTTTTGCATTTATTATCAAATGACTCCCGAATCAGAAAAAAGCAGGATTTGTATCAAGAGAATGAAAATCCAAGAGTACTAAAAAAGGAGACTTCGATGCGAAAGTCCTTAACCAGCATTTTCATCTTTCTTATCTTGATGACAATACAGATATCTTTTTCTTTACCAATGAACCAAAAAGAACAGAATCGAGCTGTGGAGATCGTTAAAAAAGTAGATGAACTGTACCGGGCCAAGACGAGCAGGGCTTTAGTGGAAATGGAGATCATCACCCCCCACTGGCAGCGCACTCTAAAGATGGATATCTGGAGCAAAGGCCTGGATAAGACATTCATCCGCATTCTCGAACCAAAAAAAGAACGCGGCATTGCCACGCTCAGGATCGAGACCGAAATGTGGAATTATCTCCCTAAAACCAATAAAGTTATGAAAATCCCACCATCCATGATGATGAGTTCCTGGATGGGCTCAGACTTGACTAATGATGATCTAGTCAAAGAGTTTACCTTTCTGGAATCCTATCATTTCGAGATGACCACGGTCGATAATCCGGAAGATGGAGTTCTCTATATCAAATGCATACCCAAGGAAGGCCTTCCCATTGTCTGGGGGCACATCATCGTTGCTGTACAAGAAGATGATTACATGCCGCTCTGGCAAAACCATTATGATGAAAAGGGGAAAATGATGAGAGAAATGGTTTTCAAAGAAATAAAAACATTCGGAGACCGCGATATCCCATCAGTTTTGGAAGTGATTCCAAAAACCAAAGAAGGCCATAAAACCATACTGCGTTATCTAGAGGCCCAATTCAACATCCCCCTCGATGAGGAAATTTTTACTCTCCGGAATCTCCGAAAGAGGATATAGGCTATGCTGATCCTAAAGATGGCCTTCCGCAACACGTTCAGGCAGAAACGGCGCACTATCCTTACAGGATTAAGCATGTTGGCCGGCTATTTCCTGGCAGTAGTCTTTATCGGGTGGTCAGATGGTTCCTACAACCACATCATAAGAGCCTTTACCGGCAATCAACTCGGCCATATCCAGATTCACAGAAAAACCTATTTGGACCGACCGTCTCTGTACAAAACCATCGATGATATTTCTCGAATGAGCGAAATCCTTCAGCAGATTAAAGGAGTTCAGTCGTGGGCTCCTCGGCTTTTTTCAGCGGGCCTGGCCGCGGTGGGAGAAAAAAGCGCCGGTGTTCAGATCATCGGAGTCGACCCAGAAAAAGAGACAGCGACCACCCACTTCGACAAGAAAATCATCGAGGGTCACAACTTCTCGCCAGCTCCATCCCATGAAGCCATCATCGGAAAAGGATTAGCTGAAATCTTTGATGCCGAAATCAACGATGAAATTGTCATTATATCTCAAGCCGCCGATGGATCCATCGCCAATGATCTCTATCCCATCATCGGAATCTCCTCCAGCGGAAATGATATCAGTGACCGGATGTCTTTCTATCTCCACCTGAGAGATGCCCAGGATCTCCTGGTGCTGAACGGGCGGGTTCATGAAATCGCTGTGACGGTGGACAAGCTCAGCCATGTCTCTGAAATCACAAAACTCATCTCTAAGAGGCTCAATAATCCCGAACTGGAGGTAGAGCCTTGGCAGGTCTTTGCCAAGTCTTTTTATCAAGCCATGCAGGCGGATAAACAGGGCATGTGGATCATGCTGGTCATCATCGTGGTCATCGTTGCGGTCGGCGTTTTGAATACCGTCTTGATGTCAGTCTTGGAAAGGCGCCGCGAGTATGGGTTATTGAAAGCCGTTGGTACAAAACCCAGACAAATCATCAAGCTTGTTTTACTGGAAGTCACCATCCTTGCCATTTTCTCCATTCTTTTAGGAGCCGTCTTAGGATTTGGAACCAATTCCTTCCTTTCTACTCATGGAATAAGGTTCGGGGAGGGCTTTACTTACGGAGGAGTGGAGTTTGATACCATGTATTCAGAGATCAATATCAGAAGTTTAATCATTCCTGCTGTAACCGTACTCTTATGTTCGACTCTAGTGAGCTTTTACCCTTCCATCAAAGCAGCTAAAACCGAACCAGCCAAAACGATGAGGATGCACTAGGGGGACAGGATGTGGTTTGACATGAAACTTGCATGGCGGAACATTTTTCGGAATAAGAGACGCACTTTTATAGCTGGAATAGCTATCGGTGTGGGATTGGCAGCCATGCTCTTCACCGACGCTTTAATGATAGGGATGAAGGATAATATGATTCGATCGGCCACCAAATCTTTTCTCGGTGAAGGGCAGATACACCGTAAGGGATTCCGGCTCACCCCAGATGTAGAAAAAACAATCAACAACCTGGATGGGATAATTTCCAATCTCAAGCAGGAAGAGGCCGTTGAACGATTCACTCCCCGCACAGTCACCTTCGGAATGATCACCTCTCCAGCCAATGTCAGCTCCGTCATGGTCTACGGAATACAGCCCTCCTCGGAAAAATTCCTTTCCCAAATCGACGACGTCCTCAAGGAGGGAAATTATTTCAAAGGAGATGGGGAGAGAAACATCGTCATCGGGAGTGATCTTGCCGAACTTCTGGAAGTAGGAATCGGGGACCGAACGGTCATAACCGCCACCCAGGCGGAAAGCGGGAATCTTGTTCAGGAAATGTTTCGGGTTTCTGGGATTTACCACTTCAATGTAAAAGAAATGGACACAGGAATGGCGTTCGTGAGGCTCTCCAAAGCCCAAGAAATGCTGGGAATCGGAAACGATGTTCATGAGATCGCCATAAAATTCAAAGACATTCATTTCGCCGCCAAGAAGGACAATCCATTTTGGTCTAAATACAGCGTTCACGGCAATGAGGCCGTAAGCTGGACGACACTTCTTCCCCAGCTCCACGCTATGCTCGGCATATTCTGGATATCCCTTCTGGTGATGGGGATCATCCTTTTCGGTATTGTCGCCTTCGGTATCGTTAACACCTTGTTTATGTCTCTCTACGAACGGATGTTCGAGTTCGGGGTCATCAGGGCTGTCGGCACCAGGCCGTCTGGAATCAGGAGACTCATTCTGCTCGAGGCAGGAGCCTTGTCTTTATTGAGCATAGTCCTGGGTATTCTCCTTGGCTCTATCATCACCTTGATCTTTGTTAAAGTGGGCATCGATTATAGAGGGATAGAAATAGCCGGCACATCCTTTCACGAGATGCTCTATCCTGTGATCCACATCCAGCAGTATATCATCTATCCCATTGCTGTTTTTGCTTTCACACTTCTCATCGGGCTGTACCCAGCTCTAGTGGCTTCGAAGATGTCGATATCCGAAGCGTTAAGGAAAAGTCTTTAATAGGAGAAACATATGGAAAACAACGGTCAGAAAATTATCGTCACCGAGAATGTCAAAAAAGACTACAAGGAAGATGATATCGTGGTCAGGGCTGTCCGAGGGATCGATTTGACTATTAAGGCAGGAGAATTTACGGCCATCGTCGGACCATCTGGCTCTGGTAAAACCACTTTCTTGAATGTCATATCCGGCCTCGACATGGCGACTGATGGAAAAGTCTGGCTCCATGAAAGGCTGTTGTCTGAAATGAACGAAAAGGAGCTCTCAGATTTCAGACGGGACCATATCGGATTCATTTTTCAAGCCTACAACCTTATTCCGGTTTTAACCGTGGAGGAAAACATCGAGTATATCATGCTCCTTCAAGGTGTTCCCAAAAAGGAAAGACATCGTAGAGTCATTGACATCCTCAAGGAGATCGGGATGGAGGGGATGGAAAAGCGGTACCCCCCCAAAATCTCCGGTGGTCAGCAACAGAGAGTGGCCATTGCCAGGGCTATGGTCTCCCAACCTGAACTGATACTTGCCGATGAACCCACAGCCAACCTCGACCAAGCTACGGGAGCAGAGCTTTTGGGCTTGATGAGGGAATTGAACAGAAAAACGGGGATGACTTTTCTTTTTTCTACCCATGATCGGATGGTCATGGAGAGGGCAGACCGGGTTATCCGTCTCAAAGACGGGAAAGTGGAAAAGGACGAGAGGAAGAGCCAGCATTGAATAGAAGCCACTTCCCTCGAATAATTATCCCATTTGGGATTTGTATTTTTTTAATGACAGCATCATCAAGATCTGAAGATCTTTTTTCTGTGAATGGATACTATAAAAATTTTTCCATCCTCTTCAGGATGCCTGTCTACAAGCTTCAAGAGACAACGGTCAGTCAACCAGACCTGGGTGCCGCAAATAACCGGATCAGGTTGGCCGTAGATTTTCATCCTTCAGATCGTGTTTTTTTTCACTGTGCTTACGACCTTTCGGCGAGAATTCAGGATTCTCAGCTCTTCGATGAGAATGCCTTCTTCGGACTGTTGAGTTTGTCTGAATACCGTTTCGATGATTTACGCAACAGGCTTTATCCTGAACCTGGAGAACCGGTTTCAAGCTTTGGCCTTTTCCAAAATCTGGATCGTTTTTATGTGACTCTAGAGACCGATTTTGCAGACATTTTCATAGGAAGGCAACCGATCGCCTGGGGAAGTGCTCGGTTTATCAATCCCACCGATATCATCGCTCCGTTTGCCTTCAATGAGCTGGATAAAGAAGAGAGGTGGGGAGTGGATGCCATCCGTCTGAGGATTCCTCTTGGGATGATGGACGAACTGGATCTAGGATTTATAGCAGGGGAAAATTTCAAAAGTGATAACAACGCCTTTTTTCTCCGGGGGAAGATGCACAAAATCCAGACAGACATCTCGGCCATCCTGTTAGGATTCAGGAAACACCTGCTCATAGGATTGGACATTGCAAGAGCTGTTGGAGGGGCAGGATTTTGGTTTGAATCAGCCTATGTGATACCTGACTTTTTCAGAGAAAAAAGAGATCCAAAAGAAAAGAACTATCTCCGGGCTTCTATCGGGATGGATTACAATCTAAACAGCAAAACCTATGGATTTATCGAATACCATTTCAACTCTCCTGGTGAAAGTCGTCCTGAAAATTATGTAGATCTTCTCCAATCATCAGCTTTCCAAGACGGATCGGTCTATCTCTTTGGGAAGCACTACCTGAACATAGGCTGCCTCTATCAGCTCACCCCTCTTCTGCCTTTCACCGGAGTGATTATCCTGAATCTCAGTGATTGGTCTCTAGTCCTGTCCCCCGTTTTCGAATACAATATCGCAGAGAATATCTATCTGGCTGCTGGCGCTTATATTGGTTTGGGTAAAGGGCCTGAGATTGCCTACGATCGGTTAAATTCTATTCCCTTCTTTTATAACTCGGAATTCGGTACTTATCCAGATATGATCTACACATCCTTCCGTATTTATTTCTGAATAGAGCTATAAATCTCTACTTCTCGCCCTCCAATAGACAGGAATCATCTTCGTCATGATCGGACCGCCTTCTCCACCCTGTTCTGGCTGTAGACTTGGTTTTCGTCAACAGGGTGGGACATTGAACCAGGCCTGTGATCTGCTGAGCGATCATGCCAAAGAAAAATGACCTGAGCCAGGCTCCTTTTCTCATTCCCAGAATGAGAAAATCATGCTGATTGGCGCGTGCGGCTATGGCTTCAGCGATCTGAGAATGTTCTTCGACCTCTATTTTAGCCTGCGGTATGTTGTACATTTTGGCTGTGCTTTTGAGTGCTTCCTCGGCTTTTCGACTCGCTGATCGACCTGAACCTTCTGCTATAACTCTTAAGAACGTTACTTCATTCTCTTCTTCCTGGGATAAGCAGTGGACAATCCGAGCCTTTAGATGATCATGAATTTCCTGTCCTCCAATCGGAAGGAGAATCCGGCGGAAACAAGGAATCTCTTCTGTATCACTCTTGAGGATAGCTACATCACATGGCTGCCTGTTAATGACGCGATGGATAACACTGTTCTCTAACGGGTCCTCATCCTTTTTATAACCCAACAAAATGAGTTGACAACCATTCTCTCTGGCAACCTGGACGATCTCCCCGGCTGCAGAACGACCGACTTTCATCAAGAACGTGTGTGGAACCCTTAGGTCGAAGGCGATCCTTTGGGCTTTGTTCATGATGAGTTGGGCTTCGCTGATGAATGGCTCCGCCTCTGAATAGGACGTAATATTGGGCAAGACATTCACATTCAACGAGAGGATTTCACCCTTACAAGATCCGGCTATTTTACCGGCCACATACATCAGAGGGATAACACGGGTCGGATTCGCCAGAGGAACCAGTATCTTGTAACGCCGTGTTTTTTTTAAATCGATAAGTTCCGGAGTCCGGACAAACTTGGGGACATCAGCAATCCTGACCTTTCTGGAAAAAGCGAAGAAATAAATGACGAGCCCGACGACAATCCAAGCTGCAGTCAGAATCCAGGCCGTTCCCTTATTGATCAGCTGAAATAATCCCAGGCCCACGCTTGTCAGGAAGCCCAGGATCGGGATTAGAGGAAACAGAGGGACCCGGAAAGGGGGGAGAGTTTTACTCCTTCTGCGGTAGATGATCAAAGCGAGATTGACAAGAGAAAAGGTCAGCAGGAACAGCAAACTGCTGGCCACACCGATGGTTTCCAGTGGCAGAAACACAGCAATCCCGATGAAGAGCAGTCCAGTTATCGAGATCGCCAACACAGGTGTTCTTTTCTGGGAATGAATCCGGCTCAGGCTGTGGGGAAGCATCCAGTCTCGACCCATGGAAAAAGCGACCCGTGAGGAGGCAAGCACTGTAGCATTCAGGGCACTCAACGTAGCGAACAGCCCTCCCCCCAAAATAAGAACGATGCCAAAAGCCGGCATAAAGCTTTGAGCAGCTCGGATGATTCCCATTTCCTGGTATTTGCCGAGCAGCTGCCAGCTCGGCAGGCCTTCTGCTGGAGCGACAGCACCTATACAGACGAACACGACGAGCAGATAGATGGTTACCGTTATGCCTAAAGAATAGAGGATGGCTTTAGGAATGGTTTTTTGCGGCTCACGGACCTCTTCGCTGACGGTGGCGATAAGGTCGTATCCCTCGAAAGCGATGAAGGTCAATCCCATGGCCGCCAAGACGCCTGTGAATCCCATAGGAAAGAGAGGCTTGAAATTCGTTTGGGTTATGGCCGTTGCTGACAAAGCCTGCTTGAGGCCAAAAAAAATGAACACAGCCAGGACAGCAATCTTGGCTAGAGTGATAATGTTTTCGGTCTTCCCACTAGCATGAGTCCCGATGATGTTAACAGAAATGAAAAGAAGACTGACAATAATGGTCATGAGAGCGATAGCGCCATGCTCCCCCAAGATTCCCGTTAAGGTCTTCCCGATAATTGGCATGTATCGGGAGGTAAATTCCATAAAATAGCTGCCAAATCCCTTGGCGTAGAGGCTGCAGGCAACTATGTAGGCAAACCAGAGCATCCAGCCCGAAGTAAAAGCGATGGAATTGGGCATGACTTTTTTAATGAAGGAATAACCGCCCCCTGCTTCAGGAATAGCGCTGGATAACTCGGCATAACTCAACGCTGTGAAAAGAGTGATGACTCCGTTCAAACCAAAGGCAATTAATGCCGCTGGCCCTGCATTGCCGGCAGCAATTCCGGTGAGAACGAAGATTCCAGCTCCGATCATGGCCCCGACACCTATCATGGTGGCCTCAAAAAGACCGAGGTGCCGGGCTAACTGAACAGGCGGAGTGGGGTGAATCGAAGAGGTTTTATTATTCATCGTTTTTCTTCATATCTTTATTTCTGGTTCTTTCATTATTTTTTGGTTATTTTTTATTCATCTTGATTCTACTATATTATCACCGATTTTTCGTCCTCTTTCTTATCCCTCTTTTTATGGGGTCATCCCTTGAATTTGGACATTTTATCCTGCATTCAAGCGGCGCCTTCATTTTGTACTTGAACAACCTCAGCAATAAAGATATAAAAAGTGTTATCGAATCTAAAGCTTGAACAAAGGGGATACCCATGACTTTAAAAAAGCTTAATGGAGACCAGGCTATGGCCTATGGGGCACTGTCCAGTGGAGTCAAACTCGTGACGAGCTATCCTGGATCACCCAGTTCTGGCACTGTTGAGACACTGATTGAGCTGGCAAAAAAGCATAAATTCTATGTGGAATGGTCGAGTAATGAGAAAGTGGCCGTGGAAATGGGTATTGGGGCCTCCATAGCCGGCCGGCGGGCTTTGGTCTGCACAAAAAGTGTAGGCTTGAATGTGATGATAGACCCGCTCATGGCTCTTAACCTGACTCCGCTAAACGGAGGCCTGGTCATCCTTCTCGGTGACGATCCGGGGGGATACGGGTCTCAAAATGACCAGGATTCACGACTCTTAGCAACCTTCCTGGAAATGCCGATGATGGAGCCGACAAGTCCGGCCGAGGGGCAGGCTATGATGCAGGAGGCTTTTCATGTATCAGAAAAATTTAATACGGCTGTGATCATAAGGGAGACTCGAAGCTTCACCCAGCAGACAGAAAAGGTCCATGTTCCTGATAAGCCCTTCCGGGAATTCAATCTCGGTCTTGTCAGAGAGCCTTGGAGGTTTGTCCCAGTCCCTAAAAATGCAGTTGAAAAACACAGGGCTCTCCATCAGAGAATCGAAGCCATGGACGGCTGGACAAACAGCACTCCGTTTAACATGATGACTGGTCAAGGGCCAAAAGGCATAGTGGGTGTCGGATTCGCTTATAGGAAACTTCTCGATGTGGTTGGCAACAAACAACCTGAAGAATTTCGTCTGCTTAAGTTGGGAATCCTTTATCCTCCGCCTCGAAAAATCATTGCCGAGTTCCTGGAGGACTGTCAAGAAGCCCTGATCATTGAAGAGATTGAGCCATATATAGAAACCTGGATCAAAGCTATGGCCCATGATATTGGCTGCCAGACTAAAATATTCGGAAAACAGAGTCACCATCTAAACCGAGAAGGTGAGCTCTTTCGCTGGCAGATTCAGCAAGCCCTGACTGAGTTTATTCCAGAGTTTATCCCTAGCCGCCATTACTTGAAAGAAAAAGAATACGAGGAAAAGCCTCAAAAGGAGAATTATTGTGCTGGCTGTGGTTATGATAAGACCCTGGATAAGCTGGATGAGGCCGCAAAAAGTTTAGGGCAAAAACCGGTGCTTATCGGGGACCCAGGCTGCCTGGTTACGGTTGCAGACCGGCTTGACGCGAAGTATGCCCTCGGCTCTGCAGTTGGCGTTGCCGATGGTTTAAGTAAAGTTGGGATTGAAGAGCGGGCCGTAGCCATCCTTGGTGACTCTTCGTTTTTCCATACATCTCTTCCCGCTTTATGTAATGCGGTCCACAACAACAGCAATATCCTGATGGTCGTCCTGGATAACAAGGCCACGGCAACCTCGGGATTCCAAGTTAACCCTGGTGTCGGGAGAGATGCCCTGGGACAGGAAGTCCCGGCTTTAGACATTGAGCGCATCGCTCGAGCCTGTGGCGTCAAAAAAGTTTATACCTCTGGGCCAGAAAATCTTGATTCCACTCTAGTAGAAACATTCCGGAAGGCGTTAAGCCTCCATAAATTGGCTTTAATAATCATTCGGATGGAGATCCCTGAAAGGAATAATTAAATCAACCTAATATTAACGTAATAATTGGTGTGACATCATCTCTTGGGCGGCCTGGATGCCGCCCTCGAGCCCCCGTAGCGGAGGGGGGACCCGCTGGCTTTGAGGGGACTCTGAGTCCCCTTCCAACGCTCGAAGACTCGCTGCCTCCCCTTCTCGGCCTCCGGCCTGCGACCAGGAGGAAATATCCCCCTGCACGGGGTCCGGGGGCTGAGGACGGCTTCAGGCCGCATAGGGATGATAACTTTATTTACTGCGCTTAGATTAGTAATCTTCTGGTAACCTCTATTCAAAATTGAAAACAGCCGCGACAATCACATTGCCCATATATCTGACTCTATGACTTATGATTCTCATTTTCATATCACCGCTCCAGCCCCTTGCCTCCATCATTTCTGTCAGCCCCGTCCTGATTTCTTCCTCGCATTCTTCTCGACTAAATTCCCCCTTTGATTCTATCAATAATCCCCCTTCTTGGGTTTGAACCCACCCTAAGCCGGCAGAAATAAGGGCGTTTGATTTCTGACTGCCGAATGTTGCTATTACGACATATAATATTTCCCCGATTCTATGAGATGATTCATATCTCCCGATTTCGTGAACAACTGATTGCGGAGGAATGACTGAGCTTAATGGAATGAGGTTAAAATTATGAATGCCCGCTTTGACAAGGGCTCCGTCAAATGCACTGAGGCGGGTCTTCCCTTCACTTTTTCCCCAGACGATGTCTATTCTCATGACGCCGAGCTCCTCGATCTTAAATTTATTTTGCTCCCTGCCTCTGATTGAATCTGAATTATTTTCCTTTTACCCAATCCCAAGCTTGTATTTTAAGGAATTCAAAGTATTCCTCATCAGCATGGTGATGGTCATCGGGCCGACTCCGCCCGGCACCGGGGTGATCCATCCGGCAATCTCCTTGGCCGCTTCAAAATCCACATCGCCCTTGAGGATGGCCACTCT
>SMTZ1_10001362_pt1 | contig 25378 bp, 16 predicted proteins | sample DeeMarSWOR136_30_FD_25667 | JGI IMG/M metagenome (IMG submission 25667)
TCCTGAGGAAAGTCTCTACCACAAAGAGCAAAGAGCTCTTTTCCTTAAAATATTCCAAAGTCTGCCCCGGCACTGTCGAGATCTATGGCGGATGGCTTGGCACGAAAAACTTCACTACACACAGATTGCTGAACGCCTGAGTATCTCAGAAGGTACTGTCAAGTCTCGGCTTTCTCGTTGCAGAAAGAAAGCTATTGATCTAGGACGCAAATTTTCTGGGAACTTTGACTGGGCTGGTTCGACTATTCATCTGTAGAGGGAGCTCGCCTGAGGATCCGGTCTCTTTTATTGTATCTGCAGAGGTAAAAGTATGGCTTGTCAGGATGAAATTGCAGAGCTGCTCCCTTGGTATGTATCTGGTACTCTTTCAGTAGCTGAAAGAGAGAAGGTGGAGGCTCACCTGAAGGTATGCCCAGTTTGTGAAAAAAGCCTAAAGGAAGTACGGTGGATTTCAGAAAGCATGGAAAAATACAAATCAATTCTACCGAAAGAACATGTTGACCCAGAGAAATTGGTGATTTACGCCGATTCTAAAGAGGAACTCACTCATTCTCAGGTTGCCGAAATCGAACGGCACCTGGAAGCGTGTACAGATTGTAAAATGGAATTAGATACCCTTCTGAAAGTAGAAGCCGACTTGAAGGAGAGTGGATCATTTTTCTTCACTCTTAGAGAAGCCCTTGGGCGATTGCTCTCCAAACCAATTGTTCACCTGCCGCCTACAACAGGGAGACCTATTGGAGGTGGCTTTGGCAGGGTGGTGCTAAAACCGGCGTTCGCGTACATTTTAGTCCTACTGCTTTTATACCCGGCTTGGCTTGGCCTACGTGAGATTTTTTTAAAACCAGAAGCTCCCAATGTGAGAACATTCAGGTTGGAAGAAAAGTTGACCTTTCGGGGTCCCGCTCACCGTGAAGAAGAGATTGTTGTTTTACCTTCTGATGAGGTCATCCATGTGGTCTTTTCTATTCCCGTTGCAGATTTGATCTTACAATATGACCTAGATCTTTTTTTCGAAGAAAATCTTGTCTTGGCTCAAAAGGATATCAAGGCTGTTGATAATCAAGGTAACTTTTCAGTTTTTCTTGCTGCGAAGTCCCTCAAGGATGGTCAATACAAAGTCAAGGTGACAGAAAGGCATCCTGGTGATCCCCAACATCTCCAGGAGTATCTCTTTTCCTTTCAGTTAAAGCAAAAATAAAATGCCATCGTGCAACAACCCCTGGAGAAACTTGGCAGAATGAAATTCTATAAGGGAATTCAGTATGTCTTGGATTTATGGAACGTCATATCACTCACTAAGGCCTCAGGCTGAAGTTTAGTTTATAAATATAGATATGTGGGGGGGACCCAAGTTCAGATTGTGAACTTGGGTTTTTTTTATGCGTCCCAATCTCGGTTCCAAAAATTCTTTGGAACTTATGCTTCGTTTCATCGACTGATTTAATAGGAAGAGAAAAAATGTGAGACAAATGTGAGGATATGTGATATGTTAAAAAGGTCAAATGATTGCTTCTCCAGTACAAAAATCTCCACTAAAAGAACTTGGGAATTAAGGAGACTATTCTATGCTATTAGCATCGGTGGAAAGAGAGGAGAAGCTTTTGCTCTCGTTTTTCTTACGGATAGCTCAGGAGATCTGTTAAGTCTGGTTCAGTATAATGAGGGGGAGGTATTGGACTAAAGCGATACCTATTTTAACATTTGGACTTTATTTTCTTGACAAATTTCAGGATATATGCTATAATGGAATTGCGTAAAAAGAAAATTAAATCTGCCTCTCTAAAGAGGAAATGCTACATGAAAGGCAGGATTTTTTATACGCATTGTGGTTTTTGGGAAACCGAAGTAAATTGCCCGCAACTCAGCAATAGGAGATTGCGGGTTTTTTGTTGATTTGAATATAGATGCGAAAGAAATATGCGAAAATCAAGCATGAATATAGACTTCGCAGGTTATGATGTCACTGAGGTTGCCTGTTTACCATAAAGTTGAAAGAGAAATTTGTATGCTGATAAGCTTCTTAATCTTAAGTTGAGGCGATAATATGAACGGGAAGGAAGAACTTACTCAGATATGTCAGAACTGTGGGCAAGCTAATAAGATGGGAGCGGAATCTTGTGTAAATTGCGGTGAGCAACTCCTGAAAGATGGCACTAGAGTGAGCTCCGAAGACTCTCATGTGCATTGGATACTGGGCGAGGAGGATCAATATAAGAAAACTCAGCTTTCAGCGCATGAAGTAAAATGGGTCTTGCCTCAAAAACGCTCGAAATTTAAGCGTCATAGAAAGGTTCTGTACGTAGCAGCACTGGTCCTTTGTGTAGTATTTGTTAATAAACATGTGGTGATAGGAGATGAGACCTTTTTCGAGAGGGGCAAGCACGTCTTTCGTACGATCACAAAATATTCTACCCAAAGATTTAATCAAATATATAAAAGCTTCTTTTTAGTAGAGAGATCGATTTATGTGTCCGCCGACCCAGAGGCAGATGTATTTCTAGATGGTGAATTACTGGGCGCAACCCCTCTCACAATAGAAGATTTGGAAGCCGGTACTCATATACTTAAAATGAAAAATCCAAACTACAGCGATTCTTCATTAACACAGTTCATATGGAACAAAGTAAGACGAGATTCAATCTTTTACGCGTTTCAAAATCTAAGGATGAGTTCGCTTGCGATTACGAGCGAGCCGAATACGAAAGTATACATAGATAGCCAGTATTATGGAAAAGTATCCAGTACATTATCTCTGGTCGTAGAAGATCTTATCCCTGGTCAACATCAAGTGCAATTGAGTAACTCGGGCCTATATGCATGGTGGACGGGTGAAATAGAACTTCAACCCGGAGAGCAGGGGAAAATTTCACGCAGATGGGGTATTGGCAGCTTAATGGTTAATGCAATTCCATGGGGTACTGTTTTTATTGATGGCGTGAAGGTAGATGAAACTCCTCTAACGGTCGATAGGATAGCAGCAGGAAGACATAAGCTAAAGGTTGAACGAAGCGGACAACCTAGTTCCATTAAAAATATCACCATTTGGGCGGGGAAGACAACAAAAATTAGTTTTAGAGATTAAACTCTCCTTGCTTAAGAGTGCTAAACGAATCACCTAGTTTCCGATAAATCCCCCTGGAGAAAGATCTTTTCACAGATGATTACTTACTACGAAAATAGGAATTTTTAAATTACTCATAAAAATAATGAATCTTTTTTTGTGAAAATGTCTTTATCTGTGTACTAGTTATGAAGAAAAGAGACATGCTTTGTAAACGAACATGTCAAGAGATGCTAATTCTTCTCTTTTTCTGTGGCTTTGCCCGATCTCTTGTTCTCGCTCAGGGAGTCGATACTACTGATGGTTTTAAAAACGAGCCATACGGTTGGATTATTGAAAATATAGGAGGCGGTAGTGACGAAATGTGTGGTGTTGCCATTGGACAGGGCAGAAATGATGGAGTGCTAAGAGTATATGGTGGATGCTACAACAAACACGTCTATGAGTTCACCTATAGTGATACTGGCTGGAGAAAGATTGACTTAGGAATTACTGCTAATTCAGACTATGTCAGGTCAGTTATTGTTGGCTCTGGACGTTATGACTGTGTAATACGGGTTTATGCCATAGCTGATAACTATTTGAATGAGTTCACTTATTCTGGTGCCCAGTGGAACAGATCCTCATTCGAATGGTACTCTCAGGCATCTGGTGATATAGGATGGGGCGTAGGGCTAGGAGCTGGGAGAAATGATGAGCAGCCGCGCGTATATTGTGCAGGCGGTTATGATAATAAACATGGTTTTCTCAAAGAGTTTACATACGATGCTGGTGGTTTCCAGGGCAATACTATTGTGAGCACGTCTAAGGAGATTGTCGGGATAGCAGTGGGTAATGGCAGAAATGACGGCTATGAAAGGGTATATGGAGTATGTTTTAATGGCAACGTATATGAATGCTCATATATAGACAGTGGCTGGGTGAAAGAAGTAATCAATGTGGTTCCATCGCCACTAAAGGCAATAGCTATAGGAACTGGCAGAAACGACAATATTGCCAGGCTATATATAGCAAGTGGTGACTATCATATTTACGAGCTGTCTTATCAAGAGGAGAATTGGATAAAAATAGATTTGGGCTATGGTGGACAAGCAATGTGTGGAGTGGCTGTGGCTTCTGGTAGAAATGATGGAGTCGATAGAGTATATGGAGCAAACCTGGATGGGCATATTTATGAATTTACCTATTCCGACACTTCATGGACAAAAGTAGATTTGGGCACGCCTGGAACTGATTTTTTGCGAATAGCAGTAGGTAAAGGCAGAGGAGATGATCAAAACCGAGTTTATGGCGCTGCAGAGAATGGGTCTATCTACGAATTTTCCTATGTGGCTCCCACTCCAAATATCTCCCTCAAACCCTTGTTTCATGTATTTGAGGATGTAAACGTCGGAAGCTCATCAACGCCTTTGGAGGTAAGCATCTCCAATACCGGCATGGGAGACCTCGACGTATTTGTCATGACTTTTTCGGAAACAGCGGACTTCACGCTGGATGTCAATGGCGGCTCTAATCCCTGTGGCAGCACGACACCGACAATTAAACCTGATAGCACTCGCACAGTGGCGATCACTTTTCGTCCAATATCGGGGGGCCCCAAAGTAGCACACTTCATCATAGCCTCGAACGATCCTGATACTGCGAGTGTCATATTAGCCGCAAATGGTGTTTTGGTGGTCGAGATTCCTGACACATCAGCGGAGCCGGGCGAGACCTTTCATATTCCCATCAGAATCTTCGACGCGACAGGCATCGCGGCCGTTGAGATCGCCGTGGAGTATGATTCCAGTATATTGACTGCCCTTGGTGCCCAGACCACCGCACTTACCTCTGGCTTTGGCTTGGTAGATTCTGTTTCAAATGGCAAGATAGCCATCTCTTTAGCCAGCGCCACGGGGATCTCGGGTGGGGGGGGAAGTTTGGTGGACGTTGACTTTCAGGTCAATTCTACAGCAATCCCCGGGGATACCTGTTCCTTAATACTCCAGGCTGTTTCATTGTATGACGAGAATACCGAAGTGATTGAGACAAGTGCAGAGAACGGATTGTTTACAGTTTCTGGGCTCTCCAGGATAGTTGTGTTTCCTATTTCAGATACCGTTGATGTTGGCGAGACTATTGCCTTGACAGCTGAAGGTTTTGATGCTTATGAAAATCCTATAGTGATAAGTCCCAGCTGGCGTGTTATGGGAGGGATTGGCACAATAGAGCCAACAACAGGTTCAAGCACGGAGTTTACCGCAACAGATGTGGGGATAGGAGGGGTGATCGCCATGCAAGAATCCCTTGCAGATACAGCCTCTCTGGTGGTGGGTATTAGTGGCGACATCAATGGCGATAGTGAGCCAGATGTGAGGGATGCGGTGATTTGTTTGCGTATCATTGCTGAATTGCCACTACCGCCTATTCCTCCAGGTCATGAAACGCCGACCGCCTATGAGCAGTGGGCAGCAGATATGAGTGGTGATGGCCAGATTAACGTCGATGATGCTTTGTTGATCTTGTATGAATCCCTAAAGAGGCTTTTACCCAAGCGGAGGCTGTTGACAGCAAATACTGGAGAGGCTGTGGTGAGGATACCGAAGATAGCAACCCTTCCCGGCCAGCTCATCACTGTGCCGGTGGTGGTGGAAAAGCGAACCGACATATGCGCCGCTTCTGTATTTTTAAAGTATGATCCTAAATCTATGACGGTGCTTGACATAGAGCCGGGAGTCTCCAATTCCCTTATAGCAGCGAACACGAAAAGACAGGGTCAAATTAAAATGGCCTTGATCAATGCCAACGGATTGGTGAACTCAGAAGGCGAGATGGTAATAATGAAGTTTGAGGTCAAGGAGGAACGGAAAGGAGAAAGCTATTTGTATCTTCAGAAGATAAGCCTCTATGACGGTCAGCCCAAATCCATACCAGCACGGATCCTCAAGGCCAGGGGAGAACAGGCCGCCTTGCCTCGGGAATTTGCTCTGTTGCAGAACTACCCAAATCCCTTCAATACGAAGACGACCATTATCTTCCAATTGCCTCGAGAAACCACGGTGTCGTTGTGGGTTTACAATCTCAATGGCCAAACGATCAAAACTCTGATGGACACTAGGATTCAAGCGGGCCAGTGGACTGTCACCTGGGATGGCAAGGACAACCTGGACCAGGATGTGTCTAGTGGAGTCTACTTCTACAGTCTTGTTATCAACCAAGGGAAATGGTCAAGTACGAGGAAGATGATATTACTGAGATAACAATACGGTTCTCGATCTCCGAGAAGCTGCCACTAGATAGACTTTGCTTCGTCCAAACCTAATCTTGATGCAGACATCAATGAAGAGTTCGTGCGGTAAATGTGAAAAAAGAGGGAAGAGTTTATTATGCGTGCGGCACTAGGTATAGGCTTAGTTATAACCGGATTAATACTCGCAGGTTCTTTGCAGGCAACGAGTGCGATCTTGTTCGAAGATTTTGAAGATGGGATCTTTGATTCCAGAATCACCATTGAAACAGTTGGAACCTTCATTTCACAACCAGGGATAAAGGATATAACAAATTTCGGCAGCTCAAGAGCCTTTGGGTATGGAAAATCAACCTGTTTAGTAAATTGTTTTGATAACTATGTTACGGATTTCAAGATCATTTTGCCAGAGTCAACTTATATCTCGGCTGTCTCTTTTAAAGAAATCGAATTATATGACAACTGGGGTTCAAAAGGGAAGATATATCTTGATGGGAATCCTATAACAGAGGAAGGTCAAGATTTTGGCAGAAGCCCTTCAAATGATTGGGAGGCAGATACAGAATATCGTTCACGCAATTATTTGATAGACCAATTCGTCACTACTATTGAGTTAAAAGTAGCAGACATTACTCAAAAGAGCGAAATTTTTATCGATGATTTTGGAATTTATAGTGGTGCGCTTATTGTGGTAGAGATCCCTGATGTCTCAGCAGGCCGCAGCCAAAGTATTGCTGTTCCCATCAAAGTCTCCGATGCCACGGGCATCGCCAGCGCCGAGATCACCATCGCATACAATCCAGACCTGCTCACAGCACTCGATGCGCAGACCACGGGCCTCAGCGCTGGCTTCTCAATAGCTGACTCTGTCTCTGATGGTCAGATAGCCATATCCTTGGCACAGGCTACTGGGATCGCTGCTGGGAGTGGTAGCCTGGTAAATGTCAATTTCCAAGTCAATTCTACGGCGAATCTTGGAGATACATGCTCCCTGGTGCTGCAGTCAGTCTCTTTGTTCAATGAGAACACCGAGGAAATCTTAGCAGACACCGACAACAGCCTTTTTACAGTAGGACCCGGAGGTCTGGATAACCTGGTGGTGTCTCCTACCGTAGACACCGTGGAGATTGGCCAGACCATCACCTTCACAGCCCGGGGTTATGCTCAAGGCACTCCTGTGTCGGTCAGTCCCAGCTGGAGCGTTACCGGGGGAATCGGCACCGTAACGCCCACCACCGGCTCTAGCACCGTGTTCACCGCCACGACCCTCGGTCTGGGAGAGATCATCGCCACTCAGAACTCGTTTTCTGATGAGGCCACCGTCATCGTAGCTAAATCCATGACTATCACAGAATCACCAGAGGAGGTATTTGTTCTACCCAATCCATTTACCCCGAACGATGACGGTTTTAATGATCGTGTTCTATTTATGTTCCCAGGCATGTTTGAGGTGGAGTCAGAGATTCTCCTGTTTGATATTTCAGGCAGAGGGGTTAAAAGGATAGCCGTTTCGAATGGACAACTGTCTGGATGGGATGGAAAAGACGCTGATGGTAATCTATTCGAACCGGGTGTCTATATTTATATCATCAGGGTGAACGGAAATAATATTGCTAATGGAACGATTACGCTCATGAGGTGATAGATCTCAATTGACCGGCATGGTGATATTGTGCCTGTTTGAGTTTTTTCCTATTAAGAACGAGCGTGGGAGACTGCACCAAGGATAAAGCGGTAAATAGAGGGTTGCTATGAAAAAGCGGATATTCATGGTACTAGTAATTGTTTCTATGTCATTGAAGGCAGATGCCCAAAGCACTTTCAATTTGAACAGCAGTAATTTTCTCATTTACGACATTCCCTTTCACAATCCAGCCGGAATATCGTATCTCCAAAGGATTCAGTGGTCTCTGGGCACACAAGAGTTATATATAAAGCTGTCGGGTGACTATCTAAAGAACATATTCGGGAGTTATGTGGCACCCATTGGCGATCACACGGCATTTGGATTGCGCTGTGTTTACTTTAAGTCAGACCTCTTTAGACAGGGAAGTTATTCCATTCTTCTCGGTCAGAAGTTTTTTGAGGATATCCTGAGCTTGGGATTGAATGGCAATTTACTGAATTACTCATATAACTCTGATCGATTTCAATTAGTACACCCTGGAGATCCATTGGTGGCGAAGGGTACATCAAAAACTGTTTTTTCAACCGGCATGGGAATCCTAATTCATCCATCTTGGTGGATTACGTTTGGCGGGAGTGTAGACCATATAAATCGGCCTGACGTTTCCATCGACGGTTCTAGTGTCAAGAAACAGCCGATATATAAATTCGGTTTGACCCTCAATACATTTCCTCTTCAACCACAAATTGATTTGAAATTGCAGGGTGACGACATTCTATACCAAGGTGGAATGCGTGGGTATTTCGTTAATCAAAAGGTCAACCTTTTCTTCGGTTACTGTTTTTGGGGCACAACAAATCAAGAATTCTTCTCAGATAGAAAGAACACGGTTTTTGAAGCTAACCTCATATTAAAGGACCTTTGTTTTAGCTACAACTATCAATATGCATTAACTGAGCTTAACGAGGTCACAGACGGCTCGCATCGTTTTGGCCTCATTTTCAGCCAGGGAGGATTTCCGCGAGTTCATTCAGCGCCAGTCATTGATCTATCCAATCCCAGGGAGACTTTGGTGAGTGCGCCAACCATAAAAGTCGCTGGTCGGATCAATAACAGAGACGGAATCACGGCTGTTGAAGTACTAAGAAATGGAAAACTGCAGAAGACCTTTACTTATGAAGAGAAGCCCAAATCAGTGGACCTGGCCCATGAAGTCTTGCTAGATGAAGGAAGAAATGATCTAAGAATTGTGGCACATGGTGAAAAGCGGCGGAGCTCAAAAAAAATTCAAGTTACTTATATACCTCTCCCCGAAATTGATCTTCTTTCCCCTGAGGTAGCTGTGTTTGATACAAATATATACCCGCTCCGCGCAAAAATCGCCGACAACAGAGGATTAGTAAATGTACGGATTAGTCGTAACGATGAACAAATAAAAGAACATAGCTACCCCAATAGAAAGAAGCATGCGGAAGTTCTTTTAGACGTCTTTTTGCTTGAGGGCCTCAATGCCATCCACATTGCTGTTGAGAATGAATATGTAGAAAATGAGAAGGTTATTAAAGTATGGCACGCAAAAAAGAATGATCCTCCAAAAATCAGCTTGAATTCACCGGCAAAGGGCTTAACAACTGACAGTACATTTGTTCTTGATGCACTTATAAATGATGATTTGGGCTTAGATAGTACAATTGTGAAGCTAAACGACGAAATACTATTTGGTGAAGAATATCCACGGAACATTAGCCTTGGCGGATCTCTTCAAGTAGAGAAGCGGATTGAGATTAAGCGCCCCGAGATTTCCGAATTGAAATTGGGAGAAAATATCTTTGAAATAAGAACTGTTGATTTGGGAGGCAGAGAAACTATCGAGAAAGTAGACTTGACATATTGGAAAAATGATCTAATAATAGAAGCTCCCCAATTGGTAGAACAAGGCGAAGAATACTACTATAATGTAGAATACAATGATGCGATAAAAACCCTTAAACGAGCTGCAGCGATTTTTCGTAGATATCCTAGCTCTGAATATAGAGATCCAAAGTTATTACAAGCTTACATCCTTTCGGGTTCTGCTTATTTGGGGCTCAAAAATACTGAAGAAGCAGCAAAAAGCTTTCGCGAAGCATTGAGAATGAATCCCAATTTAGAGCTTACCTCTCCACCTCACTCTCCAAAGATAGCGGAGTTCTTTGAAAAAATTGCTCGGGAAAAGCTAGATTATTAGAAAAATTCCTTATCCCTATCTTTAAAAATCAAGGAGGCAATGGACACTATGGGAAGATCTAGTAAGAAGACTAATATTAAAAAAAGATCAAGAGGAGCTAACCCACTTATTCTATTTTTAAGCGGAGGCTTACTTGCAGGGCTTTTTTATCTTCCCTTATCCTTCTTAGATCGTACAGAATATATTTACAGCTTCTTTTTTAGAGCGTGGCAGATACAGGGATTAAACACGTGTCTATTTTTTGTGGCAATTATTGCTATTATAGCAAGGAACAACCAGCTCCGAAGCGAGGCTAGGGTATTAGAACTTAAAATTGAGGATCTGCCCACCATATCCGATGGTGCTGCAAAAAAGTTATTGGATACGATTCCTGAAGAACTGCGCGAAACGAGCTGTTTTCGGCGCTTAAGTGAGTTGCTGAGAGGATATCTTCATAAGGAGGAGGTGATGACATTAAATGAGGAACTTGCTCGGAGGGATAGAGATGAGATTGATAGCGGGCACCTCCTTCTAAATAGCTTACGGCAGATTATTCCGGTTCTCGGTTTTCTAGGGACAGTCTTAGGTTTGTCTCTGGGGATGGTAAAATTTCCTGAATTTGTCGCGGCATCATCGAGTGTAGAAAGTTTGAGGAGCATACTGAAAGACTTTGCGGCTTCTCTGAGTGTGGCCTTTGATACGACGTTGTTAGCGCTGGGCTACACCATTGTGATTGTTTTACTTGCCTCGCTGTTGAGGCGTAAAGAGGAATCAATGGTGGCTGAAGTTGACGAGAAGGCCAGAGAACTTATAAAAAAGTTAAAATTCAGAAGTGAGCTAGAGTACGCTGGTAGGCCAGAAGAGAACTTGGAAAAATGGTTGGATAAATGGGAAAGCAGATTTTCTTCAGTGATGCAGAAATTCTTGGATCAATTGGCAACATAAAGCGAGTTGCTGCTGAACAAAACAAGTAATACTAAAGATAAATGGTAAGCTTTTAGCAGAGAAAAGAGTTGTAATCGAAGAGGGCTTTATAGACAGCCTCATGTGATATTGTTGACCGGCCATTAAAGGAAGAAGTCTTGGGTAAGGAAGGGAGTATTGAAATCTTGCTGCTCCTGTGTTGCTTAGTCGGTGTGGTGGCATTCTTATGCTTCGCCATGGGAGTAGTAAATCTTTCTACAATGGTGGACCAAGATGAATCCTATAATCCCTCTAAGTTAGCTGAGGACCGTGATAAACTGGAGAGAGAACATAAGGAGAAACAAGAAGAGATAGGAAAGCTGAAAAAGCAGGTTGAAGATCTGGAAAAAAAGATTAAAGAGAAAGAAAAAGAGCTAGAGCAGCTGGCGTATTTAGGTAAAGATCAGGATTCAGCACAGAAAGGCGTAGAGAAACTGAAGAAAGAAATTGAAGCAGAAAATGAGAAGCTAGAAAGTTTAAGGAAGAAAATAGCCGAGGAGAGCGTAGAAATCAATAACTTCAACCCATGGAAAGACTTCAAGGGTACAGAACTTCTCAAAAACCCCCAGTTTGTGGAGTGCAGGAAGGATCACGTGATGTTGTTTCCTCAGAGCGAAATAGTAGGTATCTCAGAGTTGTCTCATAGCGACCCATTTACAGATATCAGCAGGGACCATGATGGGGTTGTCTTTCTTATAAGACCTGATGGCTTTGACGTTTTTCGGCAAGTGAAAAGGAAAGCGGAACAGGCGAATTTAAAGATCGGCTATGAGCCTATTGACGCTGATTGGAAGCTGGATTTTTCAAAATAAGGAAAGACAACATTCATGAGGAAAACAGAGTCTTCTCTTCTAGAGATCTTTCAAGATCCTTTGCTCACCATCATAGCGTTAATTCTTTTAGGCACGGTTTGGATGATTCTCCCACGGTCGCCGAATCCAGTTGATCCTAAAGTCTATGCTGACCAAAATGAGGCGGCTTCGCTCAAAGAACGCATTCGATTACTTAAAGAGAAAATCAGAGAGCTGCAGGCAACAATTCAAAGACTAAAAGAAAAACTTCACTGGGTAGAGAATCAGATGAACAAGCAAAAAGAGGAGATGGATGAGAGCAAAGAGCAAGAAGATTTGCTGCAAACACTACTTGCCAAATTGCTAAATGAGTTAAGGGCAAAGCGAGAAGAGGTTGCCAGATTAGAACAAGAATTTGCAGAGTTGCAAGGAACTTCAAAGAAATCTGGTGGTGGCTTTGCCGTGGTTCAAGAGACGGATAAATCATCGTTTTTCGTAGAATTGGTAAAGGGTCGTTTATTTCCAGTTGACGAAGATCACTATGATGAGCTTTTTGGCCACATAGAGGTTGAGGATGGCAAAATGGTGGCGGCGCAAAAAAGCACCAGAAAGTCCTATATTAGCGGTGAGGATATTAATAAAATAGAAAATCCTACAAGTACTTATCAGAAAACATTACTTGATCTGAATCCTGAAGAAACATATTTAGTCTTCCTGTTGCATGAGGATTCCTTTCAACTTTTTAGAAAGGCGAGGGAGATAGCCTCAACCAAAGGATTTGAAACAGGTTGGTGGCCTCACGACGACGAGTCAATACTTTTTGTCGGGAGCGGGGGTGGTGAGCAGATTGGACCCCAGCGAGTCCGCTGAAATACAGATTTGCTTGGTCAAAAAAGAGTTGTTTGCGCAAGCTAGAAATCTTTAACATGAGAATACAACCTCTATGGTTCACAGGTAGTTTCGTGTCACTCATAAACCACTAAACCCAAGGAGGTACCACCATGTTGTACTCCGGGATTCGCGAGAGGGTGGCGGACGTGCAGAGGGTTTTTGGTATTTTTATGACTTCCTTTTTGCTGGTTGCCCTGGTTGCTACCCAAATGGATACGGCACAAGCTCAGCTAGCACCTGAGGTGGATGTGCAGGTTGAAGAAGCTGTTCTTGCCGAAGATTGGGCAAAAGTAGCCGAACTGCTCGACTCTGTTGACCCAGAAACACCATCTCCCGTAGCCAGATTGATCAAGGGGCATGCCTGTTTGGCCCTGAACCGAAACAACGAGTCGCTTTGTTTGTTTTTGAGTATATTGACCGAGGATAGTCTCCAAGTTGAGCATAATCTCCAGCTATGGGCGCACTGGACTCAGAAATTTGTGAGTGAGAATCCAAATGCTATGATGGCCCACTATCTCCGTGGTGATGCCTTTGCCCGCTCGCAGAAATGGGAAGAGGCTCTGAAAGCATTCAATCATGCCCTGGAGTTAGAACCAAACCACCCAATAATCCTTAATGCTCGTGGAGTAAGCTATGCTGCTATAGGTCAATGGGACTCTTCACGTGAGGACCTTAAAAAAGCAACCGAAGTCACTATTTCGTTAGCCGAACTTTACGCTTCGCGTGGCACTTATATCCTTCAAAGAAGAACGGATGCAAAGAAAGCCTCCGAGTGGTTCAACCGTGCACTGGAGATCTCCCCGAGATATATTCTTGCTCTAAACGGCCGGGCAGCTGCCCAGATTGTACTTCGTAACTGGGACCAGGCAGCAATTGATGTCGATAAGGCTAAAGCTCTCGATGAAAACTGCCTATTCGCAGCGCAGAACATTGTGAATCTGAATGCTGCTATCTTAACTGGCGACAGGAATGAAGCTGTCTCAGAGATGATTGCACAGCTTACTGGAATTGAACCTGGATTCTCATTACAGGAGAAAATATCGATGTTAGATAACATGAGTCCGATGGAACGCCAGCGCGCATTTGACATCGTTAACAATGCGGGAAACTTTAATAATCGGATTCAAGGCAGCTGGGCAGTCCCCAATCATTTCGATCTAGGAATGACTGGGGGATTAAAGGCATCGATAATAGGGCCACAAGCATACCTTGAAGCCCACGGGACGGGGACTTGGGATATAAAAGGAACAAGCTCATTCAACTTGAATCACCAGACAGATCTAATGGATGTTATGAAAGGCAGGTATGGTATGACACATGCAAACAATATAAGTAATCTATCGGCTTGGTGGAATCAACACATGGTGCCAGGGGGTGATTTCGGAAAGCTTACAAGTCCTAAAGGGGTGTCATCTCGAGAAATAGGCGACGAGCCCGTTGACACTGGAGAATGGAACGTATTCACAATGTACGGGCTTCTTTATCATATGAAATTAAAGGATGCATCCTCAAGAGATTGAGAAGATCAAAACAAGAGGAGGGAAGATGTCCAGAGTCATTTATGGTCTAGCTGCAATAATATGCGTCCTGGCTCTTACAGCTTCCAGCCATGCGAGTCCATTCATTGCATATTCGATGAAGGAAGCTGAGCGAGAATTGAAAGCATCGGCTCCACCTGGGTCTGAGCTGTTGGAATTAGGCGGTATAACCAAAGTTGCAGGAATGGTCTATGATGTAGATCGAGAGGATCTAATCGTTATTGGTCAGGCAACTGAGAGTGGGGAAAGGATCTACCTTGATGATCTAGTAGTTGCCCTTCGGAGTCGCTTAGTGGCGCAAGAGTGGCCTGAAGTTAGTATTGAAAAGACCTTCGAGACCGAGGATACAGGAATGCAGAGGGTGCGTTTTGAGGGTGGCATTACAAATACTCGATTTGGGTATGACCTGCTTCAAGCGGATATAGTTCTTAAGAGGATGGCTCTTGGGTTTGTTCCCACTGACATTTGGGGTGTGCGATCATATTTCGCAATGGCAGTGGAACGTGCGCAAAAGGCAAGTGGGCGGAGAGATATCAACACACGCTTTTGGTTCTATCCAATGCGAAAATCGATTGCTGCACGCAAAGGAGTTGTTGCCATTAAAGAATTTGATATTGGCGTTCGGGCACAAGTTATCGGTGCGGGTGCTGAGGGCAAACCCGTTACTTATCTTTCCAGAGTTCGAAATGAAGTTGGCGACGCATTTGCTGAAGCAGTTACGCTCAACTATGATGATCTCGCTGCATATTACTCTTCAATAGCACGGGTAGGAACATTATTGGAGTTGGTGGCCTTGGCTCATGGAGTTGAAGCTTTGCCCTCCATGCCAGCTTTGCGTTTCTGGTTGCATGACCATGATATTTCCGTGATCGATACTCCTGAGGAATACCCTCTATTGAAACAGGTGGAGGAAATGGTTATTGCTGGCGAAGATTGTGTTCTGGAAATTGATGGGGGGGTTAGGCTGGAGGTGTATCTATCACGGCTCATAGAGGATGGGGATATTACGGCAATGAGGGATATTGTCATAGAGAGCAGACCGAAGGGAAATCCACTAACATGGATAGTTCCCCTTGACGGCTGGGTTATACCGGGCACATCGCATGAAGAAGTTGACAACGAGGGAGCTGTTGCTAGGAGCCAAGCAGTATCCATTGCGCAGAAGGACTTTGGAATGAGCATAAGCGAACGGATTTTTCCAGTGGCTGGGGCACGCAGCCCCGAGGTGTTGTCAAGGAGTGTTCAGTCTACCCCCATTTTTGGAGAGAGACTTAAATTTGATTTTACTGACAGATTGACTCCGCAGAGATATTCGAACAACGTCGGCGGCGTCATGCTACAAGGTGTAGCTCAAATATCAGGAAGTACGGGAGACGACACCAGGGTGGACCTCAGTACTGGCAATTTCTCCCTCATCGTGGGGGGAGAAAGGGCCCGACTTGACCCAGAAACGTACAGAAAATTCGTCACCGCTCTTTGGGCGGTCTATTACAGCGACGAAGATCCCGGCATTTCTATCGATCCCATAGCACCAGGTGTGGAAAAACACCTGGTTCGCTACATCGGCAAGGTCATAAACACCGACCTTGGGAGGGTGATGCGCGAGGCGGACTATCTGATGAAGAAGTGGTCCGTGGGGACAGAAAGAGCTGACATTCGTGGATTTAAAAATCCGGATGATTACGCCGCCGACAGGGGTGTGCTATACTACGGAGCCTGGAGCAGATTTTGGTTTGTTCCTGAAGATATGAAGTTCAAGGCCGGAGATGATATGCTTCTTTTCGAAGATGGTAGAATGACTGTTCAGACAGAGTATCTGTTTCAGGATGAAGGTATGAGCGCTGATCCCTCAAATGAAAAGTTCGCTGAATTTCTCACGAAAAATTATGGAAAGATGAGCCAGAAGTATCCTGTCTATGAGGAGCTTTTTGAGTACGCCAAGCTAGTGAGTCTTGCTAAATATCTAAAAGAAAAGGGTATTCCGCTATATTGGTTTTTAATGGCAAATAAGGATCTGGTTATCACCGAAGACTCCCCAGGCACGGTTGATGCCCTCGCGAAAGGCTCCGATTATTTTCGGGGAATCCAGATCGAAGGCGGTGTTGACATCTACTCCCAGGGAAAGTATGTCTATGACAAAAAAGCTGTGAAGGCAATAAACGATGCGCTTTCGAAACTGCCGGAAAATGCCTATGCTACCAGCACCTTATCTTATGATAGGAAACTGGTCAGGACAGGTGCTGAGCCATTTTCATTTGAGGTCGGAAAGGAGAGCTACACAGTGGTTCCCCAGCATTCTCTCACTTCAGGCAAGGATCGTAGGGGAATTAGATACCAGACAGATCTTGCCTTAAGAGCAGAGGGGTTAAAGCTGACAGAACAGTCTTTTGATATATTGTACGATGAAATCCTCTATGAAGAGACTATGAGATCCTTGAAGTCAGGCATGGAGGCCATGAATCTAAAGCCTCCATATGATGATTACGACGAGCACAAATTGCAGACCCTCGCTGAAAAGGCCAGAGAAAAAGCCGAGGAGAAGGTCGCAAGGAACTTGAAAGACTTGAAACAGCTTATAGATCAGAACTATGAAACCGAGGAAGCGTTCACAAAAGCTTTAGAAACAGCGTTAGGAAAGAACTACGCTGCCAAGCTAAAGTCGCGGATTATGAAATATGCTCACTATAGAACGAATCTTGAGCTGGTCCGCTATTATAATCCAAACCAGAGAGACGGCGGCGAATTTGGCGACGGCTGGCGCCTTTTGATTCCTTACCGCATTACGCCTTCCGGCACTGACAAAAGAGAGTTCTTAAACGTCATCATACCAGAACAAATGGCGGTGGTAAACCTCCTCACTGGGGAAGAGGAAGTGCTTACCTTTAGTACCGACCAGTATACCATCGCCGGTTATGTACCTGAAGAGTTGGAATCAAGTCAGGTGGTGGGGTTGTTCATTCTGAGCGACGCATCATACCGCTTGGCTGACAAGCTGGGTAACGAGTTCTGGTTCGATCAGGCGGGTTACCTAACAAATATGATCCTGTCGGATGATCATCATTACCAGTTTGAATATGTCGATGGCTTCACGGAATCATTTGACAATCCTCCGTACCAGATTCAGCCCATCGGTGATGAGCAGGTAGAATTTCTCAATGTGGTGATACCAAAAGAGATGGAAGTTGTGGATCTCCTCAATGCAGTAGGAGAAACGCTGACCTTCAGTGATGAAGGAGAATTTGCTGGATACAAGCCACAAGATGAGCAGGAAAGCAGATTTGAAATTCTAGCTCTGATGTCTGATGCCTCCTTTCGATTGCTCGATAAAGGGGGCAATGAGATTGCTTTTGATCCAGCAGGTGGTTTCGACGGCATGGCTCCTTCTTCAAAATATCCCATGGTCAGCGCTATATCACAAGGGAAGCATAGGGTAGATTTCACGTACAGTGTTGATCCGTTAGGAACCATCCGAATAGCAAGTGCGCAGCTCTTAGAAGAGAAAGGGCTGACAGAAGTAGCCCATATTGTTCACTATCAATATGATGATGAAGGACGACTATGCCGTGTCATTGGCCCTGGACGGTTAGCCAGTCTTGATTGATGGCAAATGGAGGGTGGATAGAGAAAGGAGCAGGTTGAAAGAAGCGGCTATGGCAGCATACCTCTCTGATCCAGCATTATGTTGCATAAGATACTTGCCAAGCATAGTCGCGTAAGGCGAATTAAATCATAGAAAACAAACCGATCATTTTGCGAGGCCATTATGCCTAAGGGCCGGAAGGAAAAATCCAAGACTTAGGTCTGCCTTGGCTGGAGATGAGATTATTTATAGAAAGTTCTGAAAGGAGCGGAAGCTTCGCTACTATTGTTTGAGATTAGTCTCGTATCTTTTAGGCTTGCTGTTCTAATGAGAAGGATAGAAGAAATAGTTGGAATGTTCAGCGTGGTAGCTCTTTCAAGTAGCAGACTTTTTATAGCACTAATTTTCCCCAATTAATGCTTCAAAAACTCTATCCTGGTATTTAATCCAAATTATCATGGGCAGAAAGGGTGGCAAAGATGTGGAGGACGATCGTAAAATTGATTCAATCTGGGGTGCTGTTTCTATTGCTGGTTGAGTGTGCTACGATGCAAAGTCATTGGCAAAGTGCTGAGTCAAAAAACACCATCGCGGCTTACGAAGCATTTCTAAAGAAGTATCCAGAGAGCCCACTCGCTATTGAAGCCCGTTTAAGATTGGAAAAGCTTTATTGGAAGGAAGCAGTGTCTAAAAGTACCTTAACAGCCTACGAGGAGTTCGTAAGGCGATATCCAAAGAGTTCGCTCGCTGATAAAGCTAATTCGAGAATCAAATATCTCAAAACATCTGTTTTTCAAAAATACCCATGGTTTTTTGAGGACCCTTTCGTTGAACGTTGGCGAGAGGAGGAATTTGGTGCCGAAGAAGAGGAGTCATCGAAGAAGGCAGTCGATCGGCTTTCTATTTCTGTAATGAAATCAGGGGGATGCTCTGCTGAAAGCAAAGATGAGGAGATGGTACTACTTTCTCAGGATGACAGCAAGCAATACAGTTTTTCGGATACCGTGTTTAGTGTCTCGTGGACTCTGCAAGAGGAGCAAGTACAATTTAGCTTTACGGTTCAGGATACAAACATAAAGACTTATCCTGGCCCTTGGCCGATGGGACTTTCTAGTATTCCAATAATATTTATTAATCATAGAGGCCGAACTCTTACAGCGGCGGCCGTTGTTACTACCAGACCATGGCCACAAACGTGTTGGGGAACGATCTTCTTCCCTACCGAGGAGAATCCAGAAATGACGAGACCCATATTCTTTGTCCCAGACCTCCTAACTAATCCGGAAAAGTATATAGGCAAAATATTTCAACTTAAAGTTCCAGTTTCCATAAGAACTCTAGAATGTGAGTATGTTTTCAGCTTCAGGGTCGATGGGTGTTCTCCAATGAATTGAGCTAGAGATTAACGAAGTTAGGTAAAGTTTTAAGACCAATGTTCTAATTTGAGGTCTTTAGCTTAATAATCAAAGTGCAGTTGTATAATCAAAGTCTGTTAGCATCAATTGCTACCTTGTTACTATCTAACTTAGGTAATGCATGGTAGATGCATCGACTCTAAGAAGTTTGATTATAGAGAGCGATGGCTCACCTATATATAGAGGTTTTTTCAATTTATATAACTGCTACCTGCGCAATAAAGCTAGAATGTAAAAGGAAACGTGGCAAGAGATGACAAGCTCTAGGCTTTATACTATTATTGCGTTGATCTACATATCTTTAGCAGGGAACCTCCATGCAGCTGAATATGTAGCTTACTCCTTAAAAGCTGCAGAGGAGAGGATTGCCGACGCCCAAGGTAATCAACTCTCTCCTGAGCTCCTGAACCTTGCGGGACTCACGGCAGTACGAGGTTTGGTTTATGACCGCGAAACTGAAGATATCATTCTGGTAGGAGAAAGGAATCTAGAGAGATCCATTCTCACGCTTGACGATTTTGTCGTGGCCTTGAGGGCAATGCTAATTCACGGCAAGTGGCCCTTGGTGAGCATTGATGCCACAGCCGAAAGCGAAAAGACAAATATGCAACCGCTTCACTTTGAAGGAGGGCTAGAAGGAACCCAGTTTGGTCAGGACCTGCTTGCAGCCTATTGCCGGCTTATACAATTAGCGGAAGGTGTTGTTCACTCAGGTGTAGATGCAGTCGAAAGTTATCGGGAATTAACCACGGAAGAAGCAAAAAAGCGTCTTGGAACTGACTATCATATTGAATCCCGCTTCTGGCTCTACCCGGCACTACCCATTCTTGCAATGAGAAAAGATGTTGTGGTTATAAAGAATCTAAAGCAGGGCGTCTTGACCGAAGTGGTCTCAGTAGAGAAAAATGGCAAGAAAATAAAGAATTTATCTGCTGTACAAGATGTTGCAGCTGAAAAGTTTGCCAAGATGGTAAGTGAGAACTTCGGGACGCTTGCATTAATCCATCCTATCTTCACTAGACTTCTCGGGCTTTACGAACTTGTTGCTCTGGCAAGCGGAATAGAAGAGATGAAGGAACGGCCAGATTTAACTTTCTGGTTACATCGTTACAAAGTGAAGAAGGTTGAGACTAAAAAGAAGATTGATGTCTTGACATCCGTTGAAAATTATATCACAAAACGAATTGACATTTCCCCCAGTCACCGTATAGTTCCAATTGATAGCGAATTGGAAGAACGAATCCAAAAAGGAGATGTTTTAGCGCTGAAAACTACAGTCTTAGAGACGAGACCTTCTCCAGATGTGATGAGTTGGAGCATCTTGATAGAAGAAAGAACCGTTACTGAATTATCGGCAGATGTGGTGGAACCTCCTCAAGTAGAAGTCACGGCCCAAACAGAAGGTAAGGAGACTCGAACTGATTCGCATTCCATTACGGCCGAGGAGAAAGATACAGTTAACGCTATCTTGGCATCCGGCCCAGGAAGTCGTTTCGTGATAAGGGCCTATCTATCCAAGGAACAAGTTAACAGAAGACGTATTTCGTTTGGAGGTCCTAGCCCAGGTACAACCCTAGTGGTATTTCGGGGAGAGAAAGAAGGTCACTATTCTATAATGTCCAACTTCGTGGTTTTGGGACTAAGCCCATCAGAATGGGAAGGCCGCATGCCTGATTTCAGCGACCTCCCGAAAGGAACTGTCCTCCGTTTTCTAGGCAAGGTGGCCATCACCCCTTGCATTTTTGAAGCATCTCCTGATCAGTCGCTATCCTTTTTTTGGTTCCCACCACATGGGCTTGTGTACCTGCATGGAAGGGGAACCGTTACGCTGCCGGCTGGCAAGACCGTGACTTTGCCCGACTAGGTGAGGATGTGAGCGGTCTGCCACATAGGTTACAGATTAGTTCGACTACAGGGGTGACACTTTTCTGCGTCTTTTTCTTTCCAAGATGTCCTCGATTCTGAAGTCCTGTTCTTCAAGAAAACCAAGTTTCAAAGAGTAAAAATAAACTTCGCAAAGGCCGTTGCCAACTTCTTCCAGGCCGACATTTTGTTTGCCAAGGACATGGCTGACGTTGACACATCAGACCCGTCATCGGATCCTTCCATTAAGGCTCACGAAGGCTATCTCCTAGCATGCCTGAAGCGCTTATGTTAACAATATGTTAAGCAGGAATGGCCTAATCGAACAATTTCCAATCAGCTTCCCGCTCGCACATTTAGTGTAGGGATAGCTCCGCTAGCTATGATGTATGGATAAGGAGGAAGGAGATGAACGGTTATAGTGGAGAATTGCGTCTAAACCTGATCGGTATTGCTGTACTGTTGGCAGTGGGATGGTTTATGATACATGTGGGCCCGACCAATGTCCAGGGCAATACGGTTAAGACCGACTCTAATGAGTTTCTCTATCCCATTCAATTGGGTGAGAAGTGGGGATTCATTGACCAGAGCGGGCGTATCCGCATCCTGCCGCGCTTCGATGAGGTGGGGCACTTCAGTGAGGGTCTAGCTGGGGTAGCAGGCCCCAAGCGAGTATTCTCCTGCACCAACAAGACTCTCCAGGCGCTGATCGATTCAATCGCTCAGACAGAACCGGACTTGCCTTTTACCATAGAGGAGACGGGCATGGGAATCGATATAACATCTTCGCGTGACTCGACAACGCACCAATGGCAGTCAGTTAAGGATGTTACGACCAACTATCGAGTACTCGTGTCCGGTCTGATTGGCTATATCGATACCACGGGGGCAGTAGTCATCCCGATGCAGTTTGCTCAGGCGGGTCTTTTCTCCGGAGGAGTTGCATCGATAAACCTGCATGGGAATTGGGGCCTGGTGAGACGTACGGGTAATACTAAGATAGACTCGCTGTGGTTGGATATGGGACCCTTCTCCGAAGGCAAAGCAGCAGTGCTCGTCGGCGAGAAATGCGGGTATATCGATTCGGGGGGAACACTGGTAATAGAACCGCGGTTCGATGGCGCCCATGAGTTCGATGAAGGCCTTGCCGGAGTAAAAATAGGCAATACCTGGGGCTTTATAGACACATCGGGAACCCCCGTGATCCCCGCTACTTTTGAGCGTGTCAAGAGGTTCAGGGAGGGCTTTGTTGCGGCGATGCAGGATGGTCGCTGGGGGTTCGTCAACCGATTCGGCACAACGGTTATAGAGTTCAAGTACAACAACGCAGGCAATTTCTCCGAGGGTCTGGCGTGGGTGGAAACCGAAGATGGATTTGGATTCATCGACCGGAAGGATGAGTTCGTCATACCACCACAGTACCACGGCGTATCAGACTTCTCCGAGGGATTAGCCGCAGTGGGGGTTTATAATGAAGCAAAGAGCAAGATAAAGTGGGGATTCATCGATAAAACCGGGATCCTCGTCGTAACTGCTACCTACGACAAGGTCAGGGCTTTCCAGCACGGACTCGCGGCAGTAACCGATGAACGGGGGCTTTGCTATATCGACCGAACTGGCACCCTCGTTTGGGTACCGCCCAATTGCTATGATTCCTCTTGATTCAAGTGAAAATAATTCTCCATCAAGCCGGCGGGGCGGCCGACTTTGATTTTCGTCAAAACGTTATGGCCTAACTTGGTATCTCACTGGTGGGTGTGGGCTGTTGCTGTCCCACTCAAACACCTATCGAGGTTCCGGGCTCGCTATGGTGAACCCACCAAGGAAAAGACCCCTTGGCGACCTAGAAATGTAGCGGTCCCCGCGGGCACCCCAGTCAAACGAAGCTTTGCCTTGAGAAGATGAAAGAAGTTAGTTTAAAAATAAAGAAAGAGATTATTCGGCGTATTAGAAGACGAATAGAATTGAAACTAGTTTAGATCTGCTTGAGATATGGGATGAGAATGACAGAAGAAAGCATTCTAATGAGATATTTGAGGTTATAAGGCAATTGTTAGGGGGCCGCGAGATGATTCCGCTGAGCAGAAGAGAGAGATCACAGGCGCCTTAAAGAGTGATAAAAAAGTTGTGAGGCAACTAATGCCTGAGAAATCAAAGATTATTTCTACTTTTCAAAAAAGTCAGGATTTTTATAGATGGTCCAGTTCTTGGGTTATAGCTCTTCCTCTATAGGCTTTACATTCTTTATTGTGCCCTTATACACATAGCAAAAAAAGCGGCTTTAAGACACTAAAGAAAGGAGAACAGAGAATGAAGCCACGTTTTCTGGTATCGATAATAACGCCAAGCTTCCTGCTGCTGTGTAGTTATCATTTTGGAATCGCTCAAGCAAAAAATGAAGAATCAGAATGGGCACTTACTAGATCGGCTGATTCGCTGGAAGCCTATGACAAATTTGCGAAATCATTTCCGACATCTGAACATAATGAAGAAGCCTCCACTCAAATTTGGTTCATACTAGAGAAGAAATTTTCATCAGTTGCCGATACAGCGGATACTATCATCGTGCTGCCCAGCGAGGAAGGATCTATGCAGAGCGGATTTTATTTTGAATGTTCTTCCTGGCTGCGTCTGCCTACTGAGATCGCAAGTGCTGGATGGGATAATAAAGAAAATATCTTACCTAACCTGTGGCTGGAAGGAACCAATCTTTCATCAGCATATGTGAAAAATCTCAAGTTGGATAATGAGGTCATTAAGATTGAGAGTTTAGTCTTTATTCCCGTCATTGCCGTCGTCGCGTTCGAGAACGACACTTTGACATGCTTTAGCGATCCGGCCGATCCTCTCAAATTCCTTGATATCACTTTTGCTTCCAATAGGCGATTTCTCAGTTACCTTAAGGGTTCTGGCTGTCTTGAATTTGATATTGGAGCTGACAAAAGGGTTTATTTTTTTCGGCCCTCAACTAAATAAACTGTGCTATCAGTGTGAGAAAGGAGGAGTCACCATGAAACAAAAGTGTATGAGAACGGTGCTTTCAATCTTCTGTATCTGCCTGGCGTGTAGTCTCGCGTTTAGCCAAGAAGTAATAGAACTCAGGCCTCCAATGAAAGAAACAGCAAACGGCGTAATTCTCAAAGTAGATTTGGCAAGGAGTACGGTTCTGATCAAACGAACTGAACCGGGAACGAACTGAACCGGGCGTAGAGGACAGCGAACTAAGAATGCACTTCACTGAAAGAACAACCATACGGTACGGATCTAAAGAGATAGAACCAACTAAGCTCAGTACCGGCCAGCAGGTTATCGTGAAGTATGAATCAGAACGACGAATTCCGATTATTAATAATGAAATAATGCCACCTGAACACATTCATACAGCGAGGGAAATCGAAGTAATACAACTAGTATCAAGTGAAACCCAAGAGGCGGTACAAGCGAGCGAGAAAGCTCCGTCTCCGAAGTGGAATGTGCAGCTTGAGAGCAAACGAGTATCCGAGTTCCTCTCTGCCTTCTCTCAGTCGTTCGATAAGGTGAACCGGAGTCTTGTTCCGGTAATGATTACACGGAAAAAAGCACGCTTTGGCATTCCGTGGGAAAGTTTCTTTGACGAAGACTGGGAAGCCATCATAGAACGCATGGAGGGCGGAACCAACGGAGGAACTGGAAAAGGCGAATCTGAATGGATGATGGTGGAGGCATCCGCCATTGCAGTAGGTCCACAGCATGTGCTCCTTCCGAACTCCTTATTAGCGAACGCCGAGAGAATCGATGTGCACCTACTTAATGGTGCCTATACAGCAGAGGTCCTCGCGTTCGACACCGCGCTGGACTTAGCGCTACTCACCGTGATATGCGACAGGGACACTCTCATTCCTTGTGAATGGGTGGATACCGACCTGCTTGGCGGAGGGCAAATCTGTGCCGGCCTTCTGCGATCCTCGGGTGGGCACCTTCAGTTCGCCTTGTGTGAGGTGGAGAAGGGGGGAAGCATACCGAGGGGGAGCCAATGGCTGCCGTATGGTGCCACGCTCTTTGACGATGCAGGTAGGGTGCTTGGTATGGCTCTTCTAGAGCAATTTGAAGTCTCAAATGAAAAAGGACGGTCTGTGCGAAACGTCTTGTCGGCGATCCCCGCGAGTCGGATTCACAAGGCCATTCTAGGATTCTTTAGGGAAGAAGTCTCTCCTGCAGAGGAGCCGAGAATTTGG
>SMTZ1_10001891_pt1 | contig 25377 bp, 11 predicted proteins | sample DeeMarSWOR136_30_FD_25667 | JGI IMG/M metagenome (IMG submission 25667)
TGTGGACATGGGTTATCACTACAAGGAGGGACGCAAACGATACACTCTGACTGTCAGTGTTGTCGACGCGAACGGTAATGAGGTTGATCCGAATCTTGCGCTCGGCTATGTTGATCCGGTCAGCACGATAGTCTATGAGGGAGAGCCTAACAATGTTGTAACTATCACCGCATACCCGGATCCCAACTATCAGGTCAAACAGTGGACCGGAACCGATGATGATACAAGTACTTCCAATTTAAACAGGGTAACGATGGACAGGGACAAGCACGTCACTGTCGAGTTCGAGGTAACTCCATGGTACCCGCTGACTGTAACTGTTATCGGCGGCCACGGTTCGGTTGATCCGAACGGAGGTATGTATCCCGACCGTACAGTAGTAACGCTGATCGCGAAACCTGACCCGAATTACAGGGTCCAGAAGTGGACCGGTACTGACGACGATTCGTCCTGGTCTACAATAAACACCGTGACAATCGGCCCAGACTCAAATGTCACTGTCGAATTCGGGCAGCCGGGCAAGATATTTGTCGAAGGCGGAGGCGATGCCCTGCGGCAGGCCATTGATTCCGCAAGAAGCGGTGATACCGTTTTAGTGGACACCGGCACTTACACCGGCAATATCGATTTACGAAATAAAGACATAAGAATCATCAACCTTAATCCGGATGAACCTGATATTGTTGAGAAAACGATTATCGACTGTAACAACACCCGTGCTTTCATATTCGGCGGGGATGTCAATACGGTCCTCGATGGCTTTACAATAAACGGTGGTGTGACCACAGAACCAGGCGGTGCGATATACATCGGTTCCGGCGGCAATCCAATCATTGCCAATATTGTAATTAACGACTGCAGTGTCATTAATGCCAACGGTGGTGCAATATTTATTGCCCCCAACGGCAATCCAAAAATCGCCGGTGTTACAATCAACAACTGCAGCGTCACGAATGCCGATGGCGGAGGCGTATTCGTCAGTTCCGACAGCAGCCCATATTTCTCGAACCTCACAATTAACGGCTGTTCCGCCGTTAACGGCTCCGGTGGTGCGATTTACTGTGATGATAATAGCACACCTATATTTAACGGTATCACCCTTATTGGCAACTCTGCAAATAATGAAGGTGGCGGAATCTTCTACGGGCTCAATATGATATCGACATTGACCCAGGGTGAACTCACCGGTAACACAGCGAATATTGGTGGTGGAATCTTCTGCAGCAGTAACAACACATTGACACTCAACCAATGCACGCTTACCAATAATACGGCGACTTTCTCCGGCGGTGGAATCTATTACGATACCGGCTGTGTATCACACGTGTCCGACTGCACGTTTACCGGTAATTCGGCGCTCGAAGGTGGTGGTGGAATTCTTTATCAGCTCGGCAGCTCGATAGAAATTGCCGACTGCAACTTCAGCGAGAACGCAGCCATCAACGGTGGTGCATTGTACCTGAACGAGAACTGCACAGGCACAATTTACGATACAGTATTGATAAGTAACGACGCAAACAGAAATGGCGGTGCGATATATCTTACGGATTCCAACGTGGCGATTTCCGACTGTAATGTCTTACAGAATACCGCGCTGCACGGCGGCGGTTTATATTGCATAGATTCTCCGCTGGTTTCAATCATCAGATGTAATATAAAATACAACGAGGCTATTGGCGTCGCCTTATATTATGAGTACTTCCTGCCCGACCCGAATGCACCGACTGATCCTAATGACCCGAATTCCGTCAATCCGTTCATTCCGGTCTCGCCGGATGACCCGAATTTTGACCCGACGGACCCGAACCTTATTATTATCACACACAGGGATACATCCGCGATTTCTCGGGGCGGCGGTATATATAGCCGGTCGGGGCCGACTTTAATTGAGGATTGTGAAATCAGCTACAACTCGGCCTCTACATCAGGCGGAGGTATTTACCTTGCCTATGGAGAGCAGTACTTAACAATAATACGGAACTGCCTGATTGTTCAAAATTCAGCAGTCAGAGACGGCGCCGGAATCTCCTCGAACTGGCAGAACGTGCTCGAAGTTTCTAACTGTACATTAGCAGACAACGTAACCGCAAACGTCGGCGGCGGCCTATACGCCTCCTACGAAAGCTATGTCGATGTTATTGACTCAATTATCTGGCGCAACGTGGGCGGCAGAGGCGCCCAGATCGCTGTAGCCAGCGGCGACCCGTCATATGCGCTGCCCTCGACGGTTGATATCACAAACAGCGTCGTCGGGCCCTACTATGAAGGAGAACCTAATGCAGCGGGCATTGGATTTGATCCAAATGCCCCAACTAATGTTTTGTCCGTCACCCCAACCGCCGACGGTAACAATTTAGTAGCTGCCATTCTCGGTCCTGGAATCATGGCTACCAATATCACATATACCGGTGACCCCAATGCCGCCGGATTCTTTACAGGTGGATTATCCGTCAGCATCGGCATTGAGGCCGGTATCATATTAAGCAGTGGTGATGTAAGGTATGCTCCGGGTATGGATCCCAATCAACCGGGCGTGAATCTGAGCGATTCGGCAACGAGCGCCAATGGGTATCCGGGAGATTCAGACCTGGCAGGCCTTATTCCCGGATATACAATTTTCGATGCCGCTATACTTGAATTCGATTTCGTCAGCACGGGAGGCGACCTGTTCTTCAGCTATGTCTTTGCTTCCGAGGAATATAATGAATTTGCGAATACCAGCTTCAATGATGTATTCGGATTCTTCCTCGATGGTGAAAATATTGCACTGATACCGGGAACCAGTACGCCGGTTTCCATCAATAACATCAATGGTGGCAATCCATATGGAACCGATTCTTCTCATCCCGAACTCTACAACAACAACGACACCACTGATCTGGGCCCGGATGACCCGGTCTATGCATTCGAATATGACGGTTTTATAAACGTTCTGACGGCCCAGAAGTTAAATCTGGGTCCGGGACTGCACCATATTAAGCTTGCAGTCGCCGACGCCGGCGACAGTGTTCTTGACTCGTCGGTCTTTATCCAGTTTGGCTCGTTCTCTGATATACGGCCGTTCTATCCGCCGATACATGTTGAACCAAACTGTACACTCACCGGCTGGGAACCGAATGAGCCTGATAATCCATGGAGCTGGGATGCCAACAGCTGGGATCCCAACGCCTTTATCGTCGGCAACGATCCTTGCTTCGTATACGGTTACTACCTCAGTCACATCGATGCCGGTCAGAATTCAGACAGCCCCGCCATTGATGCCGGGAGCGGCAATGTGGATGAACCAGGCATTGATATGGCTGACTATACAACACGCACTGACGGTGTCAACGATGTGAATATAGTTGACATAGGCTACCACTACAGTCACGGCGTCAAAAAACTCAACCTGACTGTAAATGTTGTCGGTGGCAACGGCACGGTCGATCCGAACAGTGGTTCGTACTACTCTGGTTCGGTAGTAACTGTCACGGCGACACCTGATCCAGGTTATTATGTTAAAGGCTGGTACGATCCTAACGGCACCTTAGTATCCATCAAAAGGACCTTTGATGTGTTAATGTATAAGGACCATACATATACTGTTGAATTCAGACTCCCCGAACAAATCTACGTCGGGGGTGACCCAAATGCCGTCCGTGATGCCGTTAACGCCGCAGAAAATGGCGACACACTTATCGTTGCTCCCGGTATATACAACGGCAACATTGACCTGCAGGGCAAGGAAATCAAGCTGTTCAGCATGAATCCTGACGATCCTTCCGTTGTCGCCAGTACGATTATCGAGGGAGGTATCCAAATCCGCGGCTTTGTCTTCAACAACGGTGAAGACAGCAACACGGTCATAGACGGCTTTACGATAACTAATTGTATCCTTCTCGGCGAGGGCGGTTCCGCCATATTTATAGGCGACGAATGCAGTCCGACCATAGCCAACGTCGTGATAGAAGACTGCATGCTCCTTAATGCAAGCGGCGGCGCGATACGTATCGGTGCCAAGAGCAAGGCAAAACTTTCAAATGTTAGAATAAATAACTGCATGGTCAACAATTCCAACGGTGGTGCAATTTATATCGGTATTGAAAGCAATCCGATCCTCACAGGCTGTACAATTACCAATTGCTATATCTACAGAGGTGTCGGCGGCGGTATATACTGTGCACCATACAGCTCTCCTGAGTTTATAGACTGTACCGTCGCATACAACTATGCTGACTTCGGAGGCAGAATCTTCCTCGATCCCGACGATCCAACTATAATCATCTTCGTCGTAGAGGGACTCGGCGGCGAAGGAGCCGGCATCTACTTCGACAACCACTGTCAGCCTAAACTCACCGGCTGTGTATTCAACAGAAATGTGGCCTCCAGGGACGGCGGCGGTGTCTTCTGCAGCCACCATAACACTATCACAGTGACCGACTGTAACTTTGTAGACAATATTGCAAATTATGGTGCCGGCTTATGCATCGATGCAAATGCCTCAGGAATCATTTCTGAAAGCATCTTTATCAGTAACGATGCCAACGAAGATGGAGGTGGTTTGTACTTCATCGATTCCAATGAGCTTTTGATTGCAGATTGTAATATATCCTACAATATAGCCGCCAGTGGCGCCGGTCTGTGTGCTATTGATTCCCCGGCAGCAAGAATTGAACGCTGCTCAATCAAATACAACGAAGCACGACGATTAATATATGAGCTATATCTAATCGATCCCAATAATCCGGTAATCGATCCTAATGCTACTCCCGATCCTAATGCTAATTTTGGTGATCCAAATTACTTTGTTATCACGTATACGGATATTACATCGCCAGCCCACGGCGGTGGTATATATTCAGTTGCCGGCCCGGCTGTAATCAGAGATTGTGATATCGGCAACAATATAGCTACTACTTCCGGAGGCGGTCTCTATCTGGCCGGTTACTACTCAGAACCCAATATCGTAGGGCCACTGCTTCAGAATTGCCTGATAACCAACAATACCTCAGGCAGAGACGGCGGCGGTGTATCGGCAAACTGGCTATCAGAACCAATTATCTCCAATTGCACCATAGCGGATAATAACGTCGGCGAACCAAACGGATTTGGTGCAGGCTTGTTCTGTTCATATCAGAGCAACGTCGAAGTGATCGACTCTATAATCTGGGGTAACCGGGGCGATGTCGATATTTACGGCTCCCAGATAGCTGTAGCAACCGGCGACCTGCCATATCCGTTACCTTCTAACCTTAAGGTTTCTTACAGCCTCGTTCAAGGTTGGCAGGATGTTAACGAACCCAACTGGATTGATCCTAACGCCGTTTTTGTCGACGTGAGCTGCCCACAGCCGGCCTGGGACTTCAACAGCGTCGTTGATTCCGACCCGATGTTCATCAGTGGCTACTATCTAAGCCAGATAGCAGCCGGTCAACCGCTCGACAGCCCATGCGTTGATGCCGGAAGCGGTTATGCAGATGATCCGAATATTGACCTGGCTCAATATACGACACGCATAGACGGTATCAACGATGTAAATATCGTGGACATGGGATACCATTATCCGGTTGTACTATACCAGTTAACGGTCTACGTAGAAGGCGGCAACGGCGGTATCGAATTCGACCCGAATGGTACCTGGGTTGATCCTAACAGCCGTTCGTATAACAAGTATGCGATTATAACACTGAAATCAATGCCCGACCCGAATTATCGTGTAGAAGGATGGTACGATGTCAACGACGTCTTACTTTCTACCGAAAAGAATCTTGAAGTACTCATGGATTCTGACAAGGTCTTCATTGTTCGATACGAACTGCCCAGTAAAACAGATGTCTCAGGTGGAGGCAATGCCATTCAGCTGGCGATTGATGAAGCAAGGAGCGGCGATACACTTATCGTTGCTGCAGACACATATGATGGCGATATCAACTTACAGGGTAAAGACATTACATTAGTCAGTGCCTATCCTGATGATCCCAACATTATTGCGATGACAATTATCGACTGTCAGCAAAGCGGCCGAGGCTTCGTCTTCAACAGCAACGAAGGTCCCAACACCCTCGTAGATGGCTTCACAATAGTCAACGGCAGCATAACCGGCGAGGGAGGTGGAGCTATTTTCGTTGATGCCAACACCAGCCCGACCATTAAAAACGTTGTTATAAACAACTGCAGCGTAACCGGTGCCGACGGCGGTGCAATATATGTCGATGCCAATAGCAGGCCGAAATTCATAAACTGCGTTATCACCAATTGCTCTGCCGATAACGGCGGCGGTGCCCACTGTGATGCCAACAGCGCACCGAGCTTCTACCACTGCACCTTCATTAACAACTCGGCGGCAATGGTAGGTGGCGCAATGCTCTGTGACCCCAATGTCTCGATTACAATTAACGACTGCAACTTCATGGACAATAATGCAAACTTCGGCGGTGCTTTGTATTGTGCAGAAAACGCATCAGGCTTGATAATCAATACCATGCTGGAACGAAACGCTGCAACTGAAGATGGCGGGGCAATATATCTCGCTGAAGCCAATGACCTGTTCGTAACCGACTGCAATATCTCCTCCAACACGGCTCTGCGTGGCGCAGGCTTACACACACTTGGCTCTTTGAACATTACAATCACCAGATGCAGCCTTAACTTTAACCTGGCTCCTCTTGCTTTTATTGATCCGAACACCTCGATCATCAGTCAAGGCGGTGGTATCTATAGCTTCGCTACAGATTTGCTCATTAGAGACAGTCTCTTAAACGGCAATACCGCCAATACATCCGGCGGTGGCATGTACCTGGCTGGAGAGTCTGACTTCATTGATATTATCAACTGCCTGATAACCAATAACCTGGCCGGTAGAGACGGCGGTGGTATATCATCCAACTGGTACGCTGAACCCTATATTGTAAACTGCACATTTGCAGGAAATGCCGCTTCAGGCGATTTCGGGTCTCCCGACAATACCGGCCTCGGCGGCGGTCTCCACTGCTCATATTTCAGCAATGTTGCAGTTTCAGACAGTATCATATGGGGCAATGGCGGCCTCAAGGGTTATGAAATCGCCGTCACCACCGGTTTCGAATTTGGCCCAAGACCCGCAGCGCTCACGATCTCCCACAGTGATGTTAGAGGCTGGCAGGACGTTAATGAACCCGACTGGATTGATCCAAACGCCGTTTTCGTAGATACAGGTATTGACGCTAACACTCACCTGTACTGGGACTTCGATACCATTATCGACGAAAATCCGTTGTTCATCAGTGGTTACTATCTTAGCCATATTGACAGCGGTCAAAGGCTCGACAGCCCATGCATCGATGCCGGAAGCAGAGATGCAGATGATCCGAATATTGACCTCTCTCAATATACGACACGCATAGACGGTGTCAACGATGCCAATATCGTGGATATGGGCTATCACTATCCGGTGTTACTATACAAGCTAACGGCCTATGTAGAAGGCGGAAATGGCGGTATCACATTCGATCCGAACGGCATTTTAGTCGATCCTAACAGCCGTTTGTATAATAAGAATGCGATCATAACACTCAAGTCGATGCCCGACCCGAATTATCGTGTGGAAGGATGGTACGATGTCAACGACATGCTGCTCTCCTTCGAAAAGAACCTCGAAGTAAGAATGGATTCTGATAAGGTCTTCAAAGTCCGGTACGAGCTGCCCAGCAAAACACTGGTTGTGCCGATCACGGGTATCAATGCTATTCAACAGGCCATTGATAATGCAAAAACTAATGATACTCTCATTGTCAGTGCCGGCGTATATGACGGCAACATAAACACGATGGGCAAAGACATCACGCTGGTCTGCACCAATCCTGATGATCCGAACGTCATTAACCACACTATAATTGACGCTCAACTAAGCGGCCGTGGCTTTATCTTCAATACCAATGAAGGACCGAACACCATTATAAACGGCTTCACAATAATCAACGGCAATATTACCGGCGAGGGCGGCTCCGCCATATTCGTGGACGCCAACACCAGCCCGACCATTAAAAATGTCGTTATGAACAACTGCACCGTGACCGGTGCAGACGGCGGAGCTATCTATGTCGATGCCAACAGCAGACCGAAATTCATAAACTGCACAATCACCAACTGCTCTGCCGATAACGGCGGCGGGGCTCACTGCGATGCCAACAGCGCGCCAATATTCTACCACTGCACCTTCATTAACAACTCGGCTGCTCTGGTAGGCGGTGCGATGCTCTGTGATCCCAACGTCTCTATTAATATTAACGACTGCAACTTCCTCGACAATACGGCCGCCTACGGCGGTGCCTTCTATTGTGCAGAAAACATGTCTGGCAGGATTGTCAGTACCATAATAGAACGAAACGATGCAAACGAAGATGGCGGCGCTATGTATCTGGCTGAAGTCAACGACCTCTCTATCGTTGACTGCAATATCTCTTACAATATAGCCGGGTACGGCGGCGGCGTGTATTCGCTCGGTTCCCTGAACCTGAACATCAGCAGGTCCGTCCTGAGCTTCAACAGCGCACCGTTAACCTTCATTGATCCTAATGATCCGAATACAGAGATTGTCGGCCAAGGCGGTGGAATGTACTTCTTCGCCACAGAAGCCCTTATCAGAGACTGTGTCTTCAACCACAATAATGCCAACACCTCCGGCGGCGGAATGTATTTTGCCGGAGAATCCGACTACATTAACATTAAAAACTGCCTGATAATCAATAACCTTGCCGGCAGAGACGGCGGCGGTATTTCGGCCAACTGGTTCGCTGAGCCCAATATCACAAGCTGCACCTTCGTCACTAATGCCGCTCCCGGTGTATTCGGACAAACCAGCACCAGCGGCTTCGGCGGCGGCCTGTACTGCTCCTATCACAGTAAGGTTGTGGCCAGAGATTGTATCCTCTGGGATAATTATGCCCTGAATGGCTACGAAATCGCCGTTGCTACAGGTTTTGAGTTCGACCCGAGACCTTCAACTCTTATGATTTCTTACAGCGATATCAGGCGAACCGCATTAGCTGTAATGGTTGACAACGGCTGTAGCCTGCTGGATCCGACGGATCCAACCGGACAGGCGCCCTTGGAGGACACCCTGCATCCGGGTGCGGTCTGGGATCCCAATACGAATAATATCGATCTCGATCCGCTCTTCGTAACCGGACCGCTCGGCGACCATTACCTCAGCCATATCGAGGCCGGCCAAGACGAAGACAGTCCTTGTATCGATGCCGGCAGTGACCTTGCAGTCATTATTGGTCTTGAGGAATATACCACTCGCACTGATAACCTGACCGATGTAAAAATGGTGGATATGGGTTATCATTATCCAATCGGGCCTGAGAGAGAAAAATGCAGGCTCTGTGACCTTATCCACGACGGCATCATCGACTTTAACGACCTGGCGGTATTTATTTCGCACTGGCTCGATGAAGACTGTCTGGACCTCTACGCCACCTGCGAGGGCACCGACTTCACATACGATACGTTCGTTAATTTCGACGACTATGCCTTCTTCGCCAACTGCTGGCTCGTTGAGGACATCTGGGCACCTGTACCCAATCCGATGGAGTGGTTAAGAGTGCCCCGCTTCACAACGACGGCGTCAATTAGTATGACCGCCAAAACGGCCTATGACGGGTGGAGCTGGCCTGTCCAGTACTACTTCCAGTGCGTCTACGGCGACTGCCACGACAGTGGCTGGCAGGACGACCCGAACTATGTAGATACCGGCCTAGACAAGGGCATTTACGGCTACAGGGTAAGGGCGCGTGATGTACTGCCCGGAAGAGAACCGAATCAGTGCAACTTAACCGAATGGTCGGATGTGGGCTATACCGGAGAGATGGATATCACGCCGCCCGCACCGGTGCCGGCTATCATACTCATAGAAGCCGTTTCGCCGAATTCGATTATGATGATAGCCTCCGAAGCCTTTGATCAAAGCGGCGTACAGTATTACTTCGAGGCCCTCACGGTTGGTGCACATGATAGTAATTGGCTGGATGAGCCAAACTATATAGACGTCAATCTTATGCCAGACACCACATACTGCTACAGGGTTAAGGCCAGAGATACGTCCGTCAATTATAATGAAACCATCTGGTCTGCTCAGGTCTGTACGTCCACTCCTCCGCCGCCGGATACACTGGCTCCGTTGCCTGACCCGATGTTATGGGATGATGTTAATGATGCTAATGGCTTCAGTGGTTTTCCGATGGAAATCCACCTGCCTCCCTATGGATCATTTGATTATGGAGTTACAATGCGGGCCATAGACGCCGATGACCAGGCACCGGTCGGAGTCACCCCGGCCGAGGTGGAGTATTTCTTCGAATGTGAGGATAGCGGATTTAACAGTGGCTGGAGGACAGTGGCTGTTTACCCGAATGAAGACGACCGACGAACCTATACGGTCAAGGTTGGAGGCTCCGGACAGTTCCTTAAATTCAGGGTCAGGGCACGTGACGCGTCGGATAACCTGAACATGACCGACTGGTCTATTTGGTACCCGGCACAAATTCCGTAGACAGTTCAATGTAGAAAACAAAGGGGCCGGATTTGGAAATAACTTCCATCCCGGCCCCTTTTTAGTTTCTATCAAGTAGGTGGAATAACCTATTTTTCCTTTAGCGTCTGGTAGCCGTAGTGTGCGAACAGGTGGTCAAGTATTACAATCGAAGTGTAGTTCTCAGCAACCGGCCATATACGGCCGACAATCGTGGCATCACGCCTGGTGATTGCCGCCAGTTCCTTGTTCTCAAGCGTATACTTATCGATGGTCTTCTGTGGCCTGTCAATTGTAGGCGTTGGTTTGACGGTAAGTCTGACTATAATGGGCTGGCCGGTGGAAAGGCCGCCGGTAATTCCGCCAGCGTTATTTGACTCGAATATGACCTTGCCTCCTTCAGCACGCATCTGGTCATTATTCTCGAAGCCTGTCATGTCTTTTACAGCAAATCCCGCTCCGACCTCTACGCCCTTTACGGCGCCGATGCCGAGCATTCTTCCCAATTCGGTATCGAGCTTGTAAAAAACCGGCTCGCCGAGACCCGTGGGTACACCTGTTACCACTACTTCGACCACGCCGCCGGCTGAGTCGCCTGTCGCGGCGATTTTATTACAGGCATCCACCATCGCATTCGCAGCGTCAATATCCGGACAGTTAAGGACTGGATGTACGTTATACTTTTCCTGGACCTCTTCCAGTTCGATTTTAGGTGTCTTTTCGCGTATAGCCTCTATCTCCTGTTCGATCTCTGCCAGTATTTTTGTTTTTTCCAGAAATCGCATGTCCATCGTTATGCGGTTCTTGGCATAAATCTCCTGATAAAATGGGTCAAGGTCACGCCGCATTTCTTTGTAGCTGTCGGTGTACTTCAAGGCCTCATTATGGGCAATATCCGGGCAGCGAACGCCGGCAGCCTCTTTCACATAAGAGAATACGTCGATGCCGCGTGCTTTTAATACCTTTTTTGCTACATATCCTGCAGCCACGATGGTAGAGGTATATCTTCCACTGAATATGCCCGCTCCGATTGCGTCATCATCGGGACCGTATTTAATAAAGGAGGCATAAGAGGCATGACCCGGGCGGGGTGTACGGTTCGTGTCCTGGTATTGTTTGATGTGAATGAAGTGGCGGTCAAGGTTGGGAATCAGAATCGACAGTGGCGTTCCGTTTGTGTGATTTTTGTTACCGGCACCTTCAATTGTGTCGGCGGCATTTAAGCCGCTGTAGATAATTGGCAGGTCCGGCTCTTTACGCGGACTGGATAATTCATCTGCACCGGGTTTTCTAAGCAGTAAATCACCGTAAATTTCCTGTTCCGACAGCAGCATACCCGGCGGATGACCCTGTACCACGGCAGTTAAGCCCTCCTGGTATGAGCCCCCGGCTACAGTTACCTGAAAACAACGTCCAATGTGACAACCTATCATCTTTGATTCTCCTCGAAAATTGCTTTTTCCAGTTAGTTCATTTCCATATTTGCGCCGATACTTTTCATCAATTCGACATAATCAGGAAAAGTAACGTTTACAGCTTCTGCTGTGTCTATAGTGCATTGACCACCTAAATTTAAGCCAGCCAACGACAGGCCCATAACAATTCGGTGGTCACTTCTACCGTGCAGTTCAGCCGGTTTGGGCCTGCACCCCTCTATTATAAGGCCGTCAGGCAGTTCTTCAACAAATACCGCCATTTTTTTCAGTTCTTCGGCCATGCACTTGATTCGGTCTGTCTCCTTACTTCGCGCCTGCGTGACGTTTACAAGGCGGGTTTGGCCCTCTGCGAACACGGCGGTAACAGCCATGGCCGGCAGAGCATCTGGAGTTTGATTCATATCTATCTCGATACCTTTGAGCGCAGCAGCTTTAATTATTACTGAATTGGTTTCGATGCTGATATTGGCGCCCATTGCCTTTAGATAATCGACCACGGCTTTGTCCGGCTGACTGTCCGAGAAATCCAGACCGAGCAGGGTCACTTCATCCGCCACCAAAGCGGCCGCACAGAGAAAGAACGTAGCGCTGGAAAAATCGGCGGGAACTGTTACGTCAAACGCCTTGTAGCTTTGACCGCCTTTGATTTTGAATTTGCGTAGATGCTGATTTTCGTATTCGATGCCCTGTCTATCGAGCCAATCGAGCGTCATCTGCACATAGCCCGGCTCATTCAGCAGGGTAACGTTTATCTCAGTATCTTTTTCCGCCAGAGGTGTGCAAATAAGCAGGCTGGACAGATATTGGCTTGTATGACAGGCAATACTAGTTTAACCACCTGTAAGTTTTCCCGTTACCTCAAGGGGTGCCTTGCCGTTATTGTTTAAACTCGTGCATTTTGCCCCCAAATCAATGAGTGAGTCCATCAACGGCCCAACAGGGCGGCTCTGGATTCGTTCATCACCGGTGAAACCTATCACACGACCGGCTTGAGCCAGAGTAGCCGAGCCTATTGCAATACGCAGCGTCGTTCCCGAATTACCCACGTCAATAAATTCTGCAGGAGCGGCAATTTTACCCCCTGTACCGGTTACACTCCAGACTTTTGGATCGGATGTATCGATTTTGGCTCCTAATGCCCCGTAGCACTGAACCGCAGCTCGTGTATCACTTGACTCCAGCGGATTACGAATAGTGCTTTCGCCCTCGGCCAAAGAAGCAATTGCAACCGCGCGAATGGTATGGGATTTGGATGCCGGTATGGTAACCGTTCCTTTTAATCGAGATTTTTGGACAATCAACTTCATAGCTACTTTCATATTGCATATCGTGGATTGCACTTTTACCAGAAATAAAGAGAAATTAAAAGAAGTTTCTGAATTCAACTACGGATTTGACAAATTTAAGACATGAATTTCAGATACAGAGATACACTGATTCACAGGATTTAGCTATTAAAAACATACCAGCCAGTTTTTGAGAAAATCTCGCAAATCATCAGACGCCACTTTCCCGTCGCCGGTAAGATCCGCGGCACCGCATGTGCCGCAGCAGATATCCTGCCAGCGTTTGGCAAACATAGCATAATCTACCAGGTCCACGTCTTGGTCAAAGTCGAGGTGGCCAATAGCAACCGGCTTGATGAGGGCAACGCCGATTGCATCCTCCCCTCGGCCGCAGTAGAACAAATACAAAGTACCATCTTTGTCCTTGAAAATGTACGGGTCGCGCAACTCGTTGACGTTCTCCGGGGCGGCACTACCCTGCGAGTTGGTCGGCGGGATGTCGCCGCCTTCCCAGTCAAGCTCAGCCTGAAGGATTTCACGAGGCGGAAAGGTCGAGTCCCAAAGCCTGTAATCACCCACGCTCAGGTCGATCGTGGACATCATGATTCGCTCCGGACAGTCATGAATACGGGTGTAGAGCATCTGTACCGTGTCTCCAACCCGACGCACAGCGAAATGGCGTATCCGCCAGGGATCGTCAGGAACCCCCGCAAAGTTAGCGTCGTCAATATCATTCTGAAATGGGCTGTCGGGGCGCTTGGCCCATAAATCATTTGTAAAGTCAAAACCGGTCGGTGGTGTCCACGGATCGTTCGGATCCAGTGCCTTGAAGAGATAACCGCTATTTGAGGTTGCATAGAGATTGCTCTGGTACTCAAACACACGGAAGTAGAACCGGCCGAGAACCACTGGCTCAATACCGTCGTTGAATTCCAGGCCGTCACTTGATGTAGCGACGAGGCTTTTCTGGCCTAAGCCGGTGCCATTGACCTTGACACTTCCGGCATGGAAGTACATCACTATCCGCTGGTTCTCATCTTCAACGAATACATCTGGTGAAGCAACATGGTTGGAGATGGTGATACCATTGTCAAGGTAGATCTTGTCATCGCTGCCCAGGTCGAGCACGCCGCGGTCTCCTGAGCCTACGCCGGAACCAACCTGGTATAAGTGCCAGGGGCCCTCTATTTCCACAGCCCAAGCCAGGCGAATGTAGTTGCCTCCATGGTGCGCAAAGTACATATAGTACGTGGCATTAGGATCAGCCCGGTTTTCAGGTGCGATCCAGTCAGGAATGCGAATCACAGAAGGGCCGTTTATATTATAGCTTTCCTGGGTAGTTGCACCCAAGGCCTCAAACATGGCCTCGGTAATAATCGGTTGACTGCTATTGAGCCGGGTGATGATAAAGGTTTCGTCCTCTGCTGCGTCCGCTTTTGCCGCACTTGAGCAAGAAATCAGGAGAATGATTACTGCCAGCCACATGTTTAGCTTTGTTTTCTTACCCATGTTTATCCTTTAATATGATTTGCCACATGGGTCATTTGCTTTGGCTGTTATTACCAGCAGTCAACGTTAGCCGCACCCGGAGTGGCTTCGTCCCCATTAGGTATCTCGTGGCCCTGGGGGCTGTTACACCAGTTGTTGGGATCGTTGTTGTCCAACAGAAAGGCATCGGGATCAAGGTTTAAGGAGCCGGATGTGGCCCGGGGCCAGCCGGCTTCTTCATCATACCAGACCTCATCTATTACAAGGCCGTCAAAGTCAAGAATCAACTCATCAGCGCTGTTCCCAAATGTCAAATGGCCATACTCATAATCGCACACAACGCCCCCATTGAAGTTCGCAGAGAGAGTATGGCAAAACACAGCAAATCCTTTAGGTGGAACGATCACATCGTCGTTAACTACGGCGATATCCTGCATACTGCTCGACTGGTCTCTAAGCAACCACGTTCGCATGTTAATGGCAATATCGGTTGAATTGAACACTTCGAACCATTCGAACCTTTCATCAGGCACCTCGGACGAATCATATAATATTTCGGTGATAATAATGTCCCCCGGAATAATCAGGCCTTCGTCGGACTTGCCGTCAGGGTCGCAGTTATTGTCCTTTCCATCTCGAATCTCAGGAGCGCCGGGGAAGACGTTGGGGTCCCGGTCATCACAGTCAACATCGGATGGATAACCGTCATAGTCAACATCATACAAATGGTCGAGATCGGCCCCGCCGCAGAAGTTGTTGGCGGCATTGCATTCCGTCTCGAGCCAGTATCGCGCTAATATTGCAAAGTCCCGAAAATCGACTATCCGCGTGGTCTCGTTAGAGGTTGCGATGCCGACGCTTCCAATTCTCCCTGAATTTATTCTATCCTGACCGGCATTTGTGGCTAAAGCCGGTATAATCATCAGCAACAATACAATCAGATGCGTGCTAAGTCTTTCGATAAATACATGGAAACTATGCTTTTTCATTGTGAATCCCCCAAATAGCAAGACCCAACAAACCTATCCAGACACGTTCATTCTATCGATCATATATTTATTTCCATCCATTCTCGCAATTAGTAAGGACTCTCTATCAACAAGGTGCGTCTTTGCTTGGTCTGGACTGTTAGATAGTATATATAGCTGCTGTAACTAAAGCAAGCATTTTTTAGACATATCGCTGTTTTGTACTGATTTTATTTTGACTGTGGATACGTGAAAACAGCACATGAATCCCGGCAGGCAGACAATTTCACGCTACTTCACGTACCAAGCAACTTTGCGGTTTATGTTGTCTAAAAAGATTTGTACGTCATTGACGTCGAACACACCGTCGCTATTGATATCGCCGTACAAATAACTGTCCGGTGATGTGATGCTGTTTACCCAGTTGTCGAGTACAACAGTAAAATCCGCTTCATTCACAATACCATCGGTATTCAGGTCATACCAAAGGATGTTATTAGGATCCGGTGCATCTTTTATATCCCATGCCAGACCGTAGAATTGTGCCCCGGCCGTTTGGTTTGGTAAATCGGCGTCTCCGTATGAAACAACGATTTCATAATCAGTATAATTTGGATCCACTCGGAAGTAAATATGCTCCACATTATCGACTTCACTGTCGCTGTAATCGAGCAGATAAGCGTTATTTGGATTTTCCTCATCTATCGCCCAGAGCTCGAGCCGAAGGTCGGCATCTGCTTCAGGTACCGCCTCAAAAGGATATTCTCTATCGTAATGCATGTTCCATACAACTGTCGCGGTAATATACTCATCCACGGTGCCCGTTAAAGTCATCTTGTATATATTTTGAGGATTCTCTGCTTCATTGAGTTCATTCAAATCCCAGCCCATCTTTGGAACTTCACCGGGTTCGCTCTTTCCTGCAATTAAATTCCGGTACGCACCTACCGCATTTAGCATCCCCGCCCCTTGAATGTAATCCAGAGGCACGTGATGGTCGTCATCTTTTGTAAGCCGACCCTTGTGCCAGTATGGCAGTTTGTTTGCCGAATTCATCAGGATGGCTTTCATCACGCAGTTTCCACCTTCCGGCGAGACAGCCGCTCTTAAAGCTGCATCCTGTTTGGATTTTTGGACAAGCAGTCCGATTGTACCAGCAACTATTGGCGTTGAGAAGCTTGACCAATCGCCGGTCGGTTTATAACTGCTGGGACTGTTCACGTCGGCTGCCATGCAATTGCCGGGCGCAACAATATCAGGCTTGCATCGACGGTCAATAGTTGGGCCCATACTTGAATGTTCCGGGTAGGCAAATGAAAAGTTTGTCAGGCTGATTGCAGGGTCTTCGACATTGACCGAATCAACGACACCAACACCTATAATATTCGCTGATGCGGCTGGGTAAAACAAAGGATCCTCTGCTTCAAAACCATTGCCTATGCCGGCAACAACAATAAGACCGTAGTGCTCTACCATGGACTCGATGCCCCTTGTCCACCAACCTTCGTACTCACTGCCGAAACTGGCAGTTACAATGTCCGCATCCGGGGGTATATTATGGAATACGTTATTGATTACAAAATGCCAGAATTCATAAATATCAGCACTGGCCTGTGGTACAACAGCTTGATAATAGAACGGTCCCAACTCAGGACTCGATGCATCAGGATCTTCACCGAAAAGGATAGAGCAAATGGATGTTGAGTGAGGCGACGCAGCCGGTAGAGGTATAACTTGGTCGTGAAAACTAAAGCTCTTGCCTTTAAAGCAATTGTGCCCAAAGCTTGGACGATAATCGTTCTGCGGTTCATCATCAATATACGTAATGCTTCGGCTGATAACAGCGAATTTCACCCCGGAGCCTGTCAAATTCTCGTCTATCTCTCTTAAAGCGTAAATCCCGGTGTGATTGAGCGCCTTTGGCTGAAATATTGTTTCTGGGGGCAGGCTTTCAGCCTCTGCGACTGTCCAGACAGGAACCAGCACGGATGTCACCCATCCCATCAGGCCCAACACAAACAATTTTTTAGGACTTTGCAACATATCCCCCACTCCGGAGGTAACGGCTCAACACGAAACGAGCAAGACTGCTCCTCCGGCTGCCGGCCTCCATAGCTGTAACTTCTTGCCCTTAAATCCTTAGCAATATGATACCATAATCCGACCTGCTTTTCAAGTATATTGTTGGGCAAATTTATCTAAAATTTGTGGTTTTCAGCATTAAAAAGAGGTTTTTGGAAACTTCATTTAGAAATCTTGCTTATTCTCACCTTAGTTGCTATACTCATCCAAATTTGACTGTTCAGAGCTGAGCGCTGTTAAAGGTTTGCCTTAATTATGAAAGTAATATTGGATTCCAAACAAATCACGAAGCTTCTTGAGGAGCTTGCCGACCAAATTGTTTCCGAAACACCAGGTGAGCTGGATATTGCCACTATTGGCATTCGCAGCAGGGGGGAGATTCTGGCCCAAAGGTTATCGGCCCTGTTAACGCAACGGCTCGAAAAGAATGTTCCATCAGGAACACTGGATATCACGCTTTATCGGGACGATTTGAATTCACCGCAGGGAACGGGCCAGCCGCAGGTTCGAACCACTGAAATAGGCTTCGATATAGACGATAAAATCATCGTTTTAGTTGATGACGTTTTGTATACCGGCCGTTCTGCACGGGCGGCGATGGATGCCCTTATAGATTTAGGAAGACCAAGAGCTATAAAGCTGGCCGTTTTAGTTGACAGAATCGGCAGAGAATTTCCCATACAGGCCGACTATGCAGGCTACAAGTCTGATGCCGCTCCCGGTAAATTAGTGCAAGTGTTACTTTCCGAATCGGATGGAAAAGATGAAGTGGTAATTGAATAAGCATAAAAACATACGCTCGTTTACGCATAAACGCAAATACGAGATTATGGCAATAAAAAGAAAAAGCAAACAGTTCAAGTGGCACCGAAAGCATTTACTGGGCTTAAGAGAACTCAGCTCTGAAGAAATAACCTACATTCTTGACACGGCAAAAGGTTTCGAGCAGATAAGCACCCGGTCGGTCAAAAAAGCACCCCCTTTACGCGGCAAGGTTGTAGTGAATATGTTTTTTGAAGACAGTACGCGAACGCGGAACAGCTTTGCTTTGGCCGCGAACCGTTTAAGCGCCGATATCATAGAATTTACCAAGAAAGCAAGCTCCGTCAGCAAGGGCGAAACTCTCCTGGATACCGCAAGAAATCTGGAAGCAATGGGAATTGATATTGTCGTTATTCGGCACAGTGCCGGCGGTGCGCCAAAATTCTTGAGCAGGAATATCAATGCCTGTGTCATCAATGCCGGAGACGGTTTCTGCGAACATCCCACACAGGGTCTTTTGGATGTATATACCATCCGAAAAATCAAAGGCACTCTCGAAGGTCTCAAAATTGCAATTGTCGGCGATATTGCACACTCCCGAGTTGCCCGCAGTGATATGTGGGCTATGACAAAACTCGGTGCAGAGGTTATATTCGTTGGCCCGCCGACACTTATGCCGGGCAGGGCAGGCGAGCTGCCGGTCGACGTAAGCTATTCCCTTGACGAGGTTATTGAAAAAGTTGATGTGATAAATATGCTGCGCATCCAGTTCGAACGGCTCGGTGGAAACCCGTTTCCCTCGGTCAGAGAATACTCGCACTATTTCGGGCTGACTGTAGAGCGCATGAAAAAGGCAAAGCCGGATATCCTGGTTATGCATCCCGGCCCCATCAACAGAGGACTGGAGATGGAAAGTGAAGTGGCCGACGGGCAAAACAGTGTTATCCTCGAACAGGTAACCAATGGTCTGGCTGTAAGAATGGCAGTACTGTTTCTTGTGAACCAGGCGGAGGCACAGAGAGATTAGGTATTTCGATTTAACCAATGAGTTCAGAACTTCTTATAAAAAACGGTCGGGTAATAGATCCGGCAAACAGCATTGACAAAGAATGCGACGTGCTTATCGCTGATGATAAGATTGCATCGGTCGGAAAAGTTGAAAAAACAGCCGAGAATGTTATCGATGCAACCGGTAAACTGGTCACGCCGGGTTTGATTGACATCCACGTACACTTCCGCGAGCCGGGCGATGAAGAGGAAGAGACAATAACAAGCGGCTCAGCCGCCGCCGTGGCGGCAGGTTTCACTTCGGTTGTCTGTATGCCGAATACAAGACCACCTGTAGAAAATGAAACGGATGTCGAATATATCCATCGCAAGGCAAGAAAAGCAAGAAAAACACATGTCTATACAATGGGGGCCATTACCAAAGGCAGAGATGGCATTGAGCTGGCCGAAATGGGTTTTATGGCTGAGGCCGGCGCCGTCGGTTTTACCGATGACGGCAGGGGGGTACAGGACCCTGCTGTTATGCTGCGGGCCCTGAGATATGCTGCCATGTTCGATGTGGTTATAGCTCAGCACTGTCAGGATAATGCTTTTGCCGCCAATGGTGTGATGAACTCAGGTTACTATTCGACCATATTGGGACTGCCGGGCATAGATCCGCTGGCCGAAGAGGCCATGCTGTGGCGGGATATTCAGCTTGTAAAAAAGACAAACGTCCGCTATCACGCCCTGCATATTTCAACTGCAGGTTCGGTAGATTTGATAAGGGCCTCTAAAAAAGATTCCCTGCCGATTACCTTCGAGGTCACGCCGCATCATCTGTTATTAACCGATGAATGCTGTGCGGATTACGATACCAACTACAAGGTAAATCCCCCTTTACGTTCAGCTAAAGATATTGAGGTTTTAAAGGAAGCCATAGCCGAAGGCCTGATTGATGCTCTTGTCACAGACCACGCCCCACATCTGCAGAGTGAAAAGGAGCTCGAATTTTTGGCTGCTCCGTTTGGAATCGCAAGTCTGGAATGTGCTTTGGCACTTTTTGTCAAGGCATTGATCGAACCGGGTATTCTGGACTGGCCTTCACTTATTCGATTGATGACGGAAAAACCTGCTAAGATAATCGGCGTTGATAAGGGCACGCTCGGAGTAGGCAAGCAGGCCGATGTTACGATTATCAACCCGAAGGCCGAGTATGAAATTGATGTAAATAAATTCCTTTCTAAAAGCAGAAACTGCCCCTATCACGGCTGGAAAGTTAAAGGTAAAGTCGAGAAAACAATCGTCGGAGGCGAGATAAGATTCGAAGCATAAATAACGACCTGGATTCCGAGATACGCAATCAAATGAGTCAGATATACGATGAAAAGCTTGACAGAATGCACTTTTTTGAATATGATTAGAACGAAACGATAATGGAGATAAAAAATGGGCATTACTTGTGTTCAAGGACAGGTAAAGGGACCTTCCGGTAAGCAAGAAACAGTGGAGTTCCTGATAGATAACGGAGCTACATATTCGCTTCTCCCCAAGCAGACATGGGAATCTATTGGCTTAAAACCACAACGCAGGGTTTCATTTACTTTGGCCGATGGGACGACTGTTGAAACAAGGACATGCACATACACCGGTGATTTTGGGAGAAGAAGGTGATCAGGCTCTCTTAGGAGTAGTGACATTGGAAATTCTTGGCCTGGTGTTTAATCCATTCGATCGAACACTTAATCCGATGCGTATGCTGCTTTGCTGATAAATCATAGAAAGAAAGGCAAAGTCGAGAAGACGATGGCCGGCGGCGGGATAAGATACAGAGCATAAATCATTTGTAGTTCGTAGTTGAGAATCTACTGACAGCAAACTACGAACTATCAACTACGAACTATGATTATTATCGACGGTCATAATCTGTTGCATTCGATGGTAAAGCTGCACGAAGGCTCCGGTCCAACCAGTGATGTCCAATTGTGCTGGATTATAAGCAGGTATTTGAAGGCGGTTGGTGAAACCGGCGAGATTGTTTTTGACGGGACCGGACCCAGGGACAAAAGCCAATTCGATAACATTGTAAATCTTGAGGTCTTCTTTGCCGGCCTGGGCAAAGATGCCGACTCCGTAATCGAGAACAAGATACGAGCGAACACTGCGCCGAAGAGATTGTCGGTAGTAAGTAGCGATCGGAGACTGCGAGACGCGGCCCGGACAAGAAAAGCAACTTCCGTAAAATCAGAAGCCTTCTGGGACGATCTCCAGAAGCAGTTAAAGCACAAAAAGCCGATTAAAGAACCGGAAGCTAAACGTTCCGGACTAAGTGAGAGCGAAACTAAGCAATGGCTCGAGTTTTTTGGCATCGAACAGTAATTTTATGAATCCTTTTATCACGATTCTCAATTCTGGAAAAAATCCATTGCCTAACATCGGAAAAAATTGTATAAAGGATGGCTCAAAGCTCGTGCTGATATTACATTCTGTCAGGGTGTATCGACAAACGCGGCTTTGAAGGTTTACAATATGAGCAAATGGTGATTTTTATGTTATTGTGGTTTATTGGTTAAAATGGAGAATTTATGACTCGAAAAATCGTTACAATCGACGGCAATACGGCGGCAGCTTATGTCGGCCACGCCACAAACGAAGTGATCGCGATATATCCAATAACGCCGAGTTCAGTTATGGGAGAAATCGCCGATGCAAGGACGGCCAAAGGTGAGCCAAACATCTGGGGGACGATTCCTTCGGTTACGGAGATGCAGTCGGAAGGCGGTGCGTCGGCTGCCGTACATGGCGCTCTGGCTACAGGTGCCTTAACAACTACTTTCACGGCTTCGCAGGGTCTTTTGCTGATGATTCCGAGTATGTATAAAATCGCCGGCGAACTGCTGCCGACGGTCTTTCACATTTCAGCTCGCTCTTTGGCCTGTCAGGCGCTTTCAATTTTCGGTGACCATTCCGACGTAATGACCTGTCGCGAGACCGGCTTTGGATTGATTTCTTCGTGCAACGTTCAGGAAGTAATGGACTTTGCGCTTATCGCTCAGCAGGCAACATTGGCCTCGCGTGTGCCTTTCCTGCATTTCTTTGATGGTTTCAGGACCAGCCACGAAGTCCAAAAGGTTGAAGAGCTGTCTTTCGATGATATGCGTGCAATAATTGATGATGAGCTTGTTGCTCAAAATAAAGCCAGAGCGCTAAGCCCAGACAAACCTATGATTAGCGGAACCGCACAGAATCCCGATGTCTACTTTCAGGGCAGAGAGACTGTGAATAAATATTATTTAGCTGCTCCGCAGATTGTCCAGGATACGATGGAAAAATTTGCAAAACTCATCGGCCGCAGTTACAATTTGTTCGATTACGTCGGTGCCGATGATGCGGAGAAAGTCATTATTATTATGGGTTCGGCGGCCGACACGACACACGATACGGTTGAGTTCCTGGCCTCAAAAGGAGAAAAGGTTGGCGTGGTGAAAGTGCGGCTTTATAGGCCGTTTAGCAGAAAGCACTTTATTGACTGTCTGCCAAAAAGCGTTAAGAAAATCGCCGTATTAGACAGAACGAAAGAACCCGGTTCACTCGGTGAGCCGCTATACCTCGACGTTCGCACTGCTATCGGCGAAGCGATGAGCGAAGGACAAACAGCATTTACAGAATATCCTCTGGTTGTTGGTGGACGATATGGACTGGGCTCGAAGGACTTCACGCCTGCTATGGTTAAGGCTGTCTTTGATAATCTCGATGCCGAAAAGCCCAGGAAGAACTTCACGGTTGGCATAATCGACGATGTTACAAATACCAGCCTGGACGTCGATGAATCCTTCGAAATTTCAAGCGAGGGCCTTCTTTCAGGAATGTTTTATGGTCTCGGCTCAGACGGCACGGTGGGTGCAAATAAAAACTCCATAAAAATCATCGGCGAGACAACCGATAATTACGCACAGGGATACTTTGTTTATGATTCAAGAAAGGCCGGTACTGTCACCACGTCACATCTGCGATTCGGAGAACGGATGATTCGCAGGCCTTATCTTGTAAGTGAAGCCAATTTTATTGCATGCCATAACCCGAGCTTCCTGGAGAAATATGATATGCTCTCCAACGCTCGCGTGGGTGCAACGTTTCTGCTGACAACCAGTCATAAAAAGGATGAAGTATGGGATACTCTGCCGCAGGAAGTACAACAACACATAATCGATAAGAAGCTGAAGTTCTACATCATTGACGCCATCAACATTGCCCAGGAAATCGGCTTGGGGCCGAGAATCAATGTCATTATGCAGACCGCGTTCTTCAAAATCAGCAACATTCTTCCTGTCGAGACGGCTGTAAAAGCCATTAAAGCAATGCGGCTGTTGATGCTGCCCTTGAAGGTATTTATGAAATCCAGGTTCCCGAAAAGGTGACCAGTAAGATAAGGATGCGGCCGCCCGTCCCGGAAGATGCTCCTGATTTTGTTAAAGAGGTTACTGCAGAATTGATAGCACTTCGCGGAGATAAACTCCCTGTCAGCAAGATGCCGGTCGACGGTAAGTTTCCGACCGGAACTACCCAGTATGAAAAACGCAATATAGCGGTGGATATTCCGCAATGGGAGCCTGAAATCTGTATTCAGTGTGCCAGATGCTCATTAATTTGCCCCCATGCCGCCATAAGAGTAAAGGCAACTTTCAAAAGTACCGATGCAAAAGGCAAAGATTTTGCCGGCATGAAATTCACAGTCCAGGTGGCCCCGGAGGACTGCACCGGCTGCGGTCTATGCGTGGAAAATTGCCCGGCGCAAGAGAAAGACGAGAACAAGCAGCCGACGGGAAGAAAGGCGATCAATATGACCCGTCAGGAACCGCTTCGCTTGCAGGAACGCGACAATTATGAATATTTCCTCTCTATTCCAAACACAGATCCAAAACTGTTCAAGGCCGATTCCGTGAAGGGCAGTCAGTTGATTCCACCTTTGTTCGAATATTCCGGTGCCTGCGCAGGTTGTGGCGAAACCCCTTATGTAAAACTCCTTACACAGCTATTCGGTGACAGGGCGATGATTGGAAACGCAACGGGTTGCTCATCGATTTACGGCGGAAATCTGCCTACGACTCCATATACAAAGAGATCTGATGGCAGGGGACCGACATGGAGTAATAGTCTATTCGAGGACACGGCAGAGTTTGCAATGGGTATGCGTTTGACCGTTGACAAGTTCAAAGAAAGAGCTTTGACATTGTTGGATAAGGTCGTGGAAGCAAAATGCGTTGATACTAAACTGTCGGAGGATATCCGAACAGCTACATTAAAAAATGACCCGGAACAAAACGCCATTGAACAGCAGAGAAATCGCGTAGAAAAGCTCAAAGAGCTGTGCAAAAAGAGTAAATGCGCAGATTGCAATCAACTATTAGAGGTCGCAGACTATCTTGTACGCAAATCAGTCTGGGGCCTTGGCGGCGACGGATGGGCTTATGATATTGGATACGGAGGTCTGGACCACGTCTTGGCAAGCGGCGTCGACGTCAATCTCCTCGTCTTGGATACGGAGGTCTACTCCAATACGGGTGGACAGATGTCGAAGTCAACGCCGAGGGCGGCAGTGGCTAAATTTGCGGCAGCAGGAAAACCAAGGCCAAAAAAAGACCTCGGACTGCTGTCTATGACGTATGGAAATATCTATGTAGCAAAAATTGCCATAGGTGCAAATCCCAACCAGGCGGTAAAGGCCTTTATTGAGGCCGAAGCCTATCCGGGACCTTCGCTCGTAATCGCTTATTCGCATTGTATCGCACACGGTTACAATTTAGTTAACGGCTGTGAGCATCAGAAGCAGGCAGTCAACACAGGGCACTGGCCTTTGTACAGATTCAATCCACTGCTTC
>SMTZ1_10003718_pt1 | contig 25362 bp, 26 predicted proteins | sample DeeMarSWOR136_30_FD_25667 | JGI IMG/M metagenome (IMG submission 25667)
ATTGAGGAATACGTTCCCAACCCCGGAGAGGACATAAGGGGGATCATGGCGGGAGACGAAATCATCGCTTCCTACAAGAGAATCGCGCCACCCGGGGAGAAAAAGGCGAACATACACATGGGAGGGAGAGCGGTTTCCTACAAACTAACGGGTGAAATGGAGGATATCATCTTCAAGTCAGGGGAGGCGATCAAATCGAAACTGTGCGCGATAGACATGATCGTCGGGGATAAAGGACCTCAGGTTATTGAGGTTAACATCAACTTCGGGCTGAAAGCGATCGAGAAAACAACTGATATAAATGTCGCGAGAAGGATAATTGAATTCGTGAAGGATGAAGTGAAAAAATAATCACAATCGACACACCTCAGGCGTACTTCTCTTGTGTGTCGTTCTTTTTATCATTCTCTTGACCTTTATCATATCCTTCAGCCCGCTGTAGATAATCTCTTCCCCTTCGATATCCTTCAGAACCTCATCGAGTTTTTCATAGGTGAAGCCGAGCTCTCCCCGGTCGGTCTGTTTCGGATAGAATCCTGCGGATGGTTCCCTCTCAACGATCTCCTTTGGTATATTCAGATATCTCGCTAAATCAATAACCTGTGTCTTGTACATTCCTCCTAAGGGCAGGAGATCAACCCCTCCGTCCCCGTATTTCGTGAAATAACCCAGAAGGTGTTCGGAACGGTTTCCGGTTCCGAGGACGAGGTATTGCTTCCTGTTAGAGAAATAATAAAGGACCAGCATTCTCAGCCTCGCCTTCAGGTTCCCCTTTGCTGTTTCGTCTCCTTTCGGGAGGATGTTCAGCAGCATGTTGTAAACCCTTGTGAGGTCTATTTCCTTGACATTCACCCCGAATCTTTTCGCAACCTCTAAAGCGAATTCCCTGTCCTTGGGATCTGATTCGCAGGGCATTAACAGACCCAGGGCTCTCTTCCCCAGCGAACGCTTCGCGAGAACCGCTAGCACGCTCGAATCCAGACCTCCGCTCACCCCGAATACACAGCCCTTCGCTCTCGCCTCTCTTGTCTTTAAAGAAATCCACTTCTCAATCTTTCGTGCGTATTCCATAGAGAATTATTGTCTTTTTTATTTAAATTTCATCTCAGGAAAGCAGAGGTTAAACTTTTTAAACCCAGATACAATTTCATAACTTAGTTAGGGGAATTTCATGTCTCTGTGCATAATAGGACTTGAGAAATCCGAGACCAATTTGAAACTCCTCGATGAGGCGAAGAACAGGTTCGCTTCTGTGTTCTTCGTCCCGATAGACGGGATAAGGATTGGTCTGGGGGAGAAGTTTTCGATTTCCTACAGAACTTCGGATCTGATGAAGTTCAATTCCATCTACCCCAGGATACCCACGAGATTCTATTCCTACGCCTACCAGCTGCTTTCTCTCCTTCCCCCCGAAACATTCACCCCGATAAAACCCATAACCTTCCTTCTCGCTTCCGAAAGGTTCTTCCTGCTGAGCGTTCTGAGGAAGAGGAATGTGGACACCCTGAACATCCAGCTTGCGAGGTCAGCTAAAGCCGCGCAGGCGATTCTGGAGGAGAGCGAATTCCCCATAGTCGTGAGGGTCCCCGGTAAGGAGACGGGCGTGGTTGCGAAAACGCTCACGGAGGCGAAATCGGTTATAAATGCACTCGGAAGCCTGAGGCAACCTATACTCATAGAAGATCTAGTGAAAGACATGGTTTCCTGTTACGTCGCGGATCCGGACGTTATCGCGGGCGTCAAGAAGAAAACGAAAGAGAAGGATGTTGTTTTTTCAAAGGGAGAATTCAAAAACCACAAGGCGGACATAGAAACAAAACACCTCGCGCTTGAGGCAGCGAAGGCGATCGATACACGGATAGCAAGGGTGGACATAAGTTTGAACGGAGGTCCGAAGGTCGTTAACATCAATCTCAATCCCAACCTCATTGAACCGAGCAAGGCGACAGGGGTGGATCTCCCCAAGGAAACCATACACCACGTATATGAAAACTACAGGAGACACACGGAAAGACCAATATTAATGAGGTTCTTCGAGGACGCGAAGTCCGTTGTAAAAGACGTGTTCAAGGACAAGAGCATGATGTGGTAAAGCCAGAAAATTCTCTTAAACCCCCGGAAATTCACATTTATAAATCATGGCCCAATCAGATTCTATATGGATATTAACGCCTTCCTTGAATCACTAAACGCATTTACGCTTTCGTTCTTCGAACAGATCATTCCTGGATACATACTCCCGAACTTACAATTGATAATACAGATTATCATAATTCTACTTGTCGGCTACATAATCGGGAAGATAGGAAAGATAGTCGTCGCAAAAATCCTCTTGGTTGCAGGTTTGAAGAGAATCACCGCGAAGACGTGGACAGAGGATGTTTTGAAGGTAACTGGTTACAAGGGAAACGTGGTGGATCTGATAGGGGACCTGATCAAGTGGAGTATTTACATAGTAACGCTCGCCGTGGTCGTTCAGGTTCTCGGATTCGCGTCCATTGCGAACGTATTCAACCAGATCATAATCTTCGTCCCGAGGCTGATAGTTGCGATCCTGATCGTGGTTGTCGGCTTCATAATAGCCGACTTCTTCGGCAAGGTGTTCGAGGAGGCGATGATCAAGATATTCAGGGAGGAGATCCTCAGCAAATTCTCCGGGGGGATCGTGAAGTATTCAATTGCAATGATATCCCTGATAATCGCGCTCTCCATGATAGGCCTGGATGTCAACGCACTGCTTATCCTTTTCTCTGCGATGCTGGTCATAGTCATAATGGTAACGGGAATCGGCCTGAAGGACCTCGTCCCGAACTTCACCGCAGGAATCCATCTTAAAAACATTCTTAAAGTGGGGGACCGTATAAAATTCAGGAACTACTCAGGGATCGTTGAGAGACTGAATCCCTATTCCACCGACATCAGGGTCAACAGGAAAACCGTCTCGATCCCCAATTCGATCCTCATCAAAGAGCCCATAGAGAGGGAAGCAAAGAAGTGATTTTAATCCTTAAACCCGAAGATTCTCAACATACTTCTATATGTGCTGTATGCTTTGAGATCTTCTCCCTTTTCAAGCAAGGAAAGGTATTCTGGTAGAGTCTCTATGCCCATTTCCTCAAAGGCCTTGATTTTCCTACCTGAATTCAAATAAGAATATAGGAATGATGCAGCATCCCGTATCCCGGGGTATCGTTTCAGGAATCGAGTATCTTTGAGAACAGGGCACTCCTCGTACATTTTTTCAAGTAATCGATCAATCGGATCCATAACAATTAATTCAAATTAAATTTTTTAAATTGATAGTGTTACAACTAACAATCACGAAATAAAAGAGAAAAGAGAATGGGGTTTACTTCGCCTTCTGCAGTTCGATGCAGATCCCCGCAGCTATGGTTTTGCCCATGTCTCTTATGGCGAATTTCGCTAGTTCCGGGAATTCAGCCTGCTTCTCGATCACCAAGGGCTGCAATGGCTGGACCTTTATTATCGCTGCATCCCCGGGTTTCAGCATGTCCGGTTTCTCCTGGACAACGCTTCCTGTTTTTGGGTCGAGTTTCTTGACCAGCTCCGTGATCTTCCCTGCGACATGCGCCGTGTGACAGTGGAATACTGGGGTATAACCTTTCGTAACGACTGTCGGATGTTGCAAAACAATAATCTGCCCCGTGAATTCCTTCACAACTGTTGGCGGGTTGTTTGAATGTCCCACAACATCGCCTCTCCTTATCTCTCCCTTGGAAATGCCTCTGAGGTTGAAACCCACGTTGTCTCCAGGCTCGGCCTTCTGCAAAGGCTTGTGATGCATCTCGATAGACTTCACCTCGCCCTGAACCCCGGAAGGCTCAAGAACGATCTTGTCGCCCGGCTTCATCACGCCCGTCTCCACCCTGCCTACAGGAACGGTTCCCACGCCTGTAATCGTGAAGACGTCCTGAACAGGCAGCCTTAACGGTTTCGTTAAAGGCTTCTCAGGCGGAGTTATGGCCTGATCCAGAGCCTGAACGATCGTAGGTCCTGTATACCAGCCCATGTTCTCTGTCTTCTTGACCACGCTGTCTCCGACGTAAGCCGAACAGGCAACCATCGGAATCTTGTCCGTCTTGTATCCGATGCTCTGAAGGAGTTTTGCTACGTCTTCCTTCACTTTGTTAAACTTTGCCTGGTCCCAGTTCACCGCATCCATCTTGTTTATCGCGACAACGATCTGGTTGATGCCAAGAACCTTAGCCAGGTAAAGGTGTTCCCTTGTCTGTTCCTGGATCCCGTCCTTCGCTGAGACCACAAGGATACAGGCATCAGCCTGTGACGCCCCTGTAATCATGTTCTTGACGAAGTCCCTGTGCCCCGGACAGTCAATTATCGTGAAGTAGAACTTATCTGTCTGGAATTCCTTGTGCATGAGATCGATCGTGAGACCTCTCTCCCTTTCCTCCTTCAGCCTGTCCATCACGAAGGCGAATTCGAACGTTTCCTTTTTCAGTTCCTTCGCTTTTTCCTTTAGTTTCCTGAGTTCCTGTTCACCAAGTGCTCCTGAGTCGAAGAGCAATCTACCTATCAAAGTCGACTTTCCGTGGTCTACGTGACCTGCTGTTATTATGTTGATGTGAGGCTTTTCTGCCATTCTTATCCCTCCTTTTTATATTTTAATCGTTCGTTCGATCTGGTTTTATACTATTGTATAAAGGATTTATATATAAATAGGGTTTAAAAAGCTTTTGGGTAAAACAAGCAACGTATGTTTGTTTTTAGTCCTTTCCAAGGCTTTCCGTAATGAATCTCTCGCCCCTCTCCTTCTGCATGTAGTAAATCCCTATCGCTATGAACAGAAATCCCGTGCCCATGAGAATTAGTGATAACCACAGGAGACAGTTCTCATCCACCTCCCCGTCACAGTTATCATCAATCCCGTTCCCGCATATATCGAAATCCGAAATCTGTCCCTTGCAGCCAACGCATTCCACCCATCTTCCCTCCCTGCATACAGCTATCCCCTTTTCGCACACCCCGGTATCCGTTCCGCACTCCCTTCTCGTACCCTCCACGCAGGGCTCCTGTGCGTAGGCAACGGGCATGAGAATTATTGTGAAAAGCAAAACGAAAAAGGCGAATTTCATAATTAAATGATTAACCGCGTGATTTTAAATTATTTGGTTACATCAAGCCCTATCTTGAACGTTTCCGTTCGCTTCCCCTTTGCCTTACCGATCTTGATGTTCCCGATCCTCATTGTTTTCTGTATGTCCTTGAGGACAGGTTTTACCTGCTTGGAATCTATGGTGACGTATCGCAGGGGCTCCGCAAGGGACATGGAATTCTCTGATTTGAACTTCCTTATACCCGATATCACATCGACAGCGATATCCCCTATTTTTTCGGATTTCCTGTCAGTCAGAGAGGAATCGAACCTCGGCCAGGAAGAAATGTGGATGCTTTTCCTCCCCTCGATCTTTCGGAAGTAATGCTGGTATATATCCTCTGTCAGGTGGGGGACGATGGGGGCGAGGAGTTTCAGAATGGAGAGAAGGACGTAATGCAGAGTGAACTTAGCGGAATCCGTTTCATATTTTTCGTAGGAACCCGATCTGTACAATCGATCCTTCACGATTTCCAGATAATTATCACAGAACACATGCCAGAAGAAATGCTCAACCCTCCTCTTCGCGTTCCCTGTCCTGTATTCCTCGAAATCCTTGGTGGTTTCCTTGACAAGGCCATTCAGTTTCGAAAGCATCCACTTATCCATCTCTGTGAACCTCCTCGGCCTTTTCGGTCTGTATACCTTCAAGTTGGCGAGAACGAACCTGGAGGCGTTCCACAATTTTGTCAGGAATTTCTTCCCGGTTACAAGGTCCTTCTCCTGGTAGGGAAGGTCTTCCCCGAACGTTGCTGTCCCAACCCAATACCTCACCACGTCTACCGGGTATTTCTTCAGCAGGTCCTCTGTCCAAATGATATTCCCCTTCGATTTGTGCATCCCCCTTCCCTTCGAATCGAGAACGTACGTCCCTATCGCTATGTCCTTCCAGGGGATCCTACCGAAATGCAGATAGGCCTTGAGGATTGTATAGAAGGTCCATGTCCTTATGATGTCGTGCGACTGGGGACGCATGGAAAGCGGGAACATCTTATCGAAATCCCTGGGTTTTTCAAGCCATCTTACCGAGATCTCAGGACTCATGCTCGATGTCATCCAGGTGTCGAACACGTCTTCCTCCGGGACGAAACTTCCGGATCCGCATTTGCATTTTCCTTTCGGCCTGTCAACCTCCGGATCAACCGGGAGGTCCTTCTCCTCCGCGAATTTAGGTTCCCCGCATCTTTTGCAGTACCAGACCGGTATGGGAACCCCGTAGAATCTCTGTCTAGATATGCACCAGTCCCAGGCCAAGTTCTTGGTCCAGTCCTCGTAGCGTTTCTGGTAGAACTTGGGGAACCAGTTTATTTTTTTTGCCTGGGCTATGAGTTCTTTCTTGAAGTCCAGGGTTTTTATGAACCACTGCTTGGTCGGAAGGAACTCGATAGGGGTCTGACATCTCCAGCAAGTTCCTACAGTCTGCTCGATTTTTTCTTTCCTGGTTATCCTTCCCTCCTTATCGAGGTCCTTGATTATTTCTTTCTTGGCTCTTTCGAGATCCATGCCTTCGTAACCTCCTCCCAGTTCGTTAAGCCTCCCGTCCTTGGTGATGCATATTTTCAGGGGTAGCCTGTGTTTCTTCCACTTCTCTATGTCTGCCGTATCCCCGAACGTACACACCATCATAATCCCTGTCCCGAAACCCGGGTCAACATCCCTGCTCTCCATTATTCCAACTTCATGCCCGAATATGGGGACCTTCGCCCTCTTTCCAACAAGATTCCCGTATCTCTTGTCATCAGGATGGACAAAGACCGCGACACATGCAGGAAGGAATTCGGGACGCGTGGTCGCGATTTCAATCTTTTTCCCGCCTTCAAGATCGAAGAGTATATAGCTGAGGGATGTCGTCCTCTTGAGATCCTCTATCTCCGCCTGCGCGAGCGCTGTCTGGTGTTTCGTGCACCACAAAGTGGGCTCCTCGCTCCTGTAGGCGTATCCCTTCTTCAAAAGATCAAGGAAGGACATCTGGGAAACCCTTTGGGCCTCGGGGTCTATGGTAGTGTAGAGCAGATTCCAGTCGTAGGAATGACCTAAACCCTTGAAAACGTTATCCGAGTATATCCTTTCGATCTTTCTGGATTCCTTCAGGCAGAGCTTCCGGAATTCATGCTTGGTTGTGGTGTTTTTATCTATCCTGAACTTCTCCTCCACGTACTTCTCCGTGGGCAAACCGTTGTTGTCAAAACACGGAGGGAAATAAACATTGAACCCCGACATCCGGCGGAACCTCGCAATGATCTCGAACTGGGTGTAGTGAAGGGCGTGACCTATATGGAGGTGGCCCGCGGAGGCGTAGGGCGGAGGCGTGTCTATTGAAAAAACAGGTTTTTTCGACCTGGGATCGAATCTGAATATTCGTTCCCTCTCCCAGAATTTTTGCCATTTCTTCTCGCTCTTTCTCAAGTCATGTGTTTTCGGAAGCACGACAACACCCCAGTTTATTATTATAACTATCTGTAGGTATTAGTTTATTAAAGTAGCTATCAAAAGGCTTCCTTCGCTTCCTTCTCCACGTACTTCATCGGAACCAGTATGAAAATCACTATAAGCGTCGTGATCAATGCGGCAAAATAAAAACCAATTCCAACCGCGAGCCCTATCGAAGCCAGCACCCATAACTCAGCGGCAGTGGTTATACCCTTCATCTTGCTTTCCGACCTGAATATTATGCCTGCCCCCAGGAAACCTATGCCTGTCACGATCCCGGCCGCTATCCTTGAAGGTTCCCCTCCCACAATACTCATGGAGATAATAGTGAAGAGTGTCGAACCAACGCAGACCAGGGAATGCGTCCGCATGCCTGCGGGCTTTTCATGCACAGCCCTCTCGAAACCTATCAGAAGTCCCAAGACCGTGGAGACAACAATTTTTATCAATATTTCCATTTCCAGAGCACCGATCGGTAATACCATAATTTAGATTTATCCGAAGTGATTAATAAGCATTGTTTCACATAATAATTTTATGAAGCACACGCTGTCCGTGACCGTCATAATAGTTCTCATCTTCCTCCTCTCGCAGGTCATCGGACTCTACGCCCTGAACGCAAACACGGTTGTCACGCAGACGCCGGAGGGGGGTATCGTGGTTGAACACGAGGAGACCGCGATAGGGGAAAGACCAGATATTCAGGGACCTGTAACGTTCATTTACATCGTGATAGCGATCCTCATAGGGACAGGCCTGCTTCTCCTGCTGATCAGGCTGAAAAAAATCAGGATATGGAAAGCGCTTTATTTCTTCGCTGTCTGGATGACCTGTTCGATAACGATCGGTGTATTCACCTACAATATTCTGGCACTTTTCCTCTGTTTCCTCCTCGCCCTCTTCAAGGTATATAAACCGAACGTGTGGATACACAACCTCACCGAGCTCTTCATTTACGCAGGGATAGCGATAATATTCGTTCCCCTGCTTGACATAGTCTGGGTTGCCATTCTCCTTCTCGCGATCTCTGCTTACGACATGTTCGCTGTGTGGAAGTCGAAACACATGGTTTCCCTCGCTGAATTTCAAACGAAAAGCAAGGCGTTCGCTGGAGTTCTCCTCTCCTATAAGCTAAAGTTAAAACCCAGAAAGGCCAAGAAAAAGGGAGAAAAAATAAAAGAAGAATACAGAAGCGCGGTCCTGGGAGGAGGGGACATAGCGTTTCCAATGATCTTTGCAGGGGTCGTGATGGACACCATGATCAGGATGGGAATACACACGAAAATTTTCGCCTTCCTCTATTCCATGATCATCCCGGTAATAGTGACCGTTTTCCTTTTCGTCCTCCTCGTAAAGGCGAGGAGCGACCGGTTCTATCCCGCCATGCCCTTCCTGACAGCTGGATGTTTTATCGGGTATGGACTGGTCTGGCTGGTTAACTTCATTTAGTTCATGCAAAAGATCAAAAGAAAAGCTTTCTTTTCATGAAAAGGTAAGCGATTATTAAGATCCCCAAAACAATTACGGGAACGCTGTTCAGGCTTAAAGACATCGCGCTCCCTGTTATTTGCAGTATGCCCAGAATTATCACAATTATCCACCCTATCTTGTTCATCTTGAACAGGAGATAGAAGGCTATGAAGTTGATGAGTGCTATTATAATCAAAACCATCCCCAAAAAATCAAGCAAAGGACCGAGCATGGGTGTAAACCCACCCAGGGCGAGCGAGGCCGTTTCATTGAGCGAAAACCCGGGGATGCCTGTGTCTCCTATCATGTCAGCGATTCCCGTCAGGAGAACCCCCGCGATCAAAAGTATGACACTGCCCACAAAACCAAGAACACAGATTATCGTAACGATTTTTGGCCTTGTAGGACCCTCCTTCTCTACCTGCGGTTTTGGCTTGGCCTGGGGCTCCAGAGGATGGGATTTAGGGGGAGAAGGAGGAGGTTCATCATGTGCGTGAAACGCAGGGCTCTGGACAATAGAGAAGGCCTCATCCACCTCTCTGGGGTCCCACCCCTCGCTGATGAGGACTTGCTTCAGGGATTCGGCAGAATGACCCTTTTTAAGGTTCTCCCTTATGTAACTGATCAGATGTTCATCAACCATTGATTTATAATTGGTCCGGCCCTCTTAAATAACCCCGTTTAACCTTTAAAAAACCGTAAAATAGAAAAAGTTTATGAAATGCGTGATTCTCTGCGCGGGGAAATCCACCCGGACATACCCCCTGACCATAGACAGATCCAAGCCCTTTATTTCGTTAGCCGGTAAAACCCTGCTCGAGCACAACCTCGACAGCATGGGCGGGATAGCTGATGAAGCGGTAATTGTGCTGGGCCCTGGGAATGAAACGATTAAAAACGCCATAGGAAACGCCTACGGGAACATCCGGATAACCTATGCGGAGCAGAATGAAGCGAAGGGGACGGCCCACGCCCTGCTCCAGGCGGAGGGGTTCGTCAGGAACGAGGAGAAATTCCTTGTTCTGTATGGAGACAATTTTTACCCGAGGGAAGCGATAGAGGAATGCGTTTCCTACGGAATCTCTGTTCTGGCTCAAAAAGTTCCCAACCCGAAAGATTACGGGATATTCCTGACAGAAGGGGGTTTTCTGAAGGGGATCGAGGAGAAGCCCGCCCATCCGAAATCAGACCTGGCGAATACGGGATTGTATGTTTTCAACGACAGGGTTTTCGAGATCTCCCGAAAACTCAGACCTTCCGAAAGAGGCGAATACGAAATAACGGACGCCCTGAAGGAAATGATCAAAAAACTTCGAGTCCGCTGCTTCTCCACCAGGGACTGGTTTTCGCTTGTTTACCCTTGGAACGTACTCGAACTCAACCGGAAACTCCTTGCAAACGTGAGGAGCGAAATAAAGGGTGAGGTAGAGAAAAACGTCACGATAAAGGGCGAAGTGCACATAGGGAAGTTCACTGTTGTGAAATCCGGGACGTACATAGAAGGTCCTGCCTTCATAGGGGACAACTGCACGATCGGACCGAACGCGTACATACGAGCGAACACGACAATAGGAAACAACGTCCGTTTCAGAGGAGAGGTTGTGAATTCCGTGATAATGAACGGAACGACAGCGAAGCATTTCTGTTACATAGGCCATTCGGTTATAGGGGAGAATGTGAACATAGCTGCAGGGACCGTTACAGCTGACTACAGGCACGACGGAAAGAATCATTTCACAGTGATCAAAGGTAAAAAGATTGATACTGGTTTGAGAAAGCTCGGGGCGTTCATCGGAGACAACGTCAGAACGGGGATAAACACCACGATCTACCCCGGGAGGAAGATCTGGCCCGGTCTTTCAACATTTCCAGGAGAGATTGTAGACAAGGACAAGATGGGATAATGTTGATAATCGTATGCGGTCTTCCCGGCACAGGGAAAACCACGATTGCGAAGATGATAGCAGACGAAACCAAATCGTTCCTTCTCAACACGGACGTAATAAGAAAGAAAATAATAGAAGATCCAAAGTACACGGAAAGAGAGAAGTCTCTGATCTACAACCTGCTTTTCGAGATGGCGGAGAAGTTCCTCATCACGGGAAAGAACGTCGTTTTAGACGGGACGTTTTACAGGAAGGACATGAGAGACCGGGCGAAAGAGATCGCTAAAAAAACCAAGAACGAATTCCGGATCGTGGAGATCACATGCAGCGAAAGGATGATCAGAAAGGGGATGGAAAAAAGAAAGAAGAAAGGAAGCGTAAGCGATGCGGACTTCGAGATATACAAAAGGATCAAGAAGGTGTTCGAGCCCATAAAGGAGAAACACCTCGTTTTTGATACAACAAACTTATGGTGTTCCAAAAAGGAAGAATTCGATCATGCTGTTGATAAATTTCTGAAAACTATTTAACCCATTTTTCCAGTCCTTTCTTTTCGAAAGTCCCTTTCTCCAGATCAACACTCATCCCGTCTCTCGCCGCTATCGTCCTCACTCCCGTTTCCTTCTCTATCCACTTCGCTTCTCTTTCAGGGTTCGCTCTCAGCATCCTCATCCCGAAGTGCTGAATAACAGCGAAGGAAGGCCTGACCTTCCTGAGAAGTTCCACAGCCTGTTCAGAATTCATGTGTTCCGGCCAACTCACGTTTCTCGGCCTCAGTACGTTCAAAACAAGATAATCGCAGTTTCGGAAGTAATTCTCCTGCCCTTCGAAGTACTCCCCATCCCCGACATATCCCAGGGTTTTTGATCCCTTGAACACGAATCCGAGCGCTTTCGTCTCCCCGTGTTTAGTCGGGGTTGCGGTTACCTCGATATTCCCGACCTTGGCTCGCTTCCCCGGCTCGAGGATTTCATATCTTTCGAGGAGTTTCAGATGGAAGGGTGAGACAGCGGGTCTGTAGGAATCCCCTCCGTTTATCACGAAATCATTCCCTATCAGGATTCCCCTCTTCCTTTTCGTTCCTTCCGTCATGGATTCTATAACCATTTCCGCATCCGTGTAGTGATCGGTATGGGCGTGGGAAACTATCAATCCCGTTAGTTTACGCAGATTCACTCCGTACTCTTTCGCCCGTACTAGCGCCCCGGGACCGGGGTCTATATGTATTCGCTCGTTATCCATTTCAAGAACGAATCCCCCGGAAGCACGCATCTGCGTCATTATCACGATCCTTCCGCCCGCTGTCCCCAAAAACGTGATTTTCATGGAACTAATTTTGTTTTGCTTATTATTAAGTTTAGCGATCTATTCCCTCTTTTTCTTGGAAAAGTTGTCGCACGCCTGGAATCCGGGGTCCCAGACATCTCCAAGGTTGTTGGCGCAGTCTATGTCACCCGGAACCTCACCTTTGAAGAACTTACAATCCTTACATTTGGCATCGAATCTCATGGTATCCCAATTTATTTTTTATTTCAAACTTTTATATATCTGATTATGAAATTGCAGAATCTTGTTTTAAGGTACGCCCTGCAGAACGCAATATTCTACAAGGGGAAGGCGAGACCTTCTTCCGTTCTTGGCAAGGTGATTTCCCAATCCCAGGAGGCGAGATCTAACATAAAAGAAACGAGATCGATCGTTGAGCAGACAGTGAAACAGGTAAACATGATGAACCTCCAGGAACAGAAGAATGCCCTTGAGAAACTCGATCCCTCCATGCTGGGGAAGGAGGAAAAGAAAGAGGAAGGCCTTTCGGACCTGCCGGATGCTAAGGAAGGAAAGGTGAAAACGAGGTTCGCTCCCTCCCCTACCGGTCCTTTATCGATAGGCCAGTTCATGCGAGCGGTCTTCCTTTCGCACGCCTACGCGAGGAAGTACAAGGGGAAGTTCATCGTGCGCGTTGAGGACACGGATGCGAAAAAAATCGAAAAGAAAGCGTACGAATGGATCAAGGAGGATTTGATAAAGATGGGAACCAAGTGGGATTCCCTCGTCCTTCAGTCAGACCGCCTCCCTGTCTATTACAAACACGCGAGGGAAATGATCGATAAAGAACGGGGATACGTCTGCTCATGCCCGCCCGAAAGTTTCAGGAAATATAAGCTCTCGAAAAAAGAGTGTCCATGCAGATCGAACGATAAAAAGAAGAACCTCGATTTGTGGAATTCAATGATTTCGGGGGGATTGGAGGAAGGTTCTGCCGTCCTTCGCCTGAAGGGGAAAATGTCCGATCCGAACCCTGTTCTCCGCGACCCTCCACTGCTAAGGATAAACAAAACTCCCCATCCCCTTAAAGGAACGAAGTTCTTGGTCTGGCCTTTATACAACTTCGCCTGCGTCGTGGACGATCACTACCTTGGAATAACCCATGTTTTCAGAGGGAAGGAGCACGAACACAACACCGAAGTTCAGCGAAGGATCGCTAGCGTTTTCAAATGGGAATTCCCCAACGTTATAAACTTCGGGATGATCCGCTTCCCTAGCGAGAAAATCCATACGAGGGATATCAGGGAGATGATCGAGAAAGGGGAGGTCAGGGGCTGGGACGATCCGAAGCTTCCGACAATACGCTCTTTGCTTAAGAGAGGGTTCCAGCCGGAAGCCATCCGAAACCTAGCAATGCAGTGCGGTTTAAGCAAGAATGATATAGAACTTAGCTGGGAAAACCTGGACACGCAAAACCGGAAGATAATCGATCCTGTCGCGAATCGCTACATGGTTGTGGTTGAACCCATACGATTCTCGGTTGATTCTGCCCCCGAGAAGCGCGAAGTTTTCGAAAACCTCCATCCGGATTTCCCCGAAAGGGGGAAGAAGAAAATCCTTTTAGATCACCTGAGGATATACATCTCAAGGGAAGATCACGAAAGATACAAGGGAAAGATCATCCGTCTCAAGGGACTGTACAACGTAACGCTCGGGAAGAAACCGAGATTCGCAGGGGATCTCGTGATGAAGGACATGCAGAAGATCCAGTGGGTGAGCGAGCCGAACGTCAAGGTAAGGATAGTGAACAAGGGCGGAACGCTCGAGGGCCTGGGCGAACCGGAGCTGGCGAATGTGAAACCGAACGAACTGATCCAAATGGAGAGGATCGGGTTCGGAAGGATAGATTCGAACAACAGGAAGGAAGTCGTTATCTACTTCGCGCACAAGGGATTTCGGATGATAAGAGCGATATTCTTCGATTTTGACGGCGTGCTGACAAAAAACAAATCAGGGTTCGAAAATACGTGCAAAAACATGAGCAAGATGACATCTATATCCTTTGAAAGGATATCATCTGCATATGGCATCTACAAGGATGATCTTAACAAAGGTCTAATTTCCATAGAGGACTTTTGGCGGAATTTCTGTGAAGGGCTGGGCCGAAAGCTTGATATAAGAATCTTGTTCCGTGCCTTCAGCGAAACAGAGATTAATGAACCAATCCTTGGGCTGATGAAGAACCTGAAGAAGAGATACAAAGTCGGTATAATATCAAACAACCCCAAGGAAAGAGTGGAACTGATTCTAAAGGGGAATGACATGGATGACTTTTTTGACGGAATCTTCCTTTCATGGATGATGAAATCGTTAAAACCCGAAAGGCAAATTTTTGATTTCGCCTTGAAGTCTTTTGGTTTGAAACCGAAAGAAGCAGTTTTCATTGACAACAAAGGTAAATATGCTGAAGCTGCAAGAGGATACGGCATGGCAGGAATACACTTCGATGACGAAAAGAACGATGTTGAGAAACTTAAAGAAGATTTAAAAAAGGCCGGCGTGGAACTAATATAACAGTGTAATATCCCTAAAGCCCTACATCATCCCCAATAAATCAAACAGACTCAACCCCCCGGTTTTGAGCTCCACGAACTCCACGTACTCGATCCCAGCGAGTTCCTTTACCTTCTCCTTCGCGTCCTGGATCGTCCCCAAGGAATCGATCAGTCCCAGCTCAATCGCGTCCTTTCCCAGGAATATGTCCCCGGATGATATCTGATTTACCTGTTCCTCGGAGAGGTTTCGAGAGCTCTTAACGTCATCAAGGAAGTATTTGAATATCTCATCTATCAAATACTGGAGTTTCTCCCTCTCCTCCTCTGTGATATTTCTGAAAGGCGTTCCAATATCCTTCCTCTCCCCCGAGGTTATCTGCTCGTACGTTATTCCGTATTTTTCGAAAAGTTTTGAAAGCTCGAGGTAAGAAGCTGTCGCCCCTATTGATCCCGTAAGCGTTAAGGGATCGGACATGATGTGATCGCAGGAAGAGGCAACCCAGTACGCACCGCTCGCCGCGATGTCCCCCATCCAGCAGACCTTCGGTTTCTTCATGCTCTTTATCCCGTACGCCATCTCCCTGGACGCAACAACAGACCCGCCAGGGGAATCATGGGGCGTGGTGGTTTCCAGAAGGAAGGACGGGGAAGAGGTTATCGTCCCCTTGATACGGATAACAGCAATCGCGCTCCCGAAGGACACGACCGAGAACATACCGACAACAATGATAACAACCGCAGCCCCTACAAGCAAACCCAGGATAAACTTACCTTGGTTTTTCATAACAATCCTTTGTAAATTTTACTTAAATGTATTAATGTATCAGCGGAATTATTAAAAGTGATATTATGATCTGCCTGGGGATCGAATCCACTGCCCACACGTTCGGGATAGGGATTTGTGACAGCAAAGGCAGAATACTTGCGAACGAACGCTCTGTCTACAAGCCAAAGAAGGGGTGGGGGATCGTTCCGATGGACGCGGGGAAGCACCACGAGAAAACGAGAGACGAAGTTCTCGAAAAGGCCCTGAAAAAATCCGGAAAGAAAATGGAGGATGTCGATCTAATAGCCTATTCAAGAGGGCCCGGTCTCCCTCCGTGTTTGTACAAAGGGCTTGAGCTAGCGAAAAATCTCGCCAGAAAATACAAGAAACCTCTCATCCCTGTTAACCACTGCGTTGCCCACATAGAGATCGGAAGGTTAACATCGAAATTCAAGGACCCTGTCATTGTCTACGTTTCCGGAGGGAACACGCAGATAATTTCCTTCTCCGAATCTCGCTACCGCGTGTTCGGGGAGTGTATGGATATTGGGATAGGAAATGCTCTCGACAAGTTCGGGCGTTCTGTTGGACTGGATTTCCCGCAGGCGCCCAAGATCGAGCAGTTAGCGAGGAAAGGGAACTGGATCGATTTGCCTTACGTGGTAAAGGGGATGGATTTATCGTTTTCGGGAATCGTTACGGAATGCATAAAGAAACACGAAAGAGGCGAACCTTTGGAAAACGTATGTTTCTCGATCCAGGAGGTTTTTTTCTCCATGCTTTCGGAAGTTACAGAGAGGGCTCTCGCCCACCTCGGGAAGGATCAGGTTTTGTTAACAGGGGGTGTCGCAGTGAACGAACGTTTGCAAAAAATGCTCGGAACAATGTGCAAAGAGAGGGGAGGGAAGTTCGCAGTCGTCCCCAGGGAATTCGCAGGTGACAACGGAGCAATGATAGCATGGAACGGGATTCTGGATCACAAAAACGAGATCAAGAAAGAGAAGGCTGACGTGGATTCCAGATGGAGGACGGATGACGTCGATGTTCCGTGGATAAAATAAATCTTTAAATTAGCATGTTGTAAATGAAGAAAGTTCTTTCCCCCTCTCTCTCCCGTAACGGCTTAAAACGTTTCTTTTAACCGCTTTGCTGGCAGTTTCCGGGTTTTCATCATGGGTTACCCTGCTTCCCCTTTCCATTCCCTCGAAATACTGACGTAAATTTTCCATGCACGAAGGTTCACTGTAAACTTCCCTTTCGCCTTTTTCATTCCCCTTTGTTTTCCTGTGTCCAAACAACGACATATGACCACATTTAGTTGAATTCAAACTTTAAATCCCCCACCTAAAAAATTTTTTGTAGTATCAGTTCTCATCTTTTGGTTTTTCCCAAGGGTATTTCTTCCAGAATTCCTCCTCGACTCTCTCTCCGATTTTTTGCGTCATTTCCCTGCCTAACTCAATGTCTATCAGATCCAGATCCCTGTTTTCACCCATGCCACCTTCGACCCTCCACGCAATAATCCTTCGACCGTCCGTGCTCTTGTAGAACCTGTTTTCAGCGTCCGCGCCTATCTTGGTAGGAATTTTAAATTTTTTGTAAGCTTCTTCAATAAAAGAGATTATTTCCTCATTGCTGTACTTTCCCAAATTCTTTATCGGATATATAGAAACCCACCTTTACTTAGATCCTAAACTTTAAATTCCTTATCTGTTACAAACCAAATTTAAATCACGTACGCAATTTCTATGTATGAAGATCGCGATCCTTTCGGACTTCCATTTCGGTTTCGGGGCAGGGACGGAGAGGGAGGAGGACCCCTACGAAGCGGTCAGGGAGGCGATCGAAAAGGCGATCGATTCCGATCTTATAATCCTGGGAGGGGACATTTTCGATAACAGAAACCCGAATACAGAGACCCTTACGAGGGCGATGGAACTTTTGATAAACCCGCTGCTGAAAATCAGCGGGACAAGACTTGTTAAAGGTATAGGGAAAAACACGGAAAAGATATCCAAGATCGCGCTCATGGGGATTCCGATAGTCGCGATCCACGGGACGCACGAAAGGCGGACGAAGGGCCTGCTGAACCCTGTGGAAGCCATGGAGAAGGCGGGTTTTTTGATTTACCTGCACTGCAACTCCGCGGTCTTCGAGAAAAACGGGGAGAAAGTCGCTGTTCACGGGATGTCGGGCGTTCCTGACCAATATGCCGAATCCGTCCTGAAGAACTGGAACCCGAAACCTGTCGAGGGCTGCTTCAACATCTTCATCCTCCACCAGTCAATCACAGAGTTCCTATACACGCAGCACACGATAGACATCGAAAAACTACCTAAGGGGTTCGATCTGTACGTGAACGGCCACATCCACGAGCCCAGGAAGAGCGAATACTCCGGTAAACCCCTCCTCATGACGGGCTCCCTCATACCCACCCAGCTGAAGGAAGAATCAACCAAGCCGAAAGGTTTCTGGACCATAGAGACCAAAACCCAAGAAATCCGCTGGATCCCGCTGGACAACCAGAGGAAGGTTTATTACAAAACCTTCGAAAACCCTGATATGGAAACGATAGAAAAAGAACTGAAAAAGGTCCTGGAGGTGAAACACGAAAAGAAGCCGATAGTGCGGATGAAGCTGAAAGGAAAGTTCAGCAACACGCTGGTCAGTGAAATGGAATCGAAATTCGGGGATAAGGTTCTGCTTTCCTTCAGGAAGGAAGCCCAGAAAGACGAGCTGCCGACCAAAACTCTGGAAGAACACAAGCTATCGGTTGAGGAGATGGGAAGGAAGTTCCTCCTCGAAAACCTTGAAAGATCGAGGCTTGATCCCAAAATCTTCGAAAATTTGTTCGAACTTCTTGTGGAAGGAAAGACAGAGGAGGGGATGAAAATCCTTATGGAAATCCCCGAAATTAAGAAAAAGGATGAACACAGGGATAAAGAAAAACAGGAAAAACCAGTCAAACAGACCAAACTGTTCGAAAAAACTAATTAGTCCATTTACACAAATTATTACTAAGGGTGTTATTCTGATGGAGTTCCACATAAAGGTCGAGAACGTCGTGGCGTTCGCAGTCCTGGGCAGAAAAATAACCCTCACCAAACTCGTGGAGAAGATGGGCAACACGGAATACGAGCCCGAGCAGTTCCCGGGTTTGGTTTACAGGATAAAGGACCCGAGGGCTGCAGCCCTGATATTCTCTTCCGGGAAGATCGTATGCACCGGAGCCAAGAGCATACAGATGGCGAAGGAGGCGATGAAGAAGATAGTGAACGACATCCGGAAAACAGGGACTTCCATGCCCAGGAAGTTCAAGATCAACATAGAAAACATCGTAGCCTCCACAAAGATAGAGGTCAAACCTAAGCTCATGCTGGACGAGATTGCAATCTCGCTGGAAGAGGTTGAATACGAGCCCGAACAGTTCCCAGGCCTTGTCTACAGGATGAAGAGCCCGCGAACCGCTTTCCTCCTTTTCGGCTCAGGGAAGATTATATGCACGGGCGGAAGAAACCTGGAAGACATAAATATCGCGCTCAACAATTTCAAGAAACGTCTGGAAGGGATAGGACTGAAGGTGAATCCCGTAAAGGAGTGAATTTTAAGTCCTGAAAACAATTTTTTATTATGGACAGATTCGAAAGGATCCTGAGGGACATAAAGTCCCTGAAGATACAGGGCGCTGAAAACGTAGCGATAAATTCTGTTAAGGCCTTTGCTTACAGGGCAGACAGAATAAAAACCGGGTCATTCGATAGGTTTTTCGATGAACTCGAAAAGATCAAGGCAAGGATATTCGAGGTGAGACCCACCGAACCCCTGATGAGGAACTGCATAAGATATGTTATTTCGAATTTAAAGAGTTCTCCCGGTTCAGAGGTAAGCGAACTGAAAAAACTTCTGAAGAAGTTCTCCAAGGAAACCCTGGATCACATGGATTACGCGGAGGGGATGATAGCGAAGATAGCCTCCCACAAAATCCACACCGGCATGATAGTCTTCACGCATTGTCACTCATCCACTGTCATGAACATACTAAAGGAGGCGAAGAAGGAGGGGAACTGGTTCAGGGTTTATAACACAGAAACGCGTCCGCTATTCCAGGGAAGGATAACCGCCCGGGAACTTTCAAAACTTCGAATCCCTGTCACACACTTTGTTGACTCCGCCGCAAGGATTGCCATCCGGAAGGCAGACATCATACTTTTTGGGGTGGACGCGATAACCACAACGAAGATTTACAACAAGATAGGATCGGAAATGTTCGCAGTCCTCGCGAACAAGTACGACGTCCCTCTCTACGTATGCGGGGACTCCTGGAAATTTGATCCCGAGGGGATCTACGGCTTCGAGGAGACCGTTGAGAAACGCGGGCCGGAAGAGATCTGGAAGAACCCGCCCAGAGGCGTTAAAATCGAGAACCCCAGTTTCGAGAGGATAAACCCCGATCTCATCACGGCGATCATATCCGAGCTCGGTGTTTACTCTCCAGAGAACTTCGTTACCGAGGTCAAGAAGGCGTATCCCTGGCTGTGCAAGCTACAATGACCTTATAAAATTTATCATTTTTATCATCTTTATGAAGAGAAAAATACACGTTGTTACGGTTTACGGGGATAAACCACCGTACCATGACAGCGATGGATATTATCGCGACATATCACATATAGCAAATAAGCTTCAAATTGGTACGTTCGTGTACCCATTGTTTTTTAATCCCAGATTTAATGATCCAGGTGATGCTCTGATGGAAATTTATTCCAAATCCAAAATGTTTGCTAGGGAACTTGCAAGAAGACTGAGAGAATCAGATAGATATAAAAGAGTGGAAGTTGATAGTTTGGAACTTGATAAAGAAGAAATTGATCACATGTTCTCACTATGATAAAAACCGCCAATCATTCCTTTCTGTCCTTTACCTTCTTCCCGTCCTGCGGATGTTTTGAGACGTCTATTATGAAGTTGTCCTGGATGATGTTCCTCCCTATTATCACGGGGTACTTCATGTGAGAACGATCGTTTAAATTCGCCTCGGCCTCGTATTTGCTCCCCTTTATTTCTATACTTACCCTCACCACCGGTCTCTGCTTGATTTCCTTCGTTATGGGAGCCTTCACCTTCTGCGTCCTAAGGATCGGCCCCACCTGCGCCCTGGCGGCGATCTTGTGGTCTATGGATGTCAGCTTCGCTCCCGTATCGAACAAAGCGGTAGTCTCGATAACGTTCTCTCCCCTGATCTTGACGGGCTCTATCAGACCGATTATCTTTTTCGCCATGAAATCACGATACTGCTCGCAATTTATATTTGTTCGAGCTTTATAATAAAATTTTCAGAATTTTCGCGAAACAAGAATAATAAACCTTTATACAATCTATTAGTATGGCATACGTTGAACACAGGCTGATAAGAAAGGGATCTTTGGAATCGCGGATGTATCAGGAAGCGATCCTTGGAAGGGCGGTTGAGAACAATTTACTCTGCGTCCTCCCGACAGGACTTGGAAAAACCCCGATAGCTATCGTTTTATCCGTCTTCCGCCTGGAGAAATACCCCGGCTCGAAAATCCTGATACTCGCACCGACCAAGCCCCTTATAGAGCAACATCTTAACACCTTCAGGGACGTGTTAAATCTCCCTGAAAACGACTTCGTCCTGCTCACGGGAATGATAAAGCCGGAAGATAGGGAAGAATCCTACAGGCAATCGAAAATAATTTTCGCAACCCCTCAGACAGTTGAGAACGATCTGAAGAACAAAAGGCTGGATCTCGAAGGGTTTTCGCTCGTGGTTTTTGATGAGGCACACCATTCCATAGGGGATTACGCATACCCGTACATAGCGAAGGCCTATCTGGAAAACGCCAAGAACCCGAGGATCCTCGGCCTCACCGCCTCTCCCGGCGGAACGAAAGAGAAGATCAGCGAGATAATGAATAACTTAGGTATCGAAAAGGTGGAGATAAGAACCGAGGAAGATTTTGACGTGAAACCGTTCGTCAAGAAAAAACAGATAGAATGGATTCATGTCGAACTACCCCAGACGTTTTTCAACATCCGTGAAAGCCTCAGGAAGTCCTATGAAAACAGGCTGAAAAACCTGAAAAAGCTCGGATTTTCCAAACCAGTGAGACTGGTTAACAAACGCGACCTGCTCGATCTCCAGAAGAAGTTCGCCGCCTCCGGTTCCAGCCACAGGAAATTCTGGGGAGTCTCACTCGTTTCCCAGGCGATCAAGGCAGAGCATGCCCTGAGCCTGATAGAAACCCAGGGGATAAACTCGCTGGAAAGCTATTTCAGGAAAATGCGTTCGGAAAAAGCGAGGTCATCACAGAGTCTAGTGAAAGACTCAGACGTCAAGAAGGCGATGTACCTAACGGGAAAGCTTTCCGAGAAGGGCTTCCGCCATCCCAAGATAAGCAAGCTCTGCGAGATCGTGAGCTCCCAGCTCAGGGCAAACCCAAGATCGAAAATAATAGTTTTCGCGAACTACAGGAACATGGTAAGGGAGATCGTCGGCGTTCTCGGAGAAGTGGAAAAGGCAAAGTCAATCGAGTTCATGGGTCAGAGGGAAGGCCTCACCCAGAAGGAACAGAAGAAACGAATCTCTGAATTCAGGGAAGGTAAATACAACATCCTGGTTACCACATCCGTCGGGGAGGAAGGGATCGATATTCCAGAGATGGAACTCGCGGTTTTTTACGAACCCGTTCCCTCCGAAATCCGCTCGATCCAGAGAAGAGGGAGGGTCGGGAGGACGAAACTGGGGAAAATAATGATCCTGATAACCAAGAAAACAAGGGATGAAGCTTATTACTGGACAGCGCACAGGAAGGAAAGTTTGATGAAGAAAACGCTCTACAGGATGAAGAGTGAGGAACCACCTAAGAGGAAGGGGCAACTCAAGCTCGAGGATTTCAAGGATTTATAGGAATCCGGACAAACTTAAAATATGGTGCAGAGCCTTTACATATGCAGGAGCTGCAAGAAACAGTTCAGGATTAAAGACTCTCACACGTACAAAATGTTGTTCTACATATTTCTCTGGCTCTCCATTTTTGTCACGATATTCGTGGTGAGCATCCCCCTTCTCATGATAACCGTTCCCCTGATGTATTATTTCTATCACAATTACAGGAAGCTCCAGGGAAAGGAGTTCTTCTGCCCCTTCTGCAAGAAAGAGATGGAAAGAACGGGGATAGAGGAAAAGGAAACAATAGATTTCTGAGAGTTTACAGTTAAGTTATTATAAATCCGTTATAATATTCTAAATATGTATTCTCCGAAAATCCAGGGAATTCTCAAGAGAAAGAAAATCAGGATCGGCGATCACATACTTATCGAAAAGGCGAGAAAGCGATACCCGGGAATGCTCATGCCCAAACCGGAATTCGGAGATCCGGGAACGATCGTGATAAAACTGGACAATGGTTACAACGTTGGATTCGATATCAGGGGTTTGAAGATATCGAAATCCAAAACCAGGGAACCGGAAGAGGTTGAGGAGGAAATGGAGTACGAACTGGGCAAGACCAAGAAAAAACTTCTAAAAACGAACTTCGATCCGAAAAAGCCGAAAGTCTCGCTTATCTCCACAGGCGGGACGATAATGTCAAGGGTGGATTACCGGACGGGAGGGGTTTATGCTGTTGAGAACCCGAAAGAACTTCTGCACAACATTCCCGAGATCTCGGGAATAGTCAACCTTAAAATGTCGAGCATTATAAACAAGATGAGCGAGGATCTCGACCCCAAGGACTGGGTTTTGCTTGCGAAACATGTCGCGAAAGAGCTCAACTCAGGAAAGAAAGGCGTTATCGTTGCGCATGGTACCGATACGCTCCATTACACGTCCGCCGCTTTGTCTTTCTTCCTTCGAAACTTGTATAAACCAGTCGTTCTGGTGGGCGCGCAAAGATCAACGGACAGGGGGTCGAGCGACGCAGGCATGAACCTAGTGTGCGCGTCCCATTTGGCCATATCGAATATCGGGGAAGTCGGTGTATGCATGCACGGGAGCATGAACGATAGCTACTGCTATTTCATACGGGGAACCAAAGCGAGAAAAATGCATACAACCAGGAGAGACGCATTTAGATCTGTGAATGAACAGCCTCTGGCGAAGGTTTTCCCGGACGGGAAGATAGAGCTGATTAACAAGAACTTCAGGGAAAGAAAGGAAGGCAGGGTGAAACTGGATGCCAAAATAAACGAGAATGTAGCTTTCGTAAAGGTTTACCCGGGTTCCCATCCCAAGTTAATTGATTTCCACGTAAAGAACGGATGTAAGGGTTTTGTTCTGGAAGCGACCGGCATGGGTCATGTCCCGACGGATGTCGCTCGGAGGCCATGGACAACCGTGATAAGGAACTATTCAGAACAGGGGATTCCATTCGTGATAACCTCCCAGACCATCTACGGTAGGGTAAATCCCTATGTCTACGCCAACCTTCGCAAGCTTTTTGTGGAATCGAAAGCGATCCCGGGAGAAGACATGCTTTCAGAAACGGCTTACGTGAAATTAATGTGGGTCCTTGGGAAGACGAAGAACTTCGAGAAAATACGCGAACTCATGCTTAAGAATTACGCAGGGGAGATAACACCACGAACCGAAATACAAACGTTTTCTGTCGAGGGATTGAATGAATGAAATCGATTACTCAAAGATCGGTCTTAAATGCGGGATCGAAATCCACCAGCAGCTCGATACCGAGCGAAAGCTGTTCTGCTCCTGCAGGGCGAGGCTTTCTCCCTCGAAACCCGACACAGAAATCTTCCGAAAGCTCCGGGCGGTGGCGGGTGAATTGGGAGATATAGATATAGCTGCGCTGGGCGAGTTCCTTAAGGGGAAGGAATTCGTTTACCATGCCTACCCGGATGAAACGTGCCTGGTTGAATCGGATGAGGAACCCCCGCATTCGCTGAACCCCGAATCACTTGAAATCGCGCTTACCATAGCTTTCCTCCTCCGTTGCGAGATACCTGAAGAGATTCATGTCATGAGAAAAAATGTTCTGGACGGTTCAAACACTTCCGGCTTTCAGAGAACCGCGATAATTGGAATGAACGGAAAGCTTAAAACGTCTTTTGGTGGAGTTGGGGTAACCAACCTGTGCCTCGAAGAGGAAAGCGCGCAAATCCTTAGAAGGGACGGGAACAGAGTGATATACGGCCTTGACAGACTCGGAATTCCCTTGATCGAAATAGGAACTTCCCCTGACATCCGATCACCGGAACAGGCGAAAGAAGTCGCTGAAAAACTTGGAATGATAGTTCGCTCAACAGGCAAGGTTAAAAGAGGAATAGGGACAATCCGGCAGGACGTTAATGTCTCGATTGCTGGCGGAGCCAGAGTCGAAATCAAAGGAGCGCAAGAACTTAGGATGATACAGAAGCTAGTTGAGAACGAAGTTCTGAGGCAAAGAAGTTTGCTGGAAATCAAAAAGGATCTGAGAAAAATTAAGTTCAAACCCGTTAAACCGCGGATGGTTCACGTTTCTCACATCTTCAAAGGATCGAAATCCAGGATAACCAAAGACAAGACCACATACGCGATCATGATTCCGGGTTTCGCCGGTTTTCTTAAAAGGAAGATCACTCCGGACCGAACGCTGGGGATTGAGATCGCGAACTACGTAAGAGCGAAAACCCCGCTAAAGGGGATTGTGCACAGCGATGAAGACCTCGAAAAGTACGAGCTTTCGAAAGAGTTCGAAAAGCTCAGGAAAAGAATGAGGGCGAAGAAAGGGGACACACTCGTGATAGCCGCTGGAGATAAAGATTACGTAAAGAAAACGATGGGGGTTGTCTGCGGGAGGATAAATCAGCTGGTTAAAGGCGTGCCCGAGGAAACAA
>SMTZ1_10002205_pt1 | contig 25348 bp, 25 predicted proteins | sample DeeMarSWOR136_30_FD_25667 | JGI IMG/M metagenome (IMG submission 25667)
AGAGGCAGTTATTCTGGACAGGATGTTTTGTTTGTTGTAATTCGAGAGAAATAAGTCTGATTTCATGTTTTTAAATTACCCAATAATCATATATGGATTAGAGAAATTAACAAAATAGGAATTAAATTTAGGTTAGCTAATTAGCTAATAATTGAAACAGGTGTAATCTGATGGGAGATGGCGAAGGATTTCTCAAAGGACCAATAACACGACTCTTTGAGAAAGTGGCAAAATGGATTGGACTTTCAACAAATGCAGGACCAGTAATAGCAGCTCTCTTCATAGAGAGTTATGAAACAGGAAATCGTATGAGTTCTGATGACATCTGTAGAGCCACTGGATATTCTCGAGCGAATGCAGGGTTAATTATCTCACAATTGGAAGCTCTTGGAGTTATCGATGGGCAAAGAGATTATGATCAGACGGGTCGTGGTAGAAAACGAGTCCTTTACGCGATTGAGGGTGACTTTGGAGACATCTTCAATCTTGGAGTTATGAGTCTGATGGATAAGCTTGGAGCTATGATGAAAGACATTCAATCTATCGAGGATTTGAGAAGAGGTAGAGAGGATGCATTGAAACCAATGCTCAAGGATATCAAGAAAGTTATTCAGGAAAGATTAGATTCGCTTGAAACAGTTTCATCTGCTAAAATATCACTCTAACTTAGAAAAAATAATGCATTTCAGGTCATAAACTGATTAAGGTGCTGCAGGAAGAATCACTATGAAGACTGAACCTTGCGAGTAGTCTCCTGGAACTCGATCTTCTATTGCAATTTTTCCACCAAAGACCTCTGTGAGTGTTTTTGCAACTGAAAGACCTAAACCAGTTCCTTCAGCTCCACTCATGAAGCGGTTGAAGAGTTTTGCTTTCTTTTCTGGTTCGATTCCAAAGCCATAGTCAATAACTCGTGTTGTCCAAAATATTTGATCTTGGTCATACTTGGGTTCAATTTCCACCTCAATTCGCTTCCTATCTGAAGAATATCTTACAGCGTTTCGGAAGAGGTTTGTGAATACTCCTTCAATCAATTGGTGGGCGTAAACATAGCATTCACCAAGATTCCTGTTAACAATGAATTCAATACTCTGGCGATGCAAGGGTGGGAAGGTATTATCAAATGAATTTCGGATACATTGAACCAAATCAATTCGATCAAGATTTTCGCGGGCGATTACTTCCGACATTCCAATTTGTCTTACATTCCTAATCAGCTCGTCAGCTCGATGCAGCTCAGCCTGAGCATCTCTTACTATTTGTTCTCTAACGCCAGGTTGAATAGCATTTACTTCTAGAAGTCCTAAAGAGATGAGAATGGCTTGATGGTAGTTAGAAATATCATGAACTAGCAAGTCAGAATACACACGAGCTCTTTGATGAGCAGTTTCTGACTTTCTCATTTCTCCAATATAGAGCATCCCCAACAAACCAGGACCAAAAAGAAGTGCTATGAGTAACAATAACTCTGCTGAATACCATCCCGCAGTCCAGTCCAAGAAATTAGCTTTCAAAATATTGGGAACAATCCATAAAGCAAGGAAACCACTCAGGAGAACTTCTACTGTTAAACCTCCTCCTGCAGTTCTTGAAAGATAGACAATAAAGTATGTGAATTCAAACATAGCGAAAAGATTGATGGTAAGAAGAACGGATCTTCCTAGAGGACTATTGAGTAAGATGGGAGCTGTTCCATATAATTCTGCTTGGATGAATTCAGATAGAGTGACTAGTCCAGCTTGAAATACTACTCCAAAAACAGGCCATAGCTCGGCTCTTGGTAGATTTGCTGGTGGTATATTCATGGTCCATCGAATTGCGAGAAACAATGAGATAAGACTGACTAGACTTCCTGTGATATATGGCACTAGTGACTCTCCAGCATATGGTGTAGGAAATCGAGACATTATAACTTGAAATATATCAACAACAGTCCATGATGCAAAAAGGAGGATTAGGGGATAGAGATTCGATTGACCCTTTGTCTTTGCATGACCGTATGTCAATAGTGCCATAACAGCTGACAAAGATGCTGCTCCAAGATGGATTATCGTATATGCACCTATATCAGGGTTGTAAAAGCCAGGTATTAGACCTTCAACAATCATGGTTACAAAAAATGGAGTAAGAAAGAGTATTGAGAATCCAGAGGCAAAGATTGTGGCGTTTCGTGGCTTCATTCCAACATCATGAAGATATGGAACAGTCAATGACAAATAGAAAACAAAGAATGCAACTGAATTAAGTGTGACAGAAAATGTCCAAACTAATGATAGCTGATAAATCGGAATTAATAACGCCACTGAAGCTGTTGCCAACAAGATACAACATACTATAAGCGAAGCAGAGTGGTATGGAGGATGTTTGTGCGCAGAGCCATATACAAGATTCATTGTGATAATTAATAGAATGATAATGATAGCAAATATGAAAAAACTCAGAGAAGGCTTTATTGACTCGGGAATAACAAGTATGAATCTTCCTGAGAGAGTACCATAAATTAGCAGCATTGATGCTGCCAAAGCAAATGAGAGGACATACAGTCTTTTCCCAGACAATGTTCTGTATCGCTCGTCTGAATATACAGCAATTAAGAGCAATGAGCTGAACAAAACAAGCTCAATCAAGTCATTGAATAAATTCGAGGTTGATCTTGTCAAAATCGGATCCTCTAGAGTAAAGAGCATATCAACTGCGATGCCTAAATGCAAGGTACCAGAATAGAACATAGCAGCCTGAATTATTATTAGAAATGGACTTTTTTTCTCTCTATAGGCAAGTAATGCAACTGCTATGCAAGCTATTGCAGAGAAAGCTAAGAATGACTGAAATGCTATATCTGTATGGAAAGTCTGCCAAGCAGGTAACCCAACTAAGAACCATGCGAAAGTAGCTATCAAGGCAATGCAACTGTAGGAGATAGCACGTCTTGCAAAAATTCTAGAGGGTATTGCCATTTAAGTCACGTTGAGAATTGAACGGTTTAGTAGTAAAATCCTTTATGTGATATATTATTGCGATTTGACTTGCGAAGGATAAACCCAAAAGACATGAATATGCATAATAATGGCTCTTTCTTGAAACGATTTCCTCTCAGAGAGCGTTTCACCCAGACAGAGGAATAACACAATTGCCTGAAAATCAACCGTGTCCTGAGCATGAAACATATACAGAACTACTTAGTAGAAGAATGCTCTTAGATGCGATGAATGATGCTTTTGGAGTAATAAATCGGGATGGGATTTTCACTTATGTTAATCAGAGATTCGCTAACCTTCTTGACTATACAATTGACGAAATGATTGGTCAACCAATTACGAATTTTGTCGACGATGAGAATCTCTTCATTTTGCAAAATAATATTCGGAAGAGATACGAGGGAATTTCATCTCAATATGAATTGGAATGGAAAGGAAAAACAGGCAAGAGAGTTCAAACAATAGTATCAGGGACACCTCTCTTAGATGAAGAGGGGAAACATCAAGGATCCTTTGCTGTGGTCACAGATATCTCTTGGCGAATTGTTGCTGAGAGAAAGTACAAGTTACTTTCAGAACACTCCTTACAGGGACTCGCTATAATTCAAGAAAATCGGTATGTCTATGCCAATCCAGCTTTTGCCTTCATGGTCGGATACACCGTTGATGAAATTCTAGCAATGTCGTCTGAGGATGGATGGAGTCTGGTTCATCCTGATGATAGGAAATACCTACTTCGTTTATTTAATGATAGAAGGACTGGGAAAAAAATACCGATGCCCTATGAATATAGATTCGTTCGAAGAGATGGTACAATACGCTGGGTGCAAGAATTTTCAAGTGAGATTGAATATGAGGGGGCTAGAGCTCTACAGATTTTACTGATTGATGTGACGGATGCCAAGTTAGCTGAAGCAAAATTACGTGCTTCACAAGAGATGCTTCAGAAGGTTATTGATACCATTCCCCAGTATGTCTTCTGGAAGGACCTTGATTCTGTTTATTTAGGATGTAATGAAAATTTCGCTATGGTAGCAGGAGTCGGTACACCTGATAATATAATTGGAAAGACCGACTTGGACTTAGCATGGCGTGACGTGGAAGCGGAATTGTTCAGAGCTCTTGATCAAGAGGTAATAAGGACAAATCAACCACAGATGAATGTCATTTCTCCACAACGTCAAGACGATGACAAAGATGCTTGGATTGAGATTAACATCGTTCCATTGCATGCTGAAGATGGCAAAGTAATGGGAGTTCTAGGAACTTATCATGACATCACTGAGAAGCGTATCGCAGAGGATAATCTAATTCGGTCAGAAGCAAAGTATCGGAGCTTGGCTGAACAATCGGTCCAAGGAATAACTATTCTCACTTCTAGTGAATTACTTTACTATAATCCCGCTTTCAAAGAACTCGTATGTTATTCCGATGAAGAAATCTCTGAAATGAGTGCAGATGATATTTGGGAGCTAGTGCATCCTGATGATAGGGACGAATTGCGAAAAAGAATGGAAGACAAGATCGCAGGAAGACCAATCGCTCCACGATATGAGTATAGATTCATTCGGAAGAATGGAGATATTCGATGGGTTGAGAGCTTTACAACTCGAGTCGAATATGGAGGAACCTCTGCTATTCAAACAGTGATTGTGGATATAACTGATAGACGCGAGAGTGAACGTGCACTTCGTGTTGCAAAAGACCGAGCTCTACTCTATCTTGATCTTATGGGACATGACTTGACACAACAATTGCAAGTCATTCTCAATAGTGCGGCTCTCATGAAATCAGCTGTTGATGAATCAAATAAAGAGTCATTCATGAAAGTAATAGGTGATGCAGTCAGACGTTGTGCGCGGATTATCGAAGAGGCAAAAGCAACCGAACAGTTGCTTGCAATCCCAAAAAGAGAAAGACGACTTGACGAAGCAGTTGAATTGACAATCAAGGCTTTGTCCAAGAGTTCCGAGTCAATAACATTTGAAACCTCCATTGATTCAGAAGATGCAATAATTGAGGCAGACGATTTTCTTGAGTTACTATTATCTAACATATTGATGAATGCTATCGAACATAATCCAAATGATGAGAAGAAGGTCTGGGTGGAACTTAAAGAGGATGAGAATGGGTTTATTGTATCAATTGCAGATAATGGAAAAGGGATACCTAATACTGTCAAAGCCAGCCTCTTCGATACATCCAGAAGATTCGGAGGTCTCGGACTACATACTGCACACTACATAGTTGAGAAATATGATGGCAGTATAGAAGTTCACGACCGAGTGGAAGGTGACCACACACAGGGAGCAGAGTTCAGAATCTGGCTACCAAAACCCAGTAACTCTGTTACGATCTGACCTCTACTCTACTACCTCGATGTCTGAATCACGCTTTGCTCCTATCCCAAGCTCAACTGCATGCTTTATCTGTGGAATTTGCCAAACATCCATGTCAATCTTGTTCTTGGCATTGCAACATTGGATTATTCTTGCTCCTTCAACATCGATAGTAACCATGTCACCACTTGCAAGGATTACTCCAGGGGAAGAACATGTACCAGAAGCAGGACCACCAGTGACGAAACATGTTCTAGCATCCATGACGATCAAATCTGGTTTGAAGTAGGATGCAAGGTCTGCAATCTTTGGTTGAAGATTCCGGGCATGCATACGAATGCGTTGATTATGTTTTATCCAACCCACAAAGAGTTTCATGCTCCCAGTATATCCAGCTAAGAAGTGAGTCTTTAGGCAAGGCGCAAGAACAAGTTTCTGAATATTCAGAAGAGGTTTGCCAATGGATCCACTCTTGAGAACTCTCAGTGTAGAGCTATCAATTATCTCTAGCTTAGATGCACCTGCATCTAGAATGACCTCCCCAAGAGCTTTGATGAATGCAGGATCACTTGAGGCGGGATAAGGATCCGCAGTATTGAGGTTTGGTTTTATGGTCACTTTGTCACCAGGCACTATGACTTTATCCAATCCTCCAATGAGACTAACAGCTCGTTGAATTGAACTCTTCAAATCGACTTCAGCAACAACCTTACTGACCAGGAATCGACCATTATTCATGAACGGAGTTGACATTGTACTTTTTCGTTTGTCTGATATTTGAAATAGGTTGCTATGTGGCTATATTGAAATATTCACTTTGCTCGTTTTGGAATCAAGAATCCAACACGTTCCCTATACTCGAGATAAGGAGTCCCATATCGAACAACCAAGTCTCTCTCTTCTGCAAGACACATGATGTAGAAGATTGGTATCCATAGAAAAGAATAGAGAGCCAGAAAGGGTGAGTTAAGGAAAAGAGCTATTGGAAACCAAACAAATGCCTCACCGATAGCTTGAGGATGTCGAATAGTTTCGTAGATTCCACCATAGAGTGTGTGCTCCTTCCTTGGTTCAAGGGTTTCACGACCCGCATCTTTCATGCCAATTATCATGAGGTAGAAACTCGGAATCAGAATCAAGAGTCCTATAAGGATTGAGAAAAGCCATGGCCAGGGAAAGACCAAAGGGATGCCAAGCGAGAGAGGATAGAAGAAATAAATCACATAATTAATGACAGTTATCCCTTCAAACGCACCAGCAATGATTCGATAAGTCTTGCATTTCGGGTACGCTATTTCTCCTATCTTTTTTTCAAGTTCTGCAGGACTTACACTTTTCACATAGAAGTAAAGGAATAGAATTGAAGATAAGATTAGGACAATAATGTTGAACAACTCAATCAAGAATGTCGCCCGTTTCTGGAGAGCATTTGGTAGCATATAAGCCCACACGCTTCATTGTGTGGGATATACACTCTTGTTACAATGGCATATTTAGTCAACTTAATATTCTCTGTGCTATAGTTAATAATATGTTTCTAGAACTTGAGAGAAAATTAGTAGAGATAGTGGATGAAGTCGTGCCAAGTGTAGTCAGTGTCACAACCACCAGATTAGCTAGGACACAATTATCACAGGTAGTACCTATCAAAGGACAAGGTTCGGGAGTTGTCCTCACTGATACAGGGTTCATTGTCACAAATGCACATGTTATCGAAGGCGCAAGAGATGTTGATGTGACACTCCATGATGGCCGTTCCTTCAAAGCAGTTGTGGTGGGAGAATCAAAACTGAGAGACCTTGCTATCTTAAAGATAGAGGCTGAAGGGCTAAATCCTATCGAAATGGGGGATTCTGGATCACTAAAGGTTGGACAACTAGCTATTGCAGTTGGAAATCCATTGGGATTAGGATCAACTGTCACCTTCGGGATGGTTAGTGCGATAGATAGAACAATTCAGAGCGAGCGGTCTTTTCTCGAGGGATTAATCCAAACATCAGCTCAAATAAATCCTGGAAATAGCGGAGGTGCTCTCGTAGACTCATCCGGCAGACTGATTGGAGTTCCTACCGCGATGATTCCCTGGAGTCAAGGCATAGGTTTTGCCATTGCTGTTGATTCACTAAAGGCAATATTTGATGAATTGGTACAGACTGGTACTGTTCGTACACCTTGGATGGGAATAGTTGGTGTGACTTTAAACAAGGGTATCGCATCTCATTACAACCTTCGAGTAGAAAAAGGAGCGTTGTTGGTAGAAGTTCCAAGAGGTCCAGCGAGGAACATGGGGCTTCAATCAGGAGATGTGATTATTGCCATAGATGGTGCGGAAATCTCTGGAATGGAGGATTTGAGAAGTCAGGTAATACGAAGTAAAGTTGGTAAGAAACTAATGGTGAGATTCCAACGAGGTAATGACGTCTTTGAAGGCTACCTTGAGTTGACAGATGCTCCCTAATGATCTAGATACCAATGATAACAAGAGTCACTCCAATTATTGTAGCGAGAATGCCCACACCTGCAACAGTTGTCACTTTCTCTTTTAGAATAAGAACCGATACAGGCACTGCAAAAAGAGGTGCAGTAGATGCTAAGACTGACATTATTGCTGCACCAACTATAGCAACAGCCATGACATAGAGCAAGGATCCTATTGCCATTCCAAAGAATCCAGCAACGATAACTCGAGCAGTGGCTTTTTGCGAGGGAAGTTTCATCCCTCCCAATCGAGCAACAACTACCATTGGTACAAATGAAATAGAACCAACAATCATCCGAATGAGATTGCCAGCAATGGGATCAACGCCTTCAATACCAACTTGGAGTATGGTTGTGCCAGCTGCATAAAGAATCGCTGTTGCAATAGCGCCAAATATACCCAATAGATCAAGCTTTAGAGGAATTTCTAGAGATTTCTGATTCTGATTCTGTTCGTTTGAAATTAAGATTACGCCTAATACTGCAATGATCGCACCTGTAAGTCTAGATAGAACAAGAGGTTCATGCAGCAATCCTACAGTCATGAAGAAAGTAATAATTGGGAAAGACATGGCAATTGGAAAAGCGTAAGATACACCAATCCTTGCTTGACTCCATAGGTAAATCGTATCCCCAATAACTGCTCCAAGAAGGACGGATGCTGAAAGCAAGAACACAGTCGCGACTGGAAGAACTGCAGCCTCAAATCCTGGTACAAGAAAAGTTACAATGGTCATGAATGGCAAAGCAACCCACATCTTGATAGCACTAACAGCAACTGGGTTGATCTCATCAGCTTGTGAACGATACACAACAACAGAAAGACCGTAAAGTGCTGCACCTAGCAAGCCTATTGCTGAGCCAAGAATCAAATCGGGGTTAACCTGCATAACATCAGGGCACTTGAATACCTACCTAAGACCCTATCGGAAGGTATAGGATAGGCAGGATTTCAGAACAATATTCCAAAAAGCATAATTTATTCGCGTTCGAGGTAAAATTCATATAGTAATAACGGACCGCTCGAAACTGGTGTTTAGTATGCTCAAAATACTTAGGCGGGTTTAATACCCGAGAGATTCTTTCTCACTCGGGTAAATTATCATCCGAGTGGACATTATGGGCTATACGAACTGACACCAAAACGCTCACCCGATTTTGGGGGAGGTAATTAACATTGAATGAATACGCTGTGGAAATTAGCGACCTTTCAAAGACCTTCATTAGCATTAGAAGGCGAGCAATTGTCATCCCTGTAGAGAGAACGAGGGTTGAGGCGCTCAAGTCCGTTACGTTGAATATTCCGAAAGGTCAGATCTACGGCCTTTTGGGACCCAATGGAGCTGGGAAGACAACTCTAATCAAATGCCTCGCAACTCTTGTCCTCCCCACATCTGGAACCGCAAGAGTGAATGGGTATGATGTGCTAAAGGAGTCTACGTACGCTAGGGCATCAATGGGAGTATGTCAGGGTAACGAGCGATCAATCTACTGGAAACTGAGTGCCAGGGAGAACATGATATTCTTCGCAAAGCTCTATCGAATGCCTCATGATGAAGCAAGAGAGAGAGCTGACGACCTTCTTGGAAGGATGGGACTTCTGGAAAAAGCAAATGAAAAGGTAGAGAATTTGTCCCATGGGATGCGGATGAAAATTGTATTCGCTAGAGCACTCCTGCATGATCCTCCGATTTTACTCTTAGACGAACCAACTCAAGGATTAGACCCAACATTTGCAACAGACCTGAGGAGGTTCATCCGCGATGAACTACATGATAGGACAATATTACTCACAACGCACTATATGCATGAAGCAGATCTACTCTGTGACAAAATCGCTTTGATAAACGAGGGCGAGCTCAAGAGTCTGGGAACTCCAAAGGAACTCAAAGAGGAAGTCAGGAATTATGACAGTCTGCACATGAAGGTAGTTGGAAGTCCAGATATAGAAAGCATTAGAGCAATGGATATGGTCATGACTGCTACATCCACAGAGAGAAACGGTCACTCTGAACTCGTTGTAACAGCTGAAGACGGGTATGAACTTGCATATCGGTTATTAAATATCATGCATCAGACACCTGGGGTGAAAGTCGAACACTTCGAGGTAAAGGAACCTACATTAGACGATGTTTTCCTGAAACTTACTGGAAGGAGGATTGAGGATTGACAATACCTAAAGTGGTTCATGAGGATTCTGGTGCTGTTGAGAGCATTTATCTAAGGAGTTTCAAACCAAGATTGATGGATTGGCAAGCCGCGCAGGTCTTTGCTATGAAGAACCTACGTATTGCTATTAGATATCCAGCTAACTTTCTGATATGGGGCATCTTGCCACTTCTATGGTATGCACCATACATACTCATGATGATAGCGATAGCAGGACCAGGAACTAGTCAGCACTTTACTGAACTCTCAGGATTCCAAGACTTCGTCACGTTCTCCATCATTGCAGTGTTTGTCTATCAATATGTGGATAAAAGCATCTGGTCAGTGGGTAATAACTTCCGATGGGAGCAATTCTCTGGAACATTAGAGCCACTTTTTGTGACACCAGTTCCAAGAATCAGTATTCTTGTCGGAGCTGCGTTCTCTGACACTTTACAGTGTACATTTTCAGCTTGCGTGTTACTAGTGATATCTTCAATGCTCTTTGGTGTAACATATGCCTTCACAATGGTGGCTCCAATTGTGGTAATGCTGACAATGATGGTCTTTGCCCTCTATGGATTCAGTTTCTTGATAGCAGGATTGATTCTTGTTTTCAAAGATCCAAGTGTCTTGACTGAGCTGATATCGAATATCACCTACGTACTATCTCCAATAACATACCCCATCCAGGCGTTGCCAAGTGCAGCAAGATACGCTGCGGTTTTGGTACCATCAACAGTTGCTATCATTACAATTAGAGAGCTTGCTATCACTGGACTCTTTGAGCCAATATCGTTCTTTCAAGCTTCTATTTTGATGCTAGTGCTCATCATTGGTTTCTGGACAATTGGCATACTTGCATTCAGATGGGGTGAGAATTGGACGAAAGAACGAGGAAGCATGGGAGGATTTTAGATGACATATCAAGAAAGTGAAGCATATCAGAGGATGTGGACTAGAAAGGGTCTGAGATCAGAAATCAGAGCTGCATGGGCAATTTCACTCAATATATGGAAGATTGAGTTAAGCTATCCCTTGAGTGTTCTCTGGTTCATAGTTATGCCATTCCTTTGGTTCATCCCCATGCTTATAACTGGGTCAGCTGTGGCGGGAAGTTCTGAATCTATTGTTCTCAATGATCTAGCAGGAACCTTGGATTGGGTCACCTATATTGCTATTGGAACCTCTATCATCGGTTTGACAATTAGTCTGATGTGGGGAACAGGTTTTTCGCTTAGAAGAGAGCAAAATGCAGGAACCCTTGAAACACTAATGACAACTCCTATGGGAAGGAGTACTCTTGTCTGGGGCTCAATGTTGCACAATCTACAACATGGAGGTTTAGGGGTTATTCTACAACTTGCAGCAGCCATTCTGTTGTTTGGTGTTTCATTAAACGTATGGGGGATATTGCCCGCTCTTGGGATAATCGCACTTGCAATAATAGGTCTTCAAGGTGTTGCATTTGCAATAACATGTATTGTCCTCTTGGCCAAACAAGGTTGGATGATAGTGGAGTTCATCACAAGTGGTTTACTCCTTGTAGCGCCAATGGCATATCCTATCTCTGTTTTGCCACCAATCCTACAATATGTTTCGAACGCATCTCCTCTCACATGGAGTACAGAAGCTTTCAGAGGTTTTCTGATGAATGGACTTGCATATCAAGGAGTGGCGCAAGCTGTTGTAGCTCTAGTGATTCTGGACATCATCTTCTTTCTAGCTGGCGCCCTTATGTTTAGATATACAGAGCGATATGTACGTAGAAAGGGAGCTCTTGAACAGTTCTAGTTGAAAACTAGCCATCCAACCGGAACTGCTCCAATGGCAAAAAATCGTTAATCATGTGAACCTAGAAGATATTACGCATCTCTACTTTCTTTCGCCAGAATAATCCCCATGCCAAGAGGATTAATGAAGCTACAACTGCACCTACACCTACGAATACAGCTAAGAAGACACTTGCATCTTGAAGAGTTGCAGGTGTAAAGACGTATGCAATTCCACCATAGACCAGCGCAATGAAGCCAATTACAACACCTACAGTTGACATAATGATGAATCTTGTAGCGTACCACTCGATGCGGTCATAGACTTTTTGAGTTACTGCCTCCCAAGTCACTGTCTTAACTTTTCGAATTTTCGGAGGTTTCTCAAGCTTCACTTTCGGTTTTTCCTCTTCGATCTCAGTAGTGTCTGGCTTGGGAATGTTCATATCTTTCTCAACTCGTTTCATGGCCTTGAACCTCCTGCACTAGAATTAGAGATTTCAAATCTCTTTCGAAGACGCTTGCCTTCAGTTCGCATCCAAAAGAGCCCCCATACTCCAATGAACAGTCCAATTATAACGAATGCGATACCAAGAAAGAAACCACCGAATACTAAGAAGATACCATGAAGAAATCCATATACAATATAATCAAGAATGGCATATACAGTTGAAACTGCTCCTATTGCAATTATAAGAACGCTAACAACAATGTATCTTGAAGCAATAGAGAGAATATCAGCACTTGTTTCCATTTGAATATCTCGCGATGACAATTATTCCTCACCCTAGGTCGTGTTTTTTTTTAAAATTGAATATAAGCTCAATTATGTGTACGGTTAGTATACAATTGTATGCACTAGAGTATACAATTTAAGTAATGTAGAAAAACTTTCCTCCTAGCAGTGTGAAAACGCGCTGCTTTACTGACTCAAATCATATCTTCTGCTTGATTCGCGCCAAAATTAGATGCCTGGTATTTTAACGCGTTTGTAAATCCCTTCTAATATCCAAGATATAGCTGTGATTAAAATTAGAAATATGATTGCAGTCAGACCGTACACGAAAAGCGCTTCATAAGTGCGTGATGCAATTAGCTTTGCTGCGCCAAATAATTCTGGAACACCAACAAAATATGCAACTGTGATATATTTTGGAAGGTAGACTGCTTCATTTGACCACGCAGGTATTGCACGTCTAAGGCTTTGAGGAAGGGCTATATGTCTGATTTCTTGACGTTTTGTCATTCCTACTGATTGAGCTGCAAGTGTCTGACCAGCTGATAAAGAAGATAGGGCACCACGGAAAAATTCTGCTTGATACGCTCCGCTGTTCAGTCCCAGTGTCAGAGCGCATATTATAATTGTGATATCCAAATAGGTACGTGTAATCCCATATATATCAGTTCCAACTATTTTCCAGGTTACATCGAGTGGCTGTAATCCTTGAGCTATTAACCAACTGTTTATTGCAAAAGGAAGGATGTTAAAAGCTAAAATCTGTGCTACTAAAGGTGTTCCCCGCAGGAATTCAATATATGCTGTAGCTAACCTTGAAACAACAGGTCCACCATAATGCCGAGCAATCGCAAAAATGATTCCAAGTATAAAACCAAATGAGAGTGCGAAAGCATACAATCCCATCATCATAATAAACCCATGAACTAACTCAGGGTAGTATCTCTCTACTTGCAGTATTCCTATGATATGGTCTGGCGATGTTGCAGTCAGCTGGAATCCTCCAATTCATTTTCAGCTTGTCCGTATAAGACCTCCAACTTATGGAGAAAGGCTCTAGCTCTCTCTGATTCCGGATTCTTGAAGAAATGTTGAGGAGTACCTCGTTCCACAACAACGCCTTTATCCATGAATATCATCTCATTTGAAACAGCACGTGCAAATCCCATCTCATGTGTTACAACTACCATCGTTGTACCTTCTTTTGCAAGGTCAAGCATAACTTGCAATACTTCACCTATCAGTTCTGGATCAAGTGCAGATGTGGGCTCATCAAATAGAATCACATCGGGATTCATAGCAAGCGATCGTGCAATTCCCACACGTTGTTGCTGACCACCACTCATTTCTGCTGGATAATGATGACTCCAGTCATTCATTCGGACCTTCTCTAAAGCATTATGCGCAATATCAGCAGCTTCCTCTTTTGACAATCCAAGAACAAACCGAGGGCCAATGCTGACATTATCTATTGCTTTCAGATGTGTAAAGAGGTTAAAATTTTGGAATACAAAGCCAATTCGTGAACGTAGTTCACTGAGATTAACTTTCGGATTCATCAGGCTTTGGCCCCGAAGGAATACCTCACCTTTGTCAGGGGGTGTCAACATGTTGATGACTCTTAAGAGGGTGCTTTTACCAGAGCCACTTGGTCCAAAAACAACTTTCACTTCTCCTTCGCTTACATTAAAGGAAATGCCTTTCAGTACTTCAAGTGTATCATATGCTTTCCATACATCTCTTACGTCTAAAACGATAGTTATTATCTGCCACCTCCAAGTCCAAGTTGTCTTAGCTTCAAGGTCATACTCTCTCCAAGATACTTAGTAACGGGATAGGTGAATACAAAATAGATAATCGCAACAACCAGTATGATAGCGAGAAAGAGGGCTGGATAGTCCCAAGTAAAAGCCTGAGCTTGGTATATCAAATCAGACACGCCAATGGCACTTGCCAATGAAGTGTCTTTGATAACAACAGCATACTCATTTGCCCAGCCGGGTAGAGAGAGTCGAAATGCTTGAGGTAGGATGATGCTTCGTGTCGCTTGAGTAGTAGTCATTCCTATTGATCGGGCAGCCATGATCTGTCCAGGATCAACAGACAAGATCGCTCCACGAAATATCTCAGATTGGTATGCTGCACTTCTCAAGGCAAGAGACAACATTGAGGCAACAAATATTGCATTTGCCAAAGAACCAGTCCATGCAAACCAACCCAATAGAGCAGCACCAAATATGAAAATAAGAACAAGTAATGGAATTCCTCTGAATATTTTCTCATATCCAATCGCAATGTACCTCACTATAAAGTGTCCAAATACACGCATTAGAGCGAGTACAGTTCCTATCAGAAAACCGATTGCTAAGGAAAGAAAGGTGAGAGCAAGAGTCGTTGGAAGTCCTCTGATTATTATCAAGATGAGAATATCAAATAATCCAAACGGCCCTTGCACTCAGTTTCACCCAAACCACTCTGCAATTAGTGCGTCTACAGTTCCATCAGCAAAACCTTCAGCTATAGCGCTGTTTATTGCCGCGGAAAGTTTGTCACTGCCGTATCTGATGTAGAATGCGGTAGGTGGTGCAGTCACTGTGAATATTATCTTAATGCTATACACAGTACTATAAAGACCCACAATGGGTTCATCAACATATACAGCATCAAGTACACCTGTATCCAATTGTTGGAACATCGTTTCAACAAGTGGAAAACGTACCACATTGATACCAGGGATAGCAGAGAGTTCTTCATCCTCAACAGTTCCTGTTTGAACACCGACATCATAACCAACGAGGTCAGTCAAATTATCGATTACGAGAAGCGAGCTGGTTTTAACAACAATCACCTCATTTGTTCTGATGTACCAACATAGTGGTTGAAGAACTTCACAGCGTTCTGCAGTAATGAACGTCGCAGAAGCAATCATATCAATCGATCCAGCTTGACATGCGCCTATTAGGGCATCAAAATCCATGTCAACCCATTCGACAGTCACACCAATATAATCTGCCACCAATTCTGCTAGGTCAATATCAAACCCATAGAGCTCATTGGTGGTTGTATTGAGCATTTCAAATGGCGGCCATCCTGAGTTGGTTCCTACTCTGATTGTACCTCTTAGCAATATTGTGTTATAATCATCAGGGGGCGGGGTTGGTTCGTGATATCTAGGCATGGTAAGTACAGGAATCATATAGCCAACACTGAATCCAATGACTAAACCAACAACAAGCAAGATGGACATCATTGTTCTGCCAGAACCTTCTGACATTTTTCTTTCAATTCCTCCTTTTTGCGAATCCTGTGATTCACGTAGCACACTAACCCAAACCGTCTGAAAAGGATTGTTATCTTTGGAGGATAGAAATTCATGATGGCTAACTCGTTTTAATATACAATTGATTTTTAGCTACATACAAATTTCCTCTTGATATCATGATATTTCGTGGTAGATGATATTGACTCACTGCTTTAAACGACAGAGACGTTTGAATTTTCAAATGTTCGTACCAAATAAAGTAAAGATAGCGAGTAATTGTGAACTATGATTGAGCTTGATCGCACTCAAGAATGCTCAGTCAGTTATTACTTTGCATGTGATGAACATAGAGAGAGAGAGCTTGCTTGACGAGGAGTTTCGAAATTTATTATTCATCAAAAGAGAGATTCCTAAATATTCATTATAGTTAATGGATATTTTGTATTGCTCTCAAACATCCATGGAGTACAGCATACCCATGAACAACGAGCTCACGGAATTTTGCATAGTCAGTAAAATTGGATAGAAAGAGTTCCCATCCAACATCATAGTACTTTTGATACAAATCTGCTATTGGAGTGAGTTCTTTTTCTTTGAGCTCTTTGAGGATTCTTGTTCGATTCCAGTTCCAAACTTCAGCTGGACTAGAATGGTATTGTGTTAGTATCCTTATTGGTGCTGGTGAAACTCTCCAATTCATTCTACGAAGTAGAGCCCAGAAATCAAAGCCAACTCGATCGAATGTCTGTCTTGGGAGGTCTTCCAAATAAGAAGCTAACTCTTGTATCTGTGAGTAATCGCTATTCCGTATCTCTTCTGCAATGGGCATCTTTGCATCTTTTGGAGATCCTACCATAACATGAACTTCAGACACTCGTGGAAGAAAGAATGAAGGATCATTGAGATTGGGGTTGATATGAACCACCTGAGATCGAGGGATATGTAGATGATCATCTCGAGTCCTTCGAAAACGATCTTCATACTCTTTTGAAACATGAACTGCAGATTCAAAACCCATTTTGGTTTTAGGAAATAAAACCTCTGAATCAGTCATCATTACATGAATATCCAAGTCACTAATCACTGGAACATAGTCAATCGGAGATTCCCATTTCTTCACAGCAGATCCTTTTGCATATGCATATTCAAGTCGAGAGTCAAAGATTTCTTCAAGTAGGTTTCTCCACACCTCAATAGCGCATAGGACGTCATTCTTGACCTTGGTCATTAAAACCTCCCAATCAGGCATGGTTTTAGACTGAATGTAGTCCTAGAAAACGGTTTCGTGCCAAACCACAAAGGCAATTAAGCAGTTGAGTTTGACAGCGAAGAACCACCAGCACCCAAAGAAGATGCCATTTGATGTATGGAGCAGATGGTCCATAGATGAGCCTTGTTACAGAATCAACACAACAACCAGCAATGCCAGGACCCTACAAGATTGTAGCTGCTACTAGTTTTGGAGTATTTCTAAGTGCTCTTGATTCATCCATTGTGAATGTTTCACTTGTCACAATGAAGGATAATCTTGGTGTTACGATGGCTGCTATCCAATGGATAGTTGTCGCTTACCTGTTGATAGTAACATCTGCAATGCCGCTCATGGGCAAGCTTGGAGACCGGTTGGGCAAAACAAAAGTTTTCCAACTTGGGATGTTGGTTTTTATCTCTGGTTCACTCTTGTGTGCAATATCTATTGGTCTTGAGATGCTTGTTGCAGCAAGGGTTTTCCAAGCACTAGGTGCAAGTATGCTCTCAGCAAACGGTCTAGCATTAGTCACTTATTTTACTACAAACCAGAACAGAGGTCGAGCTATTGGGTTGAATTCTATTGTGCTCGCAGCTGCTCTAGGTAGCGGACCGGTAATTGGAGGCGTATTAAGTCAGTTCTATGGTTGGCCAAGTATTTTCCTTGTCAACTTGCCAATAGGAATCATAGGCTTCTTAGTTGTGCAGTTCGTTATTCCGGAAACTGACCAAGTAAAAGAAACTAAGTTCGACAGTATTGGAGCAGCATTATTCTTTTCATTCCTATTCCTCCTGATCTATTATGTTACAGTTTCACCAGGAGCTTCAATTGGAGTTAGTGTCCTTTTCATTGAGGGTATTCTAATCACGCTGTTTGCCTTCATCATTCGTGAAAGCGCTTTTCACTCTCCAATTATTACTACTGCTGTTTTAAGGGACAAGAGAATATCAGCTAGTATTTTCTCTGCATTATTGGCTTACATGGCAATGGTTCCAATTTCATTCCTGCTACCTTTTTATCTCCAAGAGGCACTCGACTTCAACCAATCAATGACAGGTATTTTTCTTATGGTCCAGCCAATTATGATTTCAGTTACAGGTCCAATTGCAGGATTCGTTTCAGAAAGATGGTGCGCGAGGAATCAGACCGTGGTTGGTCTACTTGTACAATTGACAGGACTAGTATTCATCGCATTCGCAATTCCTAATGTTATACTAATGGCTCTTGGTGTAGCAATCATGGGAACAGGATTGTCTTTCTTCAGTGTGGCAAATGGGAATTTTATAATGACTGCAGCACCAAAAAGATACATGGGAGTAGTGAGTGCACTCATCAATATATCAAGGACTACTGGATTTTCGATCGCTACTGCTTTGGTCACAACTGTATTTGGATTATTCTTCCTAATTACCAATCCAGGAGCTATTACATCAGGTCCACTCTTCGTGACAAGCTATGGGCAAGCAGTTGAGTTGACGATATGGATGTTCTCAGTTCTAGTAATCATTGCAGCAATCATATCGTCTCTGAGAGGACTCAATCCCTGTGAGGCAGAACGCAATAATAAAGGAATCTCGATTGTTTCTACAGACCAAACTCCTCAGCAATGAACAAAACCCGTCGTCTGAAATCTGGATGATCAAGAATAAGCAAGTTTACTCCAACCTCACGATTAAAGAGCATCCTGTTGGGATTCTTGCGAAGCATCTCTAGAAGATCAATCAGCTCTTCATTTGAGAGACGTCTATCTTCATCATAGTCAACTTTTCTCCAATCAACAACTTGTACGTCCATAGGTTTCTTTGTGTCTGGTTTGGCTTCATTACGTTTCGTCTGCAAAATAGGAATTGCAGGTTTGACAGCAGCCAATATATCTTCGTCTGTCAACTGAATTGCATAGACTTCCCGCATATGCTTCAATCTGGTGGACAAGAAGAGACCTGGTGCTACTTCTCGGGCATTTACCTCATCAATACCATCCAGCGGATAGTGCGTTATCATTCGCATGAGTTCATCATTCGAAATTGGTCCAGCACGTTCGGGATTCAAAGACTCTAACCAACGTATTTCTTCGATAAGTGCTGTTATTGCCTCAATACGTTGTCCCAATCGTATAAGCGCATTGATTGTTGCTTCATATCCAAGGATAGACGCTGCATGATAATCACTCATTAACTCAGCATTGCGTGAGGCTTGTTGCATAAACAATCTTGAAACTATCGCGAGAAATCTAGACAGAAGGAAGAAAGCGAACAAGATAGCGAAGCGGATACCACCAAGTATCAAATCACTATAAAGGAAAATGGCACTGGCAACTCCAACACCAAGGACAATATAGATGTAGAGATATATTAGGTCAATGAAGAATGATGGCATTCTTGTGAAAATTTGTACAAGTGAATCACGATTTGCTATATGTCCAAGTTCATGCGTTATTATTGCCTTGACTTCGTTCTTATTGAGTACCTCTAAAGTATTGCTATGAACAACAACGATTGATCCTAATAACGGAAGGCTAAAAGTAAATGCATTCGGAAGTGGTGAGTTCATCAAGTAGATCCTATTGACCTCAACATTACTCTGCTTAGCTAGGTCCTGGGTCCAGTTGACAAGATTATCTCTGGAATATCTACTTGTCCATTCAGTTTCTAAATCGTATTTCGGAAACAGCATGATCAAATCTTTCTGCCGAAGCATCTGGCTTGCTGTGATATAAAGAAGTACAACTTGCATTATGCTAATAGTGAAGAATAGAGAAACAGATATGAGTGGATTAGAGTTGGCAACACCTTCTTCATAAACGAAAATTGGAAGATTATAGAAAATTGATACAAAAAGAATCTGGATGAGATCCATTATCAGAAATGCGTAAATGGCTATCCACTTCTTCTTGTTTACTTCTTCAATCATAAGCAAGCCTCTCGAATGAAATTTGGTAATATGTTTTCAAGTATGCGGTTTAATGATATCACTTATTTCAGAGTTCCTATCGATAGGGCGGAATCAAGAACGAATAGACTAGCGAGAAAGCCATAGTCTTCGTGATTCAGAAGCTGCATAGTGAAATAATTCACTGACATTCATACCTGTCTTTGCAGAAGTTTCAAAAAATTTGAGGGTGAGAAGGTCCGCTAAAAGTTGGCCATCTTGAGTTGTGACTTGAGCCTCCTCTTTCATATCTGACTTGTTTGCGACAAGCGAACCTCCAAGAAACTGCTCACGTTGAATACAGATCTTTTCTGTGAGAGCTTCATATAGGTCGGTTATTCGCTCAAATGTAGAACGACTTGTTACATCATAGACCATAATGAGGTGGTGTGCACCTTGATAGAATTGGTTTCGAAGTCCAGAGAAGCTTTCCTGTCCCCCAATATCTGCAATTGTAAGAACGACTCGACCTTCAGGAAAATCAAAAGTGGCGGCACTAAGTGCTGCACCAATTGTTGCAGTATGCGTCTCTCTGAATTCATCACTTTGATATCGTCTTACCAAACTGGATTTTCCAACATTTGGAGGGCCAACGATAATCGCTTTGTAAAGCTCAACTGACACTCATCTCACCGGTCCCAAGACGAACATTTTTGGTTAACCATAGTATCTTATCAGGCTTGCGTGTTTAAGCAGATGATTATATCGAAGACTTTTAGAGGAAGAATAATTGGAGATTCTTCATGGTCAACCTCAATGACATCAGATCACGTACAATCAACGTACGGGATTACATAAACAGCTTAAAAGACCAGGACAAAGAGAAATTTCTCGAAGTCTATAATACATACAGACTAAATATAGGCGTGGTTAGGGAGCTGGAGAAGGTTCTCAAGGACCTTACTGTTATAGTTTTTAGCGCGGCATGGTGTGGAGACTGCAAGAGAGCAATGCCGGTGATGTTGCAGTTAGAAGAACAATTAGGTCTCGAAGTTTTAGTTTTTAGTAGCATCAAGATTGCTCCTCTGGATCCTGAAAATAAGTGGGCGGTTCCGCCCTCACCCCCGGAGATTAATGAATGGGGAGTAAGCGCAATACCCTGGTTCAATTTCTACGATGCAGAAGGGAATCTTGTAGGTACTCTAATTGAAAAACCGAGGGTCAAAGAAACCCTAGAGGAAGAAATTCTTCATGTGCTTAAGAATAAATAGTCATGATGCGGCATGCAGATTGCGTCAAAGGAGGAAGTATCAATGGAAATACCATTTCTTTCTAATTTCATTGAAGGTCTGAAATTATTCTTTGAGAGTAAAAAACTAAGATGGTTTGCACTTGTGTTCTTCATTGGTGCGTTTTTTATAACCATCTGGGAAAGTCTTGGGGCAATACTACTTGGAATTTTTCCTGGTATAGCACTACTCGTTTTCTCAGGTGGAGTATTTCCAATTTATTTCATGCTGGTTTCATTAATGTCTATATTGGGACTAGGTCGCTTCGTAGTTAGTGAAGAATCATATAAGCGATCATTCATCTACACGATAATTTGGGGTGTCATTAGCGCCTTTGTGCTAATCGCGATGGTCTTTTTAACTTTCCAGCTCTTTATCCTCATTTTCGTAGGATTCACTTTTTTGGGTTGGATTGGATTCCAGTCCTATTTTGCAACGAGGACATCACTTGGATTAGCAAGAAGTGTTGATGTAGGGAAACGTTCACTGCTCATAGGTTTGTTTTACGGAGTGATTTACATCTTCAATTATGCAGTTGTTGTCGGTGCAGTGATTTTTGGAATAATCGTATTTGCACCTGGACTCCCAGCTATTGGCGTATCCATTTTAGGAGGATTATTAGCGCTTGGTTTTAATTTCTTGAATGGACTGATTCTAGCTAAGGAACGGAATAAATCAACTGCAAGTGGAGTTGCTGTCCTTGGCCTCTTCATCTCACTCTATTCTGCCTATTTCATATATAATGTACTGAAGGGATTCGATCCTGCACTTGACCTTGTTAGTATCGCGATTTCCATTGCATTTATTCTCTATACAATGAGCGGGATTGGTAGGACCCTTGCAAGTCGAGCAGAGCTTGATACTAGATTTAAAATTTCAAGAGAGTTTGCTGCAACTCTGACATACTTCCTCGCATCTGGCTTCATGTTTGTAGATAGCGTGTTCATTCTGATAATCGTGGATCCAAGCTTGCAGGGAGTCATTTCAGATGTCATAAAGCTTCTATTGTTCCCATTCATCGCTTTCATTATGGTACTCTACTATCTCTATGAGTCGAGGAAAGCTTTGAAGGAGGCTGAGATAATCAGCGAACCTGAAGTAGTCGAAGAGGAAGAACTACCGGAAGTGGAAGAGGAACCTGTAGAATTAGCTGAACCAGCTCAGGAAGAAGAGATCTTTGAAGATGAAGACTTAGGTACGATTGGAGAAGAACAAGAGGAAGAGGAAATCGCAGCTGAGGAGTATAATGAGGAAGAATGAAGAATTTACAAATCTATCTCTACATAGTCCTACCAATCCGAACCCTTTTATCCAATTCAGCTTAGACTTTCGAGCGGATTATATATCCGTTGTAGATAGGAAAAAACCGGAGACACTGACATGGCTAAATACGAGTGTATGGTTTGTGGCTGGATTTATGACGAAGACGAAGGCGATCCTGATAGTGGTATTGCCGCTGGTACGAAGTTTGCAGATCTACCTGATGATTGGGTTTGTCCCATGTGCGGAGCAGCGAAAGAGGACTTCGAACTAATCGAGTAATCCACTCATTTTGATGGAGCCTTTCTTGAAGGCTCCTCATATTCTCTTTGATTAGAGATTAACTTTCAAAGCTATTCCTTAATTCATAGAATGAAAATCAGAATTAGTTCTACAGGAGTAGATGTGCATGCAACCCCTCGCAAAGCACATGCTTTTTTGTGACAATCAGAGCTCCACGCACAATAATGTATTTCATTAGTTTGCATTTACATATTGCTCGCATGCATTATCAGCCTATACTTCGAAACATATTCCATTGACAAATGAAAGTGATGATTTGTATCCTAAGATGCAATCCGCTCCAGATAGAAGGGTTATTAGCGGAAAAACCATAGAACTTAGGGAGGTTACAAATTGAAGATAGTTGGATATTTTGAAGGAACCGATTCGGGAGTACTAACAAAAATTGTAGCTAGTGGTTTCTGTACATTGCCATTGGCGAACGAATGGGATGGACATGGAAAAAACGCTTCCCACATAGAACCTGGGCAAATAGATCTGATAATTGGATACCTACACAAATTGCTTCCTCCGTTAGGAACATGTGAAGATGAAAATGCAAAAGCTGCACCAATGGGTGTAGATATCCATAGAGGGTTTCGTCCAATAGACTTGCTATATCCTGCAAAGGCGTATAATATTCCTGTTCTTGTAGTAGTTCCAAGGGACTACCATAAAGAAGCAAAGGATCTCTTAGGTGAAGCTGCAGAGTTTGCTACAATTGTCACACCTGAAGATCTTGAAAAGAAAGTAAGAGAGATTCTAGAATTCTAGCTCACAAAAAGACCAGTAGAAACTAAGAGTCTTAATGGCAAATTTCCCTGATCAGATATTTATTTGGCTTCATACCTTAAATCTAGGATTAAAAGAAGACCTTGAATAGTTGATTTGATTTCTAATGATAAATAGTAGTGGGGAAAAATTGGTATGGGTGATGTCATCCTTGTCTATGACGAGTATGGTAGAACGCATTACAAAAGATTGTTTTGGATGAATGTGGTTCTCTATGTTATTCTTGGAATCATTGTTATAGTAGGTCTAGTAGATCTCATTATCATAGTAGTTGTAGCTTTTTCAATTGCAATGTTGTCTCTTATCTATGCACTCTACTTCATTCGTAAGAATCCGCCTCTCAACTATGAACAAGAAGTCTGATAGTACTCGAAATCCCAGTTCCAAGAATTGGCACTAAAAAGGTAATGGGCAAATTTCATGTGTACATGGGCTCACATGTGGTACGTAAAGCCACTCCTTTATATACGAAAGTGTACCACTCTGAACTACTTCTTCCGACGTGGATAAATACCGCGCGGTAAAGGAGGAGGTATTTACATTTGGAAAGAAACCAAGTTATCGCCATAGTAGTCATAATAGTGCTTGTTGGCGGTGTTGCTGGGTATATGGTCTTCTTTGCTCCCCCACCGGCAGCAAACTTGATCATTATGGGGACAACTGACTCTGTTGAGTCAAGTCTCGATATGGCCCAGTCATATGATTACTTTGGTTGGGAAATGATACAGTCACTGAGCTCAGGCTTGGTGGACATAGAACCCGGTTCAGAAGCCGGAGCCGACGATATCACGCCTGCATTGGCAACGTCATGGGAGTCTAGTGCAGGAGGTACAATCTGGGACTTCACTCTTCGTGAAAATGTTTTATTCCCAGACAGTAGAGAGTTCAATGCCACTGATGTCAAATACACATTCGATAGAAACTGTAACCTGACAGGAGATGGTCTATTCGAACTTGATGGTCCGCAGCTCAACATGGGATATGCTGGAGAAGGTGGTATTATTGAAAATGTCACAATTTTGAGTGAATTCGAGGTAAGGTTCTACCTTCAGATTTCGTTTGCACCATTCCTACAACTAATGGCATGTCAAGCATCCTACATGGTTGATAGAGCTATTGCTCCAATGGATGAACTTGTAACATACAATACGGATGGTGACCCACTCACTCCATGTGCATTAGGACCTTATCTCCTAGAGAGCTGGTCCCGTGTTGGTGGTAGTGATGAAGAGATTAGACTTGTGAAGAATCCAGACTATTGGGATGCTGCATCTGGTTATCCAAGGACGGAAACTGTTGTCATCAAGATGTATTCAACCGACTCAGCGCTTGCAGCAGCAATGACCTCGGGTGAAATCGATATTGCCTATCGTCAATTGACTGCTACTCAAATTGAAGCATTCAAAGCGAACACTCAGGTGAAAGTTTGGGAGGGTATTGGTGCTCAGATCCAGTATCTCTGCTTCCAACAAGATATCTATCCTTACAACATCACCGACATTCGTAGAGGAATTACAGCTGCCCTCAACAGGACTCACGTCGTGGATTCTGTTTTCCTTGGAACATTTGATGAACTGTACAGTATGATCCCAGCAGGTATGGCATATCACTCGCCAACCTTCGAAGTACATGGTGATGCTAACTATTCCTACACGCAAGACATGCTGGCACCCTATGGTTATAATGAAACACACCCACTTGTAATAGAACTGTACTATGAGAGTTCAGGACACTACCCACAGAGCCTCGAACAAGCTCAAGTTTACGCAGATGATTGGGAGGCAAGTGGAGTCATAGAGGTCAACCTTAATGGCCTGGAGTGGCCAACATTCCGACTTGCAAGGAACGAAGGTTCGATGCCAGTCTTCATCTATGGTTGGTATCCAGACTTCATC
>SMTZ1_10001223_pt1 | contig 25327 bp, 20 predicted proteins | sample DeeMarSWOR136_30_FD_25667 | JGI IMG/M metagenome (IMG submission 25667)
CGTTAGTGGAAAAAGAGGATTTTTGCCACGCGACTTCAGCTAATCATTATAAGATGGTTCACTCCGGTGTTCGATATTTGCAGCATGCCGATTTCTTCCGTCTGAGGGAGTCGAGCAAGGAACGGACCGTTTTGTTGCGGATCGCCCCACATCTGGTCCAAAACCTGCCGATCATGATACCTACATACGGACACGGAATCAGGGGGAAGGCCTTCTTGGGGACAGGCATGCTTGTCTTCGATTTATTGACCATTGACCGCAATACGGCCCTGAGTCCATCGAGGAAAATCCCACGCAGCCGGTTTTTGAGTGTCAAGGATGTGATTGACCAATACCCCGGGGTAAAAAAAGCCGGCCTCACTGGCGCAGTGGTTTTTGACGAAGGGCAGATGTACAATCCTCCAAGGCTGGCCTTGTCCTTCATCCGCTCAGCTGTAGAAAAAGGAGCCGTGGCTGCTAATTATGTGAAAGCCACAGGATTTTTACGCAGTGGCAGCCGGATTACTGGGATTACAGCCCAGGATGAATTGACTGGGAATCAATTTGATATTCAGGGAAAGATGGTGCTGAACACGGCTGGTCCGTGGGCCCACCATTTGTTACACTCTGCATTGGATATCCGGCTGGATCCTCAGCCTACTTTTTCCAGGGATCTTGCGTTTGTCATTCCCAAGCGTTTCGAGAGCTGTTTTGGAATCGCTCTCGCTACAACTACCAAAGATGTCGACACTATCGTTGACCGCGGCGGCCGCCATCTATTTGCCATGCCATGGCGAGACTATACCCTTATCGGTGTCTGGCATAAAGTATTTAATCGTTCTCCTGATGAATTAGACCTGGAGGAAAAGGAACTTGAAGGCTATGTGTCTGAAGTCAATGCAGCCTATCCTGGTTTGATCGATTCCCAAGCAGACATCCGCATCGTCAACATGGGATTAACTCTTTTCGGAGAAGAAGAGAAACAAGGTTATCGGCAGTTAAGCTTTGGTAAGCGCTCTCAGATTATCGATCATGCTTTGTCCCATAAGCTTGAAGGGCTTGTCACTTTGATAGGAGTCCGAGCGACCATGGCCAGGATTATGGCTGCTAAAGTATTCGATTTAATCGCCGTTCGGATGGGGCGCGACGGTAGCAAATCCGATTCTAGTCGTATTCCTATTTTCGGCGGCGACCTGGATGATTTTGCGTCCTTTGAGGCAGCAGTTCAAAAAAGACTGAGTAATCATATAAAGGCAGAGCAGATAACAGCATTAGTCCGCAATTATGGTACTCGTTATGCCGATGTGCTCAAGTATGCCGATTCAGATCCTGCGTTATATGAGACATTGGAGGGATCAACGGTTCTCAAAGCCGAGATCGTCCATGCTGTGCGTGATGAGATGGTCCAGAAACTGACTGATGTTGTGATGCGGCGAACGGATCTCGGCTCAGCTTCGGCCCCTTCAACCGAGGCTCTCAAGACATGTGCCTCCATCACTGGAGAGGAATTGGGATGGGATCAGAAAGAGAGAGAAGGAGAGATACAAGAAGTCTTGCAACTTTATCCATACAGGAAGCATTGAAATGGAGGATTGGTTCGAGAAATGAAAACACTCATTACAGGAGGGACAGGATTTATCGGATCTCGTTTGGCGATCCGCTGTTTGGAACGAGGTGATGCTGTCAGGGTGTATGGAAAGACTCACACTCAGGCGGAGGCCGAAAATGCTCGAGAGATCGAATCCAAGGGAGTTGAGGTCATTCTAGGTTCGATGACTGATAAGGATTTAGTTACCCGAATTGTTGAGGAGATTGATGTGGTGTACCATCTGGCCGCCGCCCAACATGAAGCTAACGTGCCCGACCAGGTGTTTTGGGATGTTAACGTGCATGGAACACAGGCAATATTAGAAGCCTGTCAGATATCTAGAGTTAGACGTTTTGTCCACGGGAGCACTATCGGTGTCTATGGTTCAGCTTTGGGGGGGATGATTGATGAGGAATCGGATGTCCGTCCCGACAATATTTATGGAGTGACCAAGCTCGAAGGAGAAAAGGCTGTCCTCTCGTTCAAGGACAATCTGCCCGTGGTTATCATCCGCATTTCGGAAACATATGGCCCTGGCGATCGACGCTTGCTCAAACTGTTTAGGGGGATTGATAAAAATAGATTTTTCATGATCGGGAAGGGACACAATATCCATCATCTGATCTTTGTCCAGGATTTAATCGATGGATTCTATTTGGCAGCCGAATCACCAGAGGCAGTTGGAGAGATTTTTACCCTGGCCGGTAGAGAACCGCTAACGACTACGGAGATGATCGGGACGATTGCTGCAGTCCTGGGCAAACGAATTCCTAGATGGCGGCTACCACTGTTACCGTTTGTGATGACAGCAGCCGTCATGGAGGCTGTCCTGCGTCCTATGGGGATTCAGCCTCCCTTACACCGAAGGCGAATGGATTTCTTCCGGAAAAGTTTTCTGTTTTCTCAGAGCAAGAGTTCCGAAGTGCTGGGATTTGCTCCCAAGGTATCTTTTTACGATGGGGTCAAGGCTACGGCCGAATGGTACCGACAGAAACGACTGTTATAATGGTTAGGTCGGACTTTTAGAAATGATGGAATGACAGCGGCTATGAACATCCTGATGATCAATTACGAATACCCGCCGCTCGGAGGAGGGGGTGGTGTATTTACGAATCAACTAGCTGAGGCCTTGGCAGAGCGTCACGCGATTACGGTGATTACCTCCAGGATAGGCGATCTGAAAAGAGAAGAGACTATAAAGGGAGTGGAACTGAAGAGAGTTGCAGTTCCGCTGCGTAAAGATCGCAATGTGGCCAGTCTAACATCCATGCTTGGGTTTTTCCCCAGCAGCTTCTGGGTGGGGAGAAAACTCCTGCAAAGGCGGCATTTTGACCTTATTCATTCTATGTTTGCCGTTCCATCGGCTCCGTCAGGCCAGTTGTTGGCAAAGTTTTACAAGAAACCGCACATCCTCTCGATTTTGGGGGGAGATATTTATGATCCCAGCAAACGCCTGTCTCCCCATCAAACACCTCTTCTCCATCAAATGGTTCGGAAGGTATTGAACACAGCTGACTGTGTAGTATCCCTTTCCAAAGATATCCAGAATCGAGCCCGTATGTATTACCGGATCAAGCGGCCTATAGATGTAATTCATCTTGGAATTCCCAGGCCGAGCTTCAAATCAGTCCAAAGAAAGGCCTATGGTCTGCAGGAGGAAGATATCGTATTGATTTCCGTTGGTCGCTTAGTGGCGCGCAAATGCGTGGCCACCCTAATCCGTGTTCTTCGTGATCTTGCGGATTTAAGAGTCAAACTGCTTGTTGTCGGGAATGGGCCAGAGAAGGAGAAGCTCGTTAAGCTGGGTGATGACCTCAAACTGAACAATCACCTGTTTTTTATGGGCAACGTCAGTGATGAGGAAAAATTTTCGTTGCTTAATTTAGCAGATATCTATGTCTCAGCCAGTAGTCATGAGGGCTTTGGGATTGTCTTTTTAGAGGCCATGTCGGCCGGTCTTCCCGTGGCTTGTTTTGACAATGGTGGCCAAGCCGACTATCTGAAAGACGGGCAGACTGGGATTCTGGTTCCCTACGGACGTCAGGATCAATTGACCGCTGGAATCAAACATCTAATAAATGATGCAGATCATCGCCAGAGAATATCCATCCATAATTCCCAGTATATCAATCAATTTTATATTGATAACTGTGCACGTCAATACGAAGCACACTATCAACAATTAGTTCAAATCCCCAAACGGTCAATGAAAGAAGCGAAGACAATCAGATGCTGAAAGATATCAATCTATAAAAGAGGAGAAAATTAACTATGCAAGTCGATAAAAAACTAGCCGCTCAAATCGAGCCCTTTGATTCCTTCTGGGAAGCACCCAAACAGATTGAGAAAGGCTATGATAAATTCTCTAAGTTCTATCATCGCAATTATTTGAAACATATGCCAATCCAAAAAACAAATCGGATTTTGGTCGTCAGCTGCGGGCCTGGCTATTTCTTGGATGTCCTGAAAAACATGGGGATCACCGACGTTTTAGGAATCGATTCCGATCCTGAAAAAATTGCCTATGCCCGGGCCCGCCGGCTTAACTGTGAAGTTGCCAATGCCTTTCCCTTCCTTGAAGCTGGCCATGATCCCTATGATGTTATATTTGCTGAGCAAGAGATCAATCATCTGACCAAAACGGAGATCATGCAGTTTTTATCACTATGTCAACAAAACCTCAAAATCAGCGGGATGCTGGTCATTCACAGCCTCAACGGGGCCAACCCGATCACCGGATCAGAGGCGATGGCTCAAAACGTGAATCATTTCAACACATTTACCGAGTACAGTTTAAAGCAAATTCTTGAACACGCCGGCTTCCAGGATATTCACGTATTTCCGCTGAAATTGCACATTTTTTATGAGAACCCGGCTAATTATGTCGGGATGGCCATTGATAGTGCTTTGAATCTGCTTTTCCGACTGGCATTCATTTTTTATGGCAAGACGAATAAAATTTTTAGCAAGAAAATCGCTGCGATATGCTACCGAGGATCCTAAAAATAAACATCTAGATCATAAAGTAATACAATGACAGATGCCATAAACAAGCCCGCCAAAAGCATCCAACGCTCTAATACCATAAGAGAAAAATTGGCCAGGGGCCAGACATCTCCGCTAAAAACTTACATGGAACTTACCTTCGGGCAAAACCGCCTAATCCGTTTTATCCTGTACGAACTGCTGACCAGTGTCTTGGGGCCAATGCCCAGTGCCCTCGGATATTTCCTGCGCAAGATTTTCTATCCCAAGTTGTTCCAGTATGTTGGTCGAGGACTGATCATCGGTCGCAACGTCGTTATCCGTCACCCCCATCGAATTCGCATTGGAGACAATGTCACCATTGATGACAATTGCATCATTGATGGGAGGGGAGCTGGGCAGGACGGCGTTGTTCTTGAGGATAATGTGCTCATTAATCGTAATTGTATGATCTTGGCCAAAAACGGCCCCATTCGATTAGGTAAACGAACAAGCCTGGGGAGTAATTCTGTAATCGTGTCGATGGATGGGGTGGATGTGGGTGAAGCGGTATTGACAGCCGGAGGATGTTACCTGAGCGCTGGCGCCTTTAGTTTCGACGAAACTTCCAGACCAGTGATGGACCAGGAGGCCTATTCTATGGGACCGATACATATCGGTGACAATGCATGGTTGGGTACTCGGGTAACGGTGCTTGATGGGGTTACGATTGGTGCCGGTGCAATAATTGGCGCTGGCGCATTGGTTATAAAAAACATTCCATCCAATGCTGTTGCTTTTGGAGTGCCTGCCAAGGTCGTTCGGATGCGGGTGTAGATAAAGTCCAATTTAGCCTTGGATGGAAAGCCATCCCGGAAGTGCCGTCTCTATGATTGGGATCTAGAGCAATGTGCAGTAGAGAGATAGGAAACTAAAATCAAATGTGTGGTATCGCTGGATATATTAATCCACAAGGAGTGAAAGGATCGGATATCGATTTAATGAATAAAATGCTTCAGCATCGCGGCCCTGACGACGCCGGAATTTATCTCGGCCTGGATCGTACGATCGGATTGGGACATCGAAGGCTATCTATTATCGACCTGGATACTGGTCACCAGCCTATGTCCAACGAAGACGGCACTTTATGGATTACCTATAACGGCGAAATTTACAACTTTGAAGACGTTAAAAAAACACTCATCGACCGGCACAAATTCAGGACCAAAAGCGATACGGAAGTTATCCTCCATCTGTATGAAGAAAAAGGGGAGGCATGTGTCAATGATCTCAGAGGAATGTTCGCCCTTGCCATCTATGATACACAGCGTCGCAAACTCTTTATGGCAAGAGACCACCTGGGGCAGAAACCCCTATACTATTATCACAACGGCGATACATTTGCTTTCGCATCCGAGATAAAAGCGATTCTGGCCTTAAAACCCGAGCTGAGGGAGCTGGATTGCCACGCGCTTTATGAATACTTGACCATCCGGATTATTACGCCGCCCCGCTCTATGTTCCTGCAGATTCGAAAATTACCCCCTGGCCACACTCTGACCTATCATAGGGGCGATATTCAGATCAAGAGGTACTGGCACTTGCAGTATGAGCCGAAGTTAAGCGCCTCCTTTGAAGATATCCTTGTCGAATTGGATCAGAGAATTGAATCAACAATCAAATATCACCTGGTCAGTGACGTGCCGGTCGGAGCATTTTTAAGCGGTGGGATGGACTCCAGTCTGGTAGTAACCATGATGCATAAGGTGAACGACAAACCGTTCAAAACCTTTACAGGAGACGTGCCTTATGCGAACTATAGCGAGCTTCCTTATGCTCAACTGGTGGCCGACCAGAATAGCACTGATCATCATGAGTTAACCATATATCCCTCGTTAGTCCGGAAACTAGCTGATCTCGTTTGGCACTTGGATGAACCATCGGATCCTTTATCGATTTGCATGTATTGTATTTCTGAGTTGGCACGCCGTGAGGTCAAGGTTGTCTTGGGGGGCGATGGTGGTGATGAACTCTTTGGAGGCTATGATCGGTATTATGGAAACGTCTATGCCAGTTATTATGCTTTGATCCCTGAAAAATTACGCCGAAGCGTATTAAAACAAGTGCTCGAACGTATGCCGGAAGGCTTCTGGTATCGAAGCTGGAGCCATCGCCTGCGCTGGATACATCAGATATCCTTTAGCACCAATAGTGAGCGCTACGCCAAAAGTCTAAGCTATTTCTATTTTTCCGACCGTTTTAAACGAGATCTTTATACGGATAAGTTCCGCAAAGCGGTGCAGACGTTTGATCCGGAATGGACGCTGCGGGAATATTTTAATAGCGAAAATGCCAGCGAACTTATAGATAAAATGCTCTATACTGATTCCATGACCCGGATGCCAGATCATCCAAACATGATCCTGGATCGAATGACCATGGCTCATGGCCTGGAAGCTCGAGCCCCATTTTTAGACCATAAGTTGGCTGAGTTCTGTGCTTGTATTCCTCCACATTTTAAGATCAAAGGGATGAAGCGGCGTTATATCCAGGTTAAGCTGGCGAAAAAATATCTGCCTAAAGCGCTGATTAAAAAGAAAAAGCAAGGATTTTCATCACCTTTGACCTATCTATTAAAAGATGAATTTAGATTTCTTTATCGGCTATTTTTAAACGATTCGAGTCTGGTGAGGGATGGTTATTTGAACCAGGTATTTATCACACAATTACTCAATGAGCATCTATCAGAGAAGGTGGATCATGGCAATCGTCTTTGGTTATTGTGCAACGCTGAGGTGTGGTACAGGATGCAGATCAAAAACCAGGGGCGCAATGAAATGAGGGACTATATTGAATTTCAAAGCGGCAGGTAATGATCGGCGACGCTTCTAAGATTGAGCGAGGTTGTTAAAATCTTATTCCATGAGGTTTGGGTATGTCTTCACCTTTAGGACACTCCTTGGCTGGTTATTTGATCGCTTCCTATCGAGAAAAATCTTTCCGGCCAGGGGATCTGAAGATCCTTTTTATCTACATTTTTTTGGCCAATGCGTTGGATCTTGATTTCATTCCGGGTGTGCTGGCCAGAAAGCCGAACCTGTATCATCACGGCATCAGCCACAGCTTGGGGGCAGTCATTTTGATCGCAGCTCTCGGTGCCCTCTTGATCAGATTGATGCGTAGAGGGCAGCTTAAAAGAGACTTCTCCTATCTGATGGCCATCTGTGGGTCTCATCTAATGATTGATTTAATAACAATTGACGGCCGGCCTCCCCTGGGCATACCGCTGTTTTGGCCGCTATCAAAGGCCTATCTGATGTTCCCACTTCTTCCCCCAGTCATTCATTCAGATTTGGACCTGGCTACGTTCGGACAATTTTTTCACGATGTGTTTTCTTTGCATAATCTATATGTCATCTTTCTGGAAATTGCTCTGATGATTCCTTTCGCAGTCATGTTACGATTCATGCATATCAAGAGATTAAGGGATGCCAACTAATTTATACAAAGTTAAAGTTATTGTATTCTTTCCATCGAAGGAAAAATTATTAAATAGATTGAATATTTTAGAATCGGGTAGGAATAAAAAAGTCAAAAGTCAAAAAATTTGTAGCGGTTACTGAATAAATCGATTAAAATATAATATAGAGAGGGGAAATAAAATGAATCACGTAGATAAAAGTAAAGAGATTGATTTGTTAGAGTACTGGCGAATCATACTCAAGAGGAAATGGGTGATTGTGACCTTTGCGGGTTCTCTCATATTTCTTGTAGGCGTTATGTCTTTTCTTGCTACTCCCCAGTATGAATCAACAGCAATTTTGTGGATAGAAGAGGGAACAACCAATATACTAAGCTTGGAGGAGGTGCTGGGATACCAATCTCCAGTTTTTCGGGACACCTCATTTTTTAACACTCAACTTGAGTTGCTCCAGAGCAGAGCATTAGCAGAAAGAGTTGTGAAGAGGATGGATCTGCTATCCCGACCGGAATTTCAATCAGGCAAGAAGAGAAGTTTCATTTCTTATATGAAATCTTCTGTGAAAAATATCATCACTTTTAAATGGCTTACTTCTAAGAAAAAGTCAAAAGATGATAAATCAAAATCTCTATTTCCAGATGATCCTTATTCTGATGCGGCCAAGATGATCCTTGGAGGTTTAAAAATAAGGTCTGTCCGTGATACAAAATTAGTGGAAGTCAGCTACACTTCACCCTATCCTGTTTTATCTGCTGAGATTGTCAACACTTTGGCTGATGAATTCAAGAACTTTTTATTCGAAAAACGTTATGAACGAACTCAGTTGGCATCAGATTTTTTAAATACTCAAATCGCATCCCTTCAAGAAGAGCTAACCACAAAAACACAACAACTTCAAAAATATATAAAGGATAAAGATCTTCTTTCTTTGAGCTCTTTAAGCGATTCAGAGAATGCAGCGCTTGATACACTGACTGAATATAACCAAGCTTACACTCAGGCAAGAATTTTAAGATTTCAAAAGGAAGCGGCATATAGGGAGTTGAAGGATATTGATGTTGATTCGATTCCTCAATCCATAAGCGACCCTATCGTTCAACAGCTCAAAGGAGAATATTCAAGAATTAAGAATACTTATGATGAGAAAAGTAAAGATTTTAAACCCGACCATCCTGAGATGATTAGACTCAAAGCTAGGTCAGATAGCATGAAAGAAGAGCTTAAAAAAGTGGTTGATACGGCTGAAGCTGAATACAATGCTGCTATAAAAAGAGAATCTTCTCTTAAAAGCTTACTGGATAGACAAAAAGAGGCCGTAGCAAAGATGAGTTCCGATGCAATTCTGTTTAATAGTTTAAGGATAGAGGTCGAGAATAAACGGAGACAGCTCGATTCTTTGGTGGAGAAGAGAGACCAGACAAGTATTTCGGAACAATTAGGGGAGCTCAAATCCAGTAACATCAGCTTGATTGATCAAGGGGAAGTGCCGGACAATCCCGTTTCACCGAAGAAAAGATTGAATCTTATTCTGGCTTTCTTCCTCGGCATTTTTGGAGGGACAGGGCTCTGTTTTATCCTTGAATATTTTGATAATTCGCTCAATGGCCCTGAGGATGTAGAAAAGTTGGCCAATCTTCCGTCATTGGGAGTTGTCCCGCATCTAGAGCGAGATGGAGTTGGAAAGAATAAAAGCAAGAGATATTTTGGATACAGGTATTCTTATGGGAATGACTATCCACAAGATGAAGAGAGTTCTGAAGAGATAAAAGGGATTGAACTCATCAACCATCTTTTTCCTAGGTTTTCTATATCAGAGGATTACCGAACCATAAGAACCTCGATTCTGCTTTCTCACGCTGAAGATCATCCAAAATCCATCTCTTTTTCCAGTTCCTTACCCATGGAAGGAAAATCGGCCACAGTGGTTAATATGGCCATAGCATTTTCCCAGCTTGATGAGCGAGTTCTTGTGATCGATGCAGACCTAAGAAAACCTAAGCTACATCAGATATTTAAGGCCAGAAATGTTGCAGGCCTGAGCAACTGTTTAACGGGGAAGAAAGAATTGAATGAAGCAATTCAGAAAACTTCCATTCAAAATATCTGGATTCTACCCAGTGGTCCTATCCCGCCAAACCCGACTGAGCTTTTAAATTCAAGAAGAATGAAAGAATTGTTGGAGGAGATTAGGAAAGCATTCGATTACATCCTTATCGATACGCCTCCAGTTCTGGCCGTGACGGATGGCGTGATCGTCTCCTCGCTTTCAGATAGTACGGTTTTAGTCATCAACGGAAGCAAACTCACTCGTAAAGCATTCTTGAAAGCGGTAGGAGAATTGAGAAAAGCAAGAAGCAAAATTATCGGTGTGGTCTTTAACGGTATTAAGTTAAGAAAAGGAAACCATTTTTATATGGATTATTATCACTATTATCGTTCCGATTATTTCGATGACGATGGACAACAAAAAAAGATAAAAGAATAGGTTTTTAGATAAATAAAAATTGAGTTGAAGTCTTTATCGCACTCAATTTGTAAAGAATATTGTAAAATCTTTCACAAATTTCTTTTTTTGTTGCTCTCAGCCAGAATCCCCTCTCTCATTTTCCTCTGTAATATCCCCCAGTATAAGAGAACTTAAGATCTACAATTTCCTATTAATAATTATTAGCTGAGTAATTTAATATGGATAAGATCGAGATGAGACAAAGAAGAGGAGTTATCAAGGGCCGAACTCGAGGAAAACTCGATCAAATTTGTGGAAAACTCATCGAATTCGGGATACTCGGATTGATCGTTCTCAGCCCACTTCCAGCAGCCTCAGTGTATGATTGGTCGATACTGGTGATTCAGATAACAGTGCTGATCATGATGGTTGCCTATTTTCTAATGAGAAATAAACCAGAGACAAACGAGTTTCTGTCTTTATCTATGAAATGGTCGAGAGTATTTTTCATAGGACTATTCATTTTACTTTTCATTCAAATTATTCCTCTTCCAAAATTTCTAGTCAAAATTTTTTCTCCGAGCGCCTTTTCTTTCCGGCAGCAATACTTAACAGACTTTTCAGAGATGACGTTCATGAGTTTTTCCCTGATTCCTAATCATTCCCTTAGGGAAGGCCTTGAACTTCTCACTTATTTCTTTATCGGATTTCTTATCCTTAGAACTGTCACAAGGCGGGCGCAGATCAATCGAATTTTTTCGGTTCTGATTGCTGTGGGAGTTTTTGAGGCATTCTATGGTATGTTTGAGCTTTATAATAAAAATCCAAGAATCTTATTCTATAAAAAAGTTCACTACCTAGATACAGTGACAGGAACTTTCGTTAATCGAAATCATCTCTCAGGATACCTTGAAATGGTCATTCCATTAGCCATTGGCTTGATCATAGCAAAAGGAAACCTGTTCTCTACAGAGAGATTGAAATGGAGGGAGAAAATTCTGCGCATATCCGAGAAGGGCTTCTCTACAAATTTGCTTATGTCTATAGCTATAATTATTATGTCCTTAGGTATCATATTTTCTAAATCGCGTTCAGGAATTTTTCTTTTGGTCTTCAGTTTTATCTTGTTTTTTGGACTAGCCGTCCTGTATTTCAGGAGGACTGAGGATCAGAAAAAATGGATAAGCACTTTTCTTGCAATCATATTTATTTTCATCGTTATTTTCTCTCTATATATAGGACTTAGCAATACTCTTGAAAGGTTCTCCCTTGATAAACTCCTCCTTGAGAAGAGACCCGTTTTTTGGGAAAATACTCTAGGTCTTTTTAAAGATTTTCCGATTTTTGGCACCGGCCTAGGGACCTTCTCGTCTCTCTATCCTGATTGGGATCAAGACGGTAACCTGGTGCGTGTTTATCATGCCCATAATGATTATCTTGAGTATTTATCAGAACTCGGAATCATGGGATTCCTTTTTCTTCTCATGGGGATTCTTTTTATGATCATTAAATCCTTTCTCGTCTGGCGGGGAAGAAGGCGTGCAGAAGTCAAAGGGCTGGCTCTTGGGGGGATTATTGCCTTAATTTGTATGTTGATTCACAGCATAACTGATTTTAATCTTCACATCCCCGCAAATATGATCCTTTTTTCTGTGGTTTTATCTTTAACTGCGGTCATAGCGCATTACAGAATGAACGCGGTGAGATTAGAGGATAGACAGAGATAAAAGAATGCTGACAGTAAATTAAATATCAATTGAAAGAAAAATGAAAGACTTGAAAAAGTATTTGATAATAGTGGTTCTTATTCTTTTAGGACTGTTAGATATCCTAATCTATCGGAATAATCATCTTTGTTATAAAACAGAGAAAGTAGAGAATAATGAAACGAAGATAAAAATTCTTGAAGGTGCTGTTGATTTTTATCCTTCCAACGATCTTGTGTTTTATGAATTAGGCAGAGCCTATCTTGATTTAGGGATTAGTAAACTCGATGAAAATTCTGGAAGTCAAGAGTATCTTCAAAAATCCATACGGAGTTACCGAAAATCATTGAGGAGCAATCCCGCTTCTTATTATGGCCATTTTTATCTGGCTCAATCGCTCCTCTATGTGAATTATCTTTTACCCCCATCAGACATAAATCCTCATGATGAATTCAAATTAGCGGCCTCTTTAGCTGGTGAAAATAGCGAGATATTTTTCGAGGTAGCCAAAATATTCCTATCCCGTTGGGCTCAACTTTCAGATGATGATAGGCATTTCACCTTGGAAATTCTGAGAAAAGTTGTAAGGAATAAGGATCTAGATAGAATTCGCACTATCCTTTCTGTTTGGGAAATGAACGTCAAGAATTACAGTATCATCGAAAATATTCTGCCGGAAGATTGGCGGGTTTACAGACTCTATGCTGAATTTTTAGGAGAAAAATCCCTTTCTGCAGAGGCCAGACAGAGGAGTCTCGCCAAAGCTGAATACTTGGAATTTCAGGAGGCAAGAGAAAAGCAGAAAGCGGGAGAAAAAGAATTTTTTTCTTTCAGGTTGGGTGAAGCCTTTGATCATTTTATTTCCTGCTTGAGATTTCTGAATAAGATAAGATTCTACCAGAATTTAGCTTCACCGGTTCTCATAAATGTTTCTGAATTTCTCGAGCTAAAAAAATCGGCATTATTGTATTTAGCCAAATGTTGTATTGAACAGGGAAAAGAGCTTGATGAAGTTGAGGGTTATTTGCAGAGTTATTTAGCTTTAGAAAATGACTTGGCAGCCGTAGAGGAGATCGAGTCGTACCTCAAGATAAAAGGGATTATTCCTGAGAAGTTAGAGACAAATCCTAGAGATTTAAATGATCTTTTCTTCCAGCTCCTTCTTAGCTTTAATCAGGACCATCATAAGAATATTATGGAGCTGGGTCGGCACTTAAAACAGAGTATCATTCTCATACCCGAACCTAATAAAGAAATCTATGTTCAGATTTTAAACCTTATTGGGGATTCCTTCCAGAAAATAGGTCAAGTCTATGATGCGGGTGATTTTTATAATAAAGCTCTTGAGATTGATCCGAACAATCTCGAGACACTGATCAGGATTCGACGTTATCATGAAAAATTAGGTTCGGATGAAGAGGTTCAAAAAATAAACGAAAAAATAGATGAGGTACTCTCGCCAAAAGAAAAGACCTTCAGGAATTATTCGATAAATAAAGGCCGACTTTTTACTCGCTCTTTTGTTTTTGATGGTGAAAAAAAAGTTATAGGAATACATTTTGATTTCCATGAAGAGGAAAATAAACCTTTGATTTCGGTTTTTTTTAATGATCGTGTCGTCTGGGAAGATTTCTTAAACGGGAAAACGCTATCCCTTTTTCTTGAGACCAAGATCGGGCAAAACATTTTAAGAGTTATCCCTTTAAACAGAGAAGTTATTCTTACTAAGTTGGACTATCATTGAGTTTAATCACCTTTTTAGGTGAGAGCATAATATTTAAATTCACCCCTTGATTCATCTATGCTGACTATTATTAAAAGAAAATTTTATTGCTAATATTTATCCAAGTCTCCGTTATGTTTATTGATTGTATAAGATATAAATTGTGGAGGCAAAATTTATTTTTTGTATAAACAAGGAAATATGATTAAAATGTATACTATACCAGAGATAAAAATAGAAATCCTTTCTTTTAGAAAGCACTTCAGGGTGAAAAGTGTTTACCCTGAGTTAGTTTTAACGGGAGATGATTAAAATGAGAAGTCAATCCGCCATCTTGTTAGCCATTCTTTCTATTTTACTTTTGCCGTATTTATTTTCTCAAGAAGAAGCTCCCACAGTCAGTGAAAAATCCATAATAGACTACAAAATAGGTCCCAAAGACCTGTTAGAGATCAGTGTTTTTGGTCACAAAGACCTGGATACGAGAGTCCGTGTTTCGGAAGAAGGAAAGATTACCTTTCCCTTGATAGGAGACTTTGCTGTCGAGGGATTAACCAAAACAGAAGTTGAGTCTAAATTGAGTCTCCTTCTTAAGGAAAAATATTTACAAGATCCTCAAGTCACCATTTTTATCCTGGAATATCAAAGCAAGAGAGTGTCTGTGCTCGGAGCTGTGGGGAAACCAGGCAGTTATGAGATTATTGGTCGGAGAACATTACTCGATATCATTGCTCAGGCAGGAGGTTTCACTGGAAATGCTGGGGATGAAATCATTATAATGCGGGAGCTAGGAAACGGTACGAAGAATTCATTGAAAATCTCTATCGAGGATTTAACGGTAGAGGGGAAGGCTGAACTTAATATTCCCCTTCAACCTAACGATGTTGTTAATATACCGATAGATGAAACTGTTTATGTGTATGTTTTTGGCCAAGTGAGAAGTCCTGGGGCTCTCGAGGTGAAAAAATCTCAAATTCCCACACTTCTCCGAGCTATTGCCATGGCCGGAGGATTCTCCGAGCGTGCATCTAAGGGGGGAGTTATATTAAAGAGAAAAGATGAGAGTGGAAAAGAGACTCAGCAAAAAGTAAACGTGAAGGATATTATCAAAGGTAAAAAGAAAGATATTCAGTTGAAGGATGGTGACATTGTTTACGTTCCTGAGACTCTTTTTTAAGTCATAGCTGACTCTTTTTTATTATCATTTATTGACTAAAAATGATTGATTTACACTGTCATATTCTTCCAGCTCTGGATGACGGAGCGAAAGATTTAGAAGAAGCCCTCGAAATGGCAAAAATAGCAGAAATGGAGGGAATTGAAAAGATTGTAGCTACTCCCCATCTTTTCAGGGGATATATTACTCCTAAAGATTTAGGTATAGTAGAAGAAAAACGAATAGAATTTATTCAGCTGCTCGATGAGAACAAAATAAATATTGAAGTGTTTTCCGGGGCAGAGGTCCATATTTCTCATAATTTGATCGATGAGATAAAGAAAAACAGGCGCTATCTGGTTGTTAACGGAGGCTCATACATATTTGTGGAGTTTCCTCCAGAACACGTTTTCTCTGGAGTGAAGAATTTATTTTTTGAATTGAGGAGTGAGGGAATCATTCCCATCATTACCCATCCAGAACGAAATTCTGTTTTCGTCAGTAATCCCGGCCTGCTCTACGAATTGGTGCAAATGGGAGCTTTCTCTCAGGCGAATAGTGGGAGTTTTACTGGACTTTATGGGAAAAAGGCTCATGAAGCTGTCTGTCGTTTTCTAGAGTTAGGTCTTATTCATTTTATCGCGAGTGATTGTCATAACACCCGTTCCCTCTCTCCTAAGCTTTCTGAGGCTGTAGAGAAAGCAGCCGCAATAGCTGGTGATAAGAATGCAATTGCTTTTGTGGAGGATAATCCGCAGTCCGTTTTAAACGACCAGGAGCTGCCATATTTTCGTACTCCCTTAAATCCTAAGGAGGATAAAAAATCCTTATATATAAAAACCCCAAGTTTTTTTAAACGTTAGATTCAGATTAGAGGATAGTAAAAAGCAATATTTTTCTTGACAAATAGCAATAAAAAGCATATTATTTTAAACAGTGGAAAAGGAAGGAGGTTAAAAAAATGTTTAAACCACGTAGAATCATTATTTTGTCACTAGGAATTGTTTTTTTTCTTTCATGTTTCCTCTATTCAGCGGAAAATAAGGATGTAGCCAAGGGAAACATCATTGGCTTCGTCTACGGTCAAGATGGGACAACACCTCTCGAAGGAGCTGTCGTTAAAGTCGAAAATGTATCCACAGGTACAGCTTACGAAAGCACAAAAACAGAAGCCAATGGTCTTTTCAAAATTGTAGAAGTAGAAAGCGGTATTTATCTGTATGGAGTCCTGACTGCAGATGGAGGCTATGATTCAGAGAATTATTTTGGAGTTAATGTCAGCGAAGGTGAAACAGCAAAACTGGCTATCTCCCTAACCCCCTATGAGGAAAAGGTGGCCGCAGCTCTTCAAGAAGTGTACAAGGCCCAGGGAAAATCTGGAGAGGTTTTAGTAGGCACTGTTATTGATTATGACCCAGGATCAAAATTTGCGGAAGTTCTTATTGTCAAAGGCTTCTTGCAGTTGGATGACAAAATCCATGCCAAAGGGAAGAGAACAGATTTTTATCAGAATGTTAAGGAACTGTTACTCGGACAATCTCCTGTCAGAAGACTTTTTTCAGGTCAAACGGCTAACCTAAAGGTGAAGGATCATGTTGTCAATGGTGATTTGATCTATCTCATCCCGACGAAAAAGCTATTCCTGCTGCCTATAGGTATTGCTGCTGTAACTGCTGCAACTTCTGCCGTTCTCTTCACAAGAGGAGAAGACCAGAAAGTTATAACCTGTTCTCCGTTCAAGAAGTGATTTCTGAAACTCTTTGCTAATCATCTGACTCAGTTTATTCATTTCATCCACAATCACAGAAGTGCATCAACTCATTCTAGCCTTTTCAGATTAGTCTATCTGTTTTGGAAGGACAATACTTAATCCACTTCACAATCACCAGGATTCCAAACGTCAGCCAGCTTTTTCGATACCATCATCGTCTTGGATAGAAATTACACCTCTGGTCTGGTAAGATTGTTCTCGAAAGATGCCGAAGAGACATCATATCTGGATTATCCCCTTCATTCTTTCATTCTTTGTCTCTTCCCTCCTTCCAGAAAACCACCAAAACTACTCCCTCCCAGAAGTCCAGAAGGTCTTAAGGGTGATTGACAACATGATCGCTGCGCAATTCCAGGAAGATAGAGATGTCCTCGAGCAGGTCGAGATCACAGAGAGCGAGCTCAACTCCTATTTCACCTACCGCATCGAGACCGAAAAGGAAGAGATCATGAAGGAGCTGAGCCTGAAGATTTTCGATGACCAGAGGCTTGAAGGGAAGATCTTTATCGACCTTGAAGGACAGAAGATCCCGAAAATCCTCCGCCCCCAGATGAATATCTACATGGGGGGAAAAATCATCATCCAGGATGGGAAGATAAGACTGGATATCAAAAGCATCTACCTGGATGGGCAGCGCATCCAGCCGATGGTTCTGGATCTCATCATCTTCATCGCGGCCAAGATAGAAAACTTTGAGCCCTACAGCCTCAGTGACTGGTACGAGCTGCCCTACGGGATCAAGAATATCGAAACCCAGAAGGGTAAAGCCACGTTTTATTATTGACGATCGGTTGATATGCCCTGCGGCTTGCCGTGGGGAACCGATCGTCGAGGGATCCAAGGGGGTATGCCCCCTTGGTCGCAGGGCGGGGGTTCATGCCCCGCCTGAGAAGGGGAGGCAGGGAGCCCGGACGAAGTTCGGGCGACCGTTGGAAGGGGGAAGTTAGTTCCCCCTCCAAGTTGATTTAAGGAGAAGAGTAGAGGGAGAGATAATTTAAATAGACCCGACTGGCGCGGTCCATTTCTAAGAAAAAAGCCCGTCCTGGCGACGGGCTTTTTTATTTCTGGGCCTATTCTATGGATAAATGGCGGAAAAAATTATATAAATAGAGGGAAAATATAATAATCGCGGCAGATTCATGATCAGAGTCATCAGCGGGATTTACAAAGGGAAAAGACTTAAAAAAGTCCCCAGCCTTAAGGTCCGTCCGATGCCTGACAAGCTCAAGGAGTCGCTGTTCAGCATCATCCAGAATGATGTCAAGGGGGCTGACGTTCTGGACGGGTTTGCCGGCACGGGTTCGGTGGGGATCGAGGCCCTCAGCCGGGGGGCGGAGAAGGTTGTTTTTGTTGAAGAGCTATATATGGCCGCAAAAACCATAAAGCATAACCTGGCCAGGTGCGAGGCTGAAGCCAAGGCCCGGATCATCCGCAGAGAATTCAACCGTGCTGTCATTCAGCTATCTAAAGAGGGGAGTGCCTTCGATATCATCTTCCTCGACCCGCCGTACAAGCTCCTTGAGGAGCGGAATCCTTTAAAAGTCATAAAAAAACGGGCGGTTCTAAAGGAAAAGGGAACAATCATCTTGCGCCACTACTTTAAGACCAGATTCGAGGCGAAATACTATAAGCGTACTCGCCGGATCAACATCGGAGACGATGTAATTTCTTTTTATGAATGACGAAGGAGGGCACTGGATTCCTGCTTACGAAGGCAGCAGGGATCCAGGCTTGTTCCCGCGCAGGCGGGTGCAGGAATCCAGTGCCCTCCTTCGTCATCCCTGCCCTCCTTCGTCATTCCCGCGAAGGCGGGAACCCAGTCCCTTCCCCGTCATTCCTGCTCTCCTCTGTCATTCCTGCGTAAGCAGGAACCCAGGACTAAGAAAGATTCTCATCCAGATATCTCTGGTTTCCCGCCTGCGCGGGAATGACGGAAGGAGCCTGGGTCCCTGCTTACGCAGGGATGACGGGAGGAGGCAGGGATGACGGGGGGAGCCTGGGTCCCTGCTGGAGTTTATGCCTGTGTAAACAGGTGCAGGGACAACTTTGGTGTTGAATTCAATCTCAATTTAGAATAAAATTCACCGTTAATATTCGACCGAAAACTCTATAGACCATGAGAAACAGAAAGCCCAAGACAAGCTCCTTCCTGATTGAATCTCCGAAGATCGAGAAGCAGGATGTCCTGTCGCAGTTATCTGATAAACGGGGAACCTCTCTTTTCCTGGGAAAATACTCCTTGAACGAGGTCGCCGCCGTCCTGATGAAGAGGGATTTCTTGAAAGAGGCTCAGGCAAAAGACCTTTGGCCGCTGGATTTCGAGCTGGATTCCTCCGGGTATCCTCTCCAGAGACTGCAAATTTTCTACCGAACCAAAAAACCAGAAAATGTCATTGTCGATCTCAAGATCAGGGAAGGCCGATACAAGGTCAAAAACGCATTTGCTCTTAAATATCTCTCATCTGACTATGATTTCTTGTTCCTGGAGTGGCTGACTCTTCAAAATCCTCGTCTTGAATTCACCCAGGAGCGGACGCCGCTTCCAGGCCAGTCTCATCCTGGACTGAACCTGGGGCGTAAGGTTCTCGATTTGTTCGTCTATCTGGGGCGAATCATGAAAAAGGACGGACTCCTGGCCTTTCCGGCCTATTTCCATAATGCCCTTCTTTTTTCCCGCTACTTCCACTTTTTTAATCCCGCCAAGGAGGGTGAAATTCAGGCTGTCCGCAAATCTTTTACCGATGTTTCCTTCAAGAATTTGGCCTGGATTGTCCATACCAACTGCTTGCGGTGGAAGGACAACCAGGTTTATGAATGGCAGGCTGAACCCCAGGCCCATCCTTTCAACAAGACCTTGAATAAATATTTTGATTCGAAAGCCTACAAAGATGAAGTCAAAAACGTCCAGGAGAATTTACGCTTCACCATCGATTGGGAGGACTACAGAATAAAAATGCAGAACCTGGTGAGTATATAATACTGGTGAGCACATAACATAAGTTAAAAACACCGTTTTCTTTTTTGCGTCATCCCTGCGAAGTTTGTCCCAGCGAAAGCGGGGAGCAGGAACCCAGTCCTTTTAATCATCAATCCCCCTCCTTCCCGTCATCCCTGCACCCGATCGTCATTCCTGCGAAAGCAGGAACCCAGGCTTGTTCCCGCGAAAGCGGGAAACCAGTCCCATAAGGATAAGAGTCTTTCTAAGTCCTGGATCCCTGCCTGCGCAGGGATGACGGAGGGGACGCAGGGATAACATGCTTTATTTACCCTGGCCCCCCTCCTTCCTTTTCCACCCGCTCTTTGATATAATACCCTCTCATCTAAGGAGACATCACAGATGAAAAAAGACATCCATCCTGATTATGTGGAATGCCGGGTCACCTGCGCCTGCGGCAACACCTTCACCACCCGCTCGACCAGGACAGAAATCCGGGTGGAAATCTGCTCCCAGTGCCATCCGTTTTTCACGGGTAAACACAAATTCATCGACAGCGCTGGCCGAGTCGAGAAATTCAGGAAGAAATATGGAAACGCCAAGAAATAACCGCCATGCTTCACGAACTCGACGAGATAAAAGAAAAATTCCAAAGACTCACCCTCTCTCTGTCTGATCCTGCCGTCAGTTCCAACCCCCAGAAAATCAAAGAGATCGCCAAAGAGCGGGCTGAGCTTGAGCCCATAGTCAAAAAGTATGACGTCTATCAAAAAATCCGCCGGGACATTCGGGAGTCAGAAGAAATCCTCAAGGATCCGCAGTCAGACACAGAGCTGAGGAAACTGGCCGAAGCAGAGCTCCGGGACCTGGAAGAGAAGGAAGAGCGGCTGGCTGAAGAGCTCAAAATCCTGCTCCTTCCTGAAGACCCGCATGATGAAAAAGACGTCTTCTTAGAGATCAGAGCCGGAGCCGGCGGAGATGAGGCCTCTCTTTTTGCCCAGGATCTCTTCCGGATGTACTCCCGTTTTGCCGAGATGAAAGGCTGGAAACAGGAAGTCATGAGCACAAGCTTTTCGCCGATCGGAGGCTTCAAAGAGATTATCGTCAACATCCGGGGCGACCGCGTCTACTCCCAGCTCAAGTATGAAAGCGGGGTGCACCGGGTCCAGAGGGTCCCTCAAACAGAAGCCGGGGGGCGGATCCACACCTCCACTGTCACCGTGGCCGTCCTTCCTGAAGCCGATGAGGTGGAGGTCAAGTTGGATCCTAAAGATTTACGAATAGAGGCTTTCGGCGCCTCAGGACCGGGGGGACAGAGTGTTAACCGGAACTACACCGCTATCCGAGTCACCCACGAACCCTCGGGGCTGGTCGTCTCCTGCCAGGATGAAAAATCCCAACACCGCAACAAGGAAAAAGCCCTGCGCATCCTGCGCTCAAGGCTTCTCGATATCGCCCAGCGCGAACAACAAAGTCAGATCGCCAAAAACCGGAAATCTCAAGTGGGGACGGGGGAGAGGAGTGAGAAAATCCGGACCTATAACTTCCCCCAATCCCGGGTGACAGACCACCGCCTCAACCTCACCCTCCATAAGCTGGACACAGTCCTGGACGGAGACCTGGATGAAATCCTGGAGGCCTTGACCCTTCAAGACCAGGCCCAGGTGATCGCCAGAGGGAAGAGGGCCACCGCCTAGGTCAAGCGTCCGTTGAGCACCATCCAAGAGCTACTGCAGCGCGGGAAAAGCCTTCTCCGGGACTTCCCGCAGCCTGAGCTGGAATCAAGAATTCTGCTCACCAAAGCTGCCTCCCTACGCGAAAGCCAATTGTATGCATCCCCTGAGGCCAAGCTGACCAGAAGACAGGAGCGGCAGTTTTTAAAGCTTCTGTCCAGAAGACGAATTGGATTTCCCCTGGCCTATCTCACCGGCTACATGGAGTTTTGGTCCATTCGCTTCCGGGTGACTCAAGATGTCTTCATCCCCCGGCCCGAGACAGAATTGATCGTGGAGAGAGTTTTGGAGCTTTCCTCCCGGAAGGAAGAGACAATTGTCGACCTCGGGACGGGATGCGGCAGCCTGGCCGTTGTCCTGGCCAAGGAGCTGCCCCAGGCGCACATCATCGCCACCGATATATCCCGCAGAGCCCTTAAGATAGCCCGGTTCAACGCTTCGCTCCAGGAGGTGTCTCGGGTTCGATGGGTTCGGGGCAGACTGTTTTCTCCGCTCGAAAGGATTGGGCTGAGGCAGAAATGTGATTTTATCGTCTCCAATCCACCTTATGTTTCAGAGTCCGAATGGGAGAAGCTCTCCGACGAGATAAGAAGTCATGAACCCAAAAAAGCCCTAGTCGCTGGCGCAACGGGTTTGGAGGTCATAAGACCGATCATCAAAGAGTCGCTGCCGTACCTGAAACCCGGCGGATTCCTCGTCCTGGAAATCGGAGAAGGCCAGAGCGAAGATGTCCTGTCGTTGTTCGATTCAAAGTGGGGCAGTATAAAAAGCCACCAAGACCTTTCCGGGATTCCGCGGGTTGTCGCCGCCAAGAAGAAATAAGTCCTAGAGATTGCCGTTCCGGGATTCCCCGGATTCTCACCGCCAAGAAGAAATAAAACCTATACAGAGCGTCATAAATAATTGCGCATAATTTTATCTCCTTCAGGCAGAGCCTGGCCTATAATACGCAATCATTTATGCCCCTGGCTACAGATATTTCCGTCTGCAGGCCCAGCCTCCTCTGGCTGGGCCTTTTTTTTTGCGTCATCCCTGTCTACTTCCCGTCATCCCTGCCCACTTCTCGTCATTCCTGCGGAAGCAGGAATCCAGGGATATCTGGATCATAGTCTTTCTTAATACTGGATCCCTGCTTGCGCAGGGATGACGGGAATGGACTGGGTCCCTGCTTGCGCAGGGATGACGGGAATATTATATCTTAGAGATATTGCGCATGTATTCAGCGGAGGGCAGAATCTTGGTGGTTTGAAACCGTATTTTTTTCCATTTATCGATGCTTAGAGAGTTGAAGGCATCCACGACAGTTGGATCAAACTGGGTGCCGGAGTTGTTGTCGATTTCTTGCTTGGCCTCACCAAACTCCCTCTCCTCACTGTAGGGGCGGTGTGAGGTGATCGCATCCAGGGCATCTGACAGAGCAAAGATTCTCGCTTCGATCGGAATATCCTGTCCCTTGAGCCCTGTCGGATAGCCTTGGCCATCGTAGCGCTCGTGATGGTAGAGGATGATGTTTCCGATTTCTTTCATGGATTTGATTTCCTTTATCAAGCCGTAGCCTAGGGAAGGATGGAGTTTGATCTTCTCCCACTCTTCAGGCGAGAGTGGGCTCGGCTTTTTGAGGATGGAGTCGGGGATGGCGATTTTTCCGACATCATGAAGCAGGGCGCCTTTCTTGATGTTGTTCAAGCCCGTTTTGTCCTTTATGCCCAGGATTTTGGCCAGGACCAGGCTGTATTTGGCCACGGTCCGGGAATGTCCGAAGGTTTCCACATCCCTTAAGTCCAAGGCAGTCATCAGGTTCTCAAGGGTCGATTCGTAGATTTCTTCGAGATCTTCCGCCCTCTTGTGGTTTCTCTTCTGAAGCGATTTAAGCTTATCCAAGTTCTGGCGGTAGAATTCGTTCTTTTGGATCAGATCTCTTTTGCTGAGTTCATTTTTTATGGCTGCGAACAACCCCGGCAGGTGATCCTGAGGGATGATCTGGTCCACCACTTCCTTTTCGAGGAGGCGGAGGGCCAGCTCCTGGTTTGGAATTTCAGAAACAAGCAAAAGGCTGGGCTGGGGCTCGGACTCTTTCAGGCTCTTGAGATTTTTTATGTGGGACTCTTCAAAGGGGTTGAGACTGACCACGACAACGGGAATATTATAAGATGAGAGCAGATACCTGTGCGCCTCCGAGTAGGAAACGCTTTCCATAATGTCAAAATTGAATTTTGACAAGGAGTAAACCAGATGATTCCTCCAGCTGTTTTCCTCTCCCAAGATTAAGATGGTCTCCTTAGTCATGGACAGTCAGTCTCCTCCAGTCGTTTTGAACCGCTATGCGAGAACCGCCTTTGAAGATGATCATAGGAATTTTGAAAAAATTTTCACTCTCACTCCAAAAGACTATTGCATTTGGATTTCATTTGTGCCATTATTTTTGCGCCTTCTGGGATTTATGAGAATCAAAGGAGGGCCGTGCCAGGCGGAAAAGGAAGAATAGAAGAGGGGATAAAGGTTGGGATCCTCTCTTTCGGCCCTCCTTGTTTTATCTCGTTATTATGACTTCCACCCCAATTCATCTTTTCCGCCTGCGTCTCTGAATCCCGCACCTCCACTATATATTGAGCTATTCTGCAAAAAAAATACGATATATTGATTAATTTGTCAAGTAAAATTTTTATTTTTTTTATCCCTGCACCTGCCTCCGCAGGGCCAGGCTCCAGCAGGGATCCAGTCCTTTTCTTGGCCATTTCCGAGTCCCTCCTCCTGTCATTCCTGCGCAAGCAGGAATCTAGTGATATCTAAATAAGAATCTTTCTAAGTTCTGGTATCCTGCTACCCGCCACCTGCTTGCCCAGGTGTAGGCCCTCAGTCCCTTCCGTCATCCCTGTACCTGTTTACACAGGCATAAACTCCAGCAGGGATCCAGGCCCTCTTGTCATCCCTGCGGAGCTTGTCCCTGTGTAGACAGGGAGCAGGGATCTAGAGATATCTGGATAAGATTCTTTCTTAATACTGGATCCCTGCCTGCGCAGGGATGACGGGAATGGGCTGGGTCCCTGCTGGAGCCTGGCCCTGCGAAGCTTGTGCCTGTGAAAGCAGGTAGCAGGGGCAGGGATGACGGAGGGGAAGGGGATAAAAAAGAAGGATGATTTAAGCTCACCTTTAGAGAGGATAAACATCTGTCAAAAATGCCTAAACAAATCGTCCTAAGAGGCTATTGCCCTGAACAGGATAATTTGAAAAGATAGGACAGGATTCAGGACTTTTGAATGAGAGGTCTCTTTGCCTCTGGAAAAACTCCTATCCTTGACAGTATTTCCGAGGAGGAATAAGATAAAATAAATCGGTTAGGGAGAGTTAAAATGGGCAAAAACAAGGATAGATTGAAAGAGCCGGCTTCGATCATCGACGAGATTGAAGAGCAGCTGGGAGAAGCTCTGTCCAAGAGAAAAGAAGAAATAGAGAAGGAGCTCGAAGAAAGAATACGCAGGGAAAAAGAAGAAGCCAAGAAGCGCATCGAGTCGATCGAGCAAGAATTCAACGAGGAACGGAGAACCCTAGATAGCTATAAAAGCACCATCAAGCAATTTGAGGATAATAAATCCGAGCTCAAAGATAAGATAAAAAGCCATCTCGAGAAAGCCATCTCCTTCCAGAAAGCTATCGAAAAACTCACAGCCCAGACACTGGATGAGCTCAAGCAGGTCAGCGAACTCAATCAAAAGCTCGAGGAGTTGCAGAAGGAGGCTGAGGAGAAGGCGGCGGCTTTGAAGAAGGATCTTGAGGACCGGTTCGGGATTGTGGCCGATGTCTTGAAAACCACTGAGATGAGAGAGGTCGGGGTGGACCTGGAACAG
>SMTZ1_10001314_pt1 | contig 25309 bp, 24 predicted proteins | sample DeeMarSWOR136_30_FD_25667 | JGI IMG/M metagenome (IMG submission 25667)
TAGATTTCGCAGTGGGTCGCCCGATTCATTTAACCCTCAAATTTTACCAGAATCCTGGGCCGCTATCATGAAGGACTCGGCGAGGTCACGCCCTATGACGTCTACATAGGCAGGCACCTCGAGATAATACAGAGGAGAAAGGAGGTCAAAAGCAGGGCATTACAGGCAAGAAGGGATTATAATAGGGTACAACGGCCGTGGGACGGCGGAGCAGTGGATTAAGGAGGGCAAGTATGCGCTGAACTGGACCAGGCTTTCCTGCCACCGGTTTGTTGCCAATCAGGTGCGGCTCCAGCTTTTCATTCTGGCCTACAACCTGGGCAACTTCCTGCGCAGGCTGGGCTTGCCCAAGGCTGTCTTTCAGCTAGCTAGGGAGGTGTTTGCTGCCATCTTGGAGCGGGTAAGCAGGCTATGCTTCGCGCCTGGCCAAGGGTGTCACCAGGACAACAAGCGGGGGGGAGTGATAAATGGGGAAGTATCGGCTCTAACGAGGTTCAGGGGGTTCGGATGGAGCTCTGGGACGAAAATTTTGGGTGCTGCCGGCTCAGATGCTGCGGACTCCAAGCGGAGATGGGCTCCGTGGTGGCTTGACTACAGGTCCAAAGGGTCATATACTCCAGGCAGCAGGAGCGGTAAGGGATAGAGATCGCCTCATTGGAAGTTGAAATGGGAAATCCCGGTTGGAATAGGTTGAGATTCCTTTTGGCTTATAAATATTTTCTGGGCTTCTATTATGGAGAAAGACTCAGAGATTATCCGCTAAGGGTCAGTGTCAAAATGCTATTATCACGATTCGCATTTGCATCGCAGTTGCCTCTTCTATTACCTGATAAGCATTCTCTTATGAGCTATTATGGGGCAAAGATGTATATAGCTTTGTACTCCTCACCGATCGCCATGGATCAAGCCTTCGGAGTGTATGAGTATTGGAAAACGAGATTGCTCTTCGATCTGCTGAAGGAAGGGATGACTGTTGTAGATATCGGTGCTTGGGAAGGGAATTATTCACTTATCTTCGCTAAGCTAATGCACGACAGAGGTAGAGTGCTTGCATTTGAACCTGATCCGGACAATTGTGATTGGATTAGGAAGAACATTCACGCTAATAGCTACAAATGCATAGAACTGTATCCGTTTGCACTCAGTGATAACGAAGGGAGCGCAACTTTCTATCCAGGGAGCGGTTTGGGTTCACTGGTCTATCGTCCTTCTTGGAGGACTCCTGTTCGGAAAGAACCAATAACCGTACAAACACGGACGCTAGACAATGTCTTGAATGAACAGCATATTCATGATGTCCACATCATAAAAATGGATGTGGAAGGAAGCGACCTCTTAGTTCTGAAAGGCGCAGAGCATACTCTGAGAAACAACAAAGTGAGCTTGCTCATGGATGTAGATGTGTTTAGCAATGCTGAGAGGGAAGAGTTGTTTGAAATCCTGAACTCTTGTGGTTTTAAAGTTCATAGAATAGGTAGAGAACTGAAACCCCTTAGAACGGCAGACGAACTGTTTCTGTTTCCAAGTCATGGGATAGGCGGAGAACTGCAACCTAGACGTATTAGGAAACACCAAATCGTCCGAGAAATTTACGCCACCAAACCACAATGATGGCAAACCTCATTCGTCTCTAGTGACAATGCACGCTTTTGAGCAGTTGCCCAGTCTCACACTGTAGCTTTGACCTACTCATAAGCCCACTCTCTGTGCGGAAGCACTACTTCAGTCGGAGAAAGTACCCAGTGGGGTGACTTTGTCGATAGGTGGCATGACGAGCTATGATTTTGTCTACTACATCGTCGTGGATAAGCTATTCATTGGGGCGGAACTTTTTATCATACAAAGGTTCCGCGTCGACGAACCCAAGAACTCCGAATGGAGGTCATCTCCCGGATACAGAGCAGCTCCACTGAGAGTTGTGCACGTGGGGGGTGAGCTGATTCTGGCGGGAAAAGATTGGCTATGGCCTACCATTCGGGAAGGACAAACAGGCCAAGGGGAGGATGTGATTGAGTTAACAAGTGACTTAAGGGAAAGACCTATTTACAGTAAAAAATATGGGCTTTCTTTCGAAGCCCAAGGGGAGTATAAGATGGCATGGAGTGTTGCAGTAGACCCGCTAGTTACACAGTACTACAATTAGCTGTCGGGCGCCTCCACCAGATGTGGTGTGAAAGCATAGGACAGCCAGATATGACAGTCGGTTACAGATTCGTTAGTGACTTTCTTAGTACCACCAATCAACTTGACAGGAATATCGCTGACTGGTAAATTGACTTTACACCACAATGTATATGCCTCATAATAATCTTAGAGTGCCGCAAATCTACTTTGCGTAAATACCTGCTATATGGTGATGTATGTCTATTACTCGTGACTTACCCAATAAACCCCTATTTGAAGCGATCTTGGAATTGCGGTGGCATATTCCAGATGAGGGTGACCCACATTACAACCTGTTCCCCGGAAGACTGTATGATAGCGTTGTAGAGGAATATCCTATTCATGAACCGCTTCCCACTAGCTCAGTCCCCCAACAGATCGCTCAACGGATTGCCCAACATCGCTTTCGAATTCAGGAAAATGGTTGGCCCCTGATACAGGTTGGCCCAGGAGTTGTCACTCTAAACGATACTACTGGCTATACCTGGACGGATTTTGGTGAGCGTGCTAAGAAGCTGGTTCAGAGTATCTTCTGTGCATATCCAAAGCCTGAAGAACTTCGCGTTACTCGCCTGTTGCTTAGATACATTGACGCAGTCGAAGTCGACTATGCCAAGGAAGATGTGTTTCACTTTTTGGGAGACAAGTTGAAGACCAATATTGTAATTCCTCCTGCGCTTTTCGTTGATGTGCCAGTTAGCAAAGCACCCATCGGGTTTATCTTCCATACGGCATTTCCCGTGACTTCTCCAACGGGGACTATCTCTCTAAGGTTTGCGACGAGCACGCACCAAGATAAGCCAACTCTCGTTTGGGAGATAACAGTGGTCTCTCAAGACAGTAACTTGCCAAGCTTGCCCGATGGCTTTGGTGAATGGGTTGAGTCAGCCCATGCTCTCACCGATGATTGGTTTTTCAAACTCATAGAAGGCGAACTAGAAAGGGGATTCGCCAGTGAGGACTAAGTATGCAGCTCCACTGAGAGTTGTGCACGTGGGGGGTTGTATGTAGTCAGCGAAAGTGGGACAGCTAAGCCTTGAAAATCAGAAGACACTTCAGAGCCAACGGTCCTGCTCCCTGATGGTTCTACTATAATCCCTTCTTGCCCGCAATGCCCTGCTTTTGACCTCCTTTCTCCTCTGTATTACTTCGAGATGCCTGCGTATATAGACGTCATAGGGCGTGACATCGCCGAGTCCTTCATGATAGCGCCTGTGGTTGTAGTGGCCTGCCATTTTCTGACAAAAATGTAGGTTTTGTCAGGTACTGTCATGATAAACTTTGTAGAATCCACAGGCTATACATGTTATACTGTTAGACGTCACGGCAGAAAACACGTATAATGTCTTTGAAAAAGCGCTGAGTCAGGAGACCGTGATGAACATTGCATGCTTCACAATGTTTCGCAACGAGGCTGCAATACTGCCGCCGTTCCTCGACCAGATCGAGGCTTTTTTTGACTATACTGTCTTGCTTAATCACGGGTCAAGCGATGATGGACCCGCGTATGTTCGCGCAAGAAGCGGAGCGAAGATTGAGTTGTTTCATTTAAAGGCGCCGGGTTATCCCCAGTCTGCTGTCGCGACCTTCTTCGCTCACCAGATCATGAGTCAACATGAACCGGACTTTCTCTTCTTTCTCGATTGTAACGAGTTTCTGCCATTCTCCAATAGATCCGAATTGGAGGGATTTCTCTCAGGTAAAGAGAAGAGGTTTGACACACTTCTCTTTGGCTGGCTTAACATCTGCCCAACAAACCTCGACGGCGGTAACATCTTTGCCGCACCTTTCTGGAGAGCGCCTCGATCTGTCGTAGAAGTAGGTAAGATAGTAATAACCCGTCGCCTTGCCGGGCGATCGGACTGGTTTGTAGAAACGGGTTACCACAGCGCTCGCTCATCGTCAGATATGCCCATCCTTGCATCTAATCCAGATGATGAGTACATCTATCATATTCCTGTTACGAGCCGGCTTGAGTTCTACTTGAAAATGGCAGTGGGAGCCGCGATATTGCAAAAGGAGGGGCTCAATCTTTCGTCAAATCTAGGGTGGCATTGGATCGAACCGGATCAAGACCTTGAAGTTAACCAACTTTCCAGTGAGAGGCTAACCAGGATAGCGCTTCATTATCCGTTCAAACCACCCGAGAAACCCGAGCCTTTAACAAAGCTCGAGTTTTCTTTCCCTTACATTTATTCGCCATATTCCGAAACGGCGGAATCGCGGTCTGGGCAAATTGGGACACTAATACAGCTTTTCCGGCGCCCCGACACATCGCAGGATCCAAGCAGCTTCACGGTGTTCGACGAAGATGGAAGCATATTATTTTCGTCCGGCGGGCAGATCACGAAATCGCGCACTAAGATGCCGAGCGTACCGCTGCCCAGCAATCTGCTCAGCGGGAACTTTGCGGAGAATTATGCGGCTTTGATAGAGCCGCTGTTCTGTCTGCCTGCAAGGTTGCCGGCGACTGGTTGGGTAGGACATATCCCCTTCCTTTTCGTTCTCTTCCGGGCGCTCCGGCCGGAGACTTACGTCGAGCTTGGGGTTGGGACGGGGGGAAGTTTGACCGCCGCTGCCACCGCCGCGGCTACTTATCAAACACCTACCATGCTGGTGGGCATTGATTCTTGGCAGGGTGATGAGCACAGTGGTTACTATGAATACTATGAAGGGGATGCAATGTATCGCGATCTCTGTGACTACTTTGCCACTACGTTTCCGCAAGTAAGAGTGGAGCGCGGCTTCTTTGCCGACATTCTGCCCCGCTTCGCAGCAGGTTCTGTGGACATTCTGCACATCGACGGGTTGCATACCTATGATGCCGTGAAGGGCGATTTCACGTCATGGTTCGACCGTGTTTCTCCGAACGGCGTTATTCTCTTACACGACATAGCAGTCCAGGATCGTGGTTTTGGAGTATACAGATTGTGGAATGAGCTGAAGGAGCATTTTACTACGCTGGAATTTCACCACTCATTCGGTCTGGGCGTAGTGCTACTCGCTCCGGAAGATGAACGGCTGAGGCCGCTCGTTGACCTAGCTCGTGACCCCAACGCCATGCGTGCCTATGAGAGTCTAGTGGCTGACGTAGCCCGAGTGCTACCTGAGAGAATGCAAGCCGACGCCGAGGATCGCGAGTCACAACTTAAGAGGCAGCTCGCCGAGATCTACGCGTCATCTTCCTGGCGTATCACCGCACCCTTGCGATGGCTCTCGTCAACGTTCTGGGGTATGATGACACCGTTTCCAGGGCTTGGGAAAATTCTGAGGCACTAAAATGAGGATGGCAGTTGTAGGCCACGCCATTTGGTTTGCGAATCATTATCCCGAGCAGTGGCGTGGTGATGCAGATGTTATATGCCCTGAGGGCTCCGAGGTCGACTACTCCTGGTTGATGGTTCTACGCAACTGGCGCCCTGATGTGACACTGTTTTACCGCCCGGAGCTCTATCCCGAACGATTTTTACATCATATAAACGGTTTCCGCATTGCCTTCTTGACGGAACCACTACCAGTTTTGAAAGAGAAGAAGCTCGAAACGACGCCGGAGAGCGCGCTGCAGCTGCAAGTCTACAAGTGTATGGCTTGGCAAGTCTTTCACCGACGGCTATATTATGATAGAGGCCGTGCTGAGACAGTCGCCTTCCTTGGTTGGCCAATCGACAGCTTCCGCCCACTGCCGATCGATACTGCCAACTTCTATCCGCCTCGGCTGGGAACAACTCGGCCCATAGACATAAAATTGTCGAGGAAAATGGAACAGATTGAAAGCATGAGTTAGTGGACACACTGGGCCTTGTTCCCTCTGGTGGAAGCACTCGTACTAGGTTTCGTCAAGACTGTCAACAAGTTACTGTGGTCGCGTCAGGGCAGAGGTGCTGGAAAGCAATAACTGCGGCCGGTGCAATGTTCGACATTGTTCCCTCCACGAGTAGAGGCTGAAGTATAAGGACGCAAGTTAGATGATCTCAGTAGTGTGTGTCTACAACAATGAAATCATTTTCAAGGAAGTGCTCTTGAAAAGTCTGCAGAAACAGACTGTTGCATACGAGCTGATCGCTCTCGACAATACAAGCGGGAGATTCCGCTCCGCCGCCGAAGCCTACAACTTCGGTGGTGCCAGTGCCGAGGGCGACTATATCATGTTTGCCCACCAGGATATGTGGCTGACCACGGGGACATGGCTGGAAGATGCTGAGCGTACCCTTAGGCACCTGCCAGCCCTGGGCGTGGCTGGCGTGGCTGGCGTGGCTGGAGCCCCTAGCATGAGTCAAAAGAGCGAAAGAGCTCACTTTGCATCTTCCTGCTTCTACCTCGACGAAACGACGGTCGCGCTTAATGAGGCATGCTTGGTGCCACAGGAGGTGGACACGGTTGATGAGTGTATTCTCTTGGTGCCTCGACCAGTCTTCGACAAGTTGAAGTTCGATGAGACTACGTTTGACGGCTGGGACTGCTATGGCGCAGACTATTGCCTCACTGTAAAGAACCTGAGATTTAAGGCCTACGTGATTCCTGTACCCTGCAGCCACTGCTGTACACGATCAATTTATAGAAGATGGGAATTCAAGAGTTTAGTCAGGTACCAGAAAAGGCTCTATTCCAAACACAGGCACAATTATAATACTATCTTTACTTGGATGGGGGAAGTCAATCGATGGAATCTACTAATATGGTCGCTCAAGAAGTACCTTGGTCCACTGAGCTACAGGCTGTTACCCAGTTCTGACACTTTTATTAGAAGACAACTGGCAGGATGTGAAACAGTGCTCGACCTCGGCTGCGGCTACTGTTCCTTTGTTGGACGACTCAAGTTCAGGTTCTCGCTCGGATTGGACCCATCCGAGCCGTATTTGATGGAAAGCAAGAGGAGGTTCTCTCATAATGAATATCTCCTAGCAGACGTCAGGTCAATTCCCTTGAAGCCCAAGTCCTTTGACGCCGTCATTGCTCTTCATACACTCGAATGTTTGACAAAGGAGGAAGGCACAGCGTTGCTCTACAAAATGGAGGAGTTGGCTAAGAAGAGGGTAATTGCGATAACCCCAAACAGATATCTGGAACATCAATCAAACGCCGGCAATCCTGTGAAAGAACACAGAGAGGGCTGGGAAGTAGCAGACCTAGTCAAGCTCGGGTTCAGAATCAGGGGTGACGGCGGACGGAAGAAGTCAGGCGGAGGTAAGTTTATTCTGAACTATCAGCCTGCCATCTTGCGGTTGTTTACTACTATTCTGGACCAACTCGTAATCTATCACTACCCAAAGTCAGCAAATATATTAATGGCCGTAAAGCATGTTGACTCTAATAGCCGGTGATACTAATATCGGGGGAAGGTCACGAGTACAATTGATTGACACGGCGGCACTGTCTCAGTATAAAATGCTCTTACTAAATTGCCCGTGAGACAGATCTTTTCTAGGAGTGAGAAGAAATGAAGCCTATCAAATCATACTTGAATTTATTAAAACTGCGAATCAACATGGCTCTAAGAAGAGAAGTTGTGAGCCACTATCCAATATATGGAATCATTGAGCCGACACTATTCTGCAGTCTGCGCTGTCCATTTTGCCCCACGGGATTGCAATTGAACTTACGCGAAAAAAAAGCTGTTGATTGGGCGCTATGGAAAGGCATAATTGATGAAATCGGAGACTACCTATTCCATCTTGATATGTTCAATTGGGGTGAACCTTTCCTCCATAAGGATACGCCAGAACTCATAAAATATGCTAAATCCAAAGATATAAACGTATGGGTCAGTTCCAATCTAAGTGTGAAGCTTACAGACGATTACATTCAAAGATTAGTAAGAAGTGGCTTGGATACTCTTGTAGTATCAGTGAGCGGCATAACGCAAGAAGTATACGAGAAATACCATCGTGGCGGCAACATATCGATAGTTCTTGATAATATGAAACGTATTCAGTTAGCAAAGTCTAGTCTGAAGATAGACAATCCTTGCGTAGTATTCAAATTTCTGGCTTTTCGGCACAACCAACATGAGGTGGAGACGGCGAAGGCGGAATATAGAAATTGGGGGGCTGACGCTTTCAGTTCTCCCCAAGCTTTTTACCGTGTCAGCGATTACGACCAGCGATTCTGCAAGTCAGTTAGTATCCCCCCCCTCGAGCCAGCTACGCTTCCCGGATGCAACTCCTTGTTGTCGACTCCGAGAGTACAGCCTAAATACGAAAAACGCCGGCCTTGCCCTTGGCTGTATGAAGCTATTCTTCTGAATCCGAATGGCAAAGTTAGCCCCTGTTGCGCTGTTTGGGACGAGAAGGACGATTTTGCAGAGTATTCTCCAACCACTGGCTTTCTCGCTGCTTGGAATAATGATAATTTCCGGAGGGCACGAAAATTCTTTCGCAGGTCGAGCAAAGAAACGGCTCTTACATCTGCCACTAGGATTCAGCAGTCTCCTGATGATAGTTATGTCGTGGCTAATGAGTCTAAAGACCTAGCAACCGACAAACACATAATATGTACCACATGTCCGGCTGATTGGGACCCTTTGATTTTTGACTTGCCCGACGAATATTTGCAGCCGTCTATAGAAGGGCATGCAAAACAAGTTGCAGGTCTCTTATTGCAAAAGAAGAGTGCAAGAGCGCTAGTTGCCCTAATGCTGCTCTCGATTGCGGCTCCACGAACAGTTGTGGGGGGTCTTTTTAAACGGGGGATTGTATCAAGTATACAATCCCCATCACATTGAATTGCCAAAGCCTCGCTTTCCAAATCTTTGATCTCCTTGAATACCTTCTTTGCTCCCCCAAAGTCTACGTCAACAACAGATACTATCGCTCCTTCTTGCGCAAGTTGCAGAGCGATAGCCCTGCCAATGCCCGAAGCAGCCCCGGTTATCAATGCAACCCTGCTAGTCAGCATTCCCTGCATTGTTTTCCCCTCCTTGTATGATGTATGGAAAGCGGCAACGCTATCCTCCTGCAGTGCAGTGATTGTGGCATGTGCCGTGGCCTCTGTCAATCTAACATCGCACAGCCTTGCTCTGCTTGACAGTGAGAATCGCAAAATGCCGGTCCGGGGGCGGCTTTGACAAGCCCCAGCTGGTCAGTCCCCTCAATGACAGCAGGAGCACCACAAAGCAGCATTGCCAGAATAGCAATCTGCGCCCTTTCCTATCTTTTTGGCTAATTTGTTGGTTCAAAGTCCGCCACCGGTCGCGACCACACAAGAGTCCATTTGGTGCAATCGGCTCAACATTTGTGCAAAATGTGGAGTTCAGTTAAGAAGTGCTGCTCGCACATTACTGGCATTACGATAGAGGTTGTGGTAGAATCGTCTAATCGAACAGTAGGTGGGCCGCAAGTGTGAGGGCAATTCGGAAGCTGCCTCGGGCGCGAGACGTCTCCCATCATACGGAAGTTGACATCGGTACGCACCGGTGTGAAAAAGGCAAGACCACTTAGCTAGCCAATCCAGCCAATGCAATGGTCATAAGGATATGAGGGCATGAACACTGGTGGTTCGATTTCTGTCGGCAGCATATCTGTAGTCGTGCCTGTCTATAACAGCGAAGACACCTTGCATGAGTTAGTTGGCCGTCTCGAGAGCACCTTGCGCGCAGCTTGCTCTCGTTTCGAGGTTGTACTGGTAAATGATGGGAGTCGGGACCGTAGTTGGGATGTGATCTGCGAAATTGCTCAGGCACATGACTGGGTGCGCGGCATTGACCTGATGCGAAACTACGGACAGCATAATGCGCTGCTTTGTGGTATCCGCTTGGCGCAGAATGACATCATCGTTACTGTCGATGACGACCTAGAACACCCACCCGAAGAGATTCCAAAACTACTTGACAAGCTGGCTGAAGGCTTTGACGTCGTTTACGGGTCACCACAGAAAGAGCTGCACGGGCTCTGGCGTAACCTGGCGTCGCGGTTGACCAAACTGGCCTTGCAAAGCACCATGGGGGCTGCAACAGCGCGCCAAGTCAGCGCCTTCCGTGTCTTCCGCAACCAAGTGCGCGATGCGTTTGCCCAATACCAGGGACCGTTTGTTTCTATAGATGTCTTGCTGACATGGGGGACCACACGCTTTGCGGCTGTTCCTGTGCACCACGAGCCTCGCGAGTTGGGAGCCTCCAACTACACCTTTCGCCGGCTGGTTACCCACGCTCTGAACATGATGACCGGTTTCAGCACCCTGCCATTACAATTTGCCAGTGTAATTGGCTTCCTCTTCACTTTCTTTGGCTTCGTAGTTCTAGTGTTCGTTCTCGGCCAGTATATAGTCGAGGGTGGTAGCGTTCCTGGTTTCGCATTCTTGGCTTCAATCATCGCCATCTTCTCCGGAGCCCAACTGTTCGCTCTGGGCATAATCGGGGAATATCTGGCACGAATGCACTTCAGAACGATGGAGCGCCCACCCAGTGTCGTACGTAGGAGTGTAGGGATGTCACGGGACAATATGGGTGATTAGTATGAAGCCGCCTCCAGGCCAGATCTATCTGTCTGCCATCGACGAGGAACGTTTTGGTATTCGGGTGGCCCGAGCAGCAGAGGTGACCCTCCGAGACTTGCCTTCGATCATGCATTTTTGCTGGGCTAACGGCGTCGTTTTGCTCGTAGCTCGCTGCCTGGCTTCCGAGCTTCCAGCCGCCCAGGCCATGGAACGAGAGGGATTTGTATTAATGGACACTCTGGTGTACTACGAGCGCGACCTTGTGAAGAAAGCAATTCCATCCGATACTGGGAAAATCCCTGTGCGTCCAATCCGACCTGGCGAAGAACACGAGGTGAAAGCTGTCGCTGCCGAGTCGTTTCGCGGATATTTTGGGCATTATCACGCAGATGAGAGGTTAGATCGTACCAAATGCGATGAAGCGTATACGTCCTGGGCGTTTCAATCATGTGTTTCGCGCGATGTAGCAGATGAGGTGCTGGTGGCCGACTTGGATGGTTCCATCGTAGGCTTCGCTTCTTTGCGACTGAATAGTCAGGAGGAAGGTGAGGGGGTATTGTTCGGCGTAGCTCCTTCTGTTCAAGGGCAAGGTATCTATCGATCTCTCATGATCTATGGGATGGAGTGGTGTTTGTCAAAGGGAGCGATACGTATGGTCTACTCGACGCAGATAACTAACATTGCAGTGCAAAAAGTTATGACACGAGTTGGATTTGAGCATAGCTATGCATACTACACATTCCACAAATGGTTCGATAGACCGTCATCTTCCCAGAAGTTGTAAAATGATCAAAGAAAGCCTCTCATGTTGTTCAAATCTACTTCGCGTTAGTCAATCGGCTCAGGTAGCGCCTGGCGCGAAGCCGGTGGCCCCTTCTGATTGCCTATATCTTTGTCGTTAGGAATAACCCTCATCATGTCAATACAGATCCCATTTAATAAGCCGTCCCTGGTCGGGAAGGAGTTGAACTACATCTCTGACGCGCTTCGGGAAGGCCATGCTTCTGGGGATGGGGCTTACACCAAGCGGTGCCATGTCCTGCTCGAGCAGACATTGAATGTACCCAAGGTGCTTTTGACCACCTCCTGTACCCATGCCCTTGAAATGGGTGCGCTGCTATTAGACATCCAGCCGAGAGATGAAGTCATTATCCCATCATTTACGTTCGTTTCGACGGTCAACGCTTTTGTACTACATGGCGCTCATCCGGTCTTTATTGACATTCGGCCCGACACCCTCAACATGGACGAGGCTAAGCTTGAACAGCTAATTACGCCCCACACCAAAGCAATTGTGCCGATGCATTACGCAGGCGTGGGGTGTGAGATGGATGACATCATGGAGGTCGCTGGTCGTTACGGGCTGGCTGTAGTCGAAGATAATGCCCACGGATTGTTCGGTAAATACAAGGGCAGGCACCTGGGTACATTTGGTTGCTTGGCCGCGCAGAGCTTCCACGAGACCAAGAATATCACCTGTGGTGAAGGCGGTGCGTTGCTTATCAATGCCCCAGAATATATAGAGCGGGCGGAGATCATTCGTGAGAAAGGCACCAATCGAAGCCGCTTCTTCCGCGGCGAGGTAGACAAATACACATGGGTGGATATTGGCTCCAGCTATCTCCCGTCGGACATCTTAGCCGCCTTCCTGTACGCCCAACTAGAGGCTCGCGAGCAGATTCAGAACAGGAGACGACAGATTTGGGAATACTACTACGCCCACCTTCAGGGCTGGGCTGAGAAGCGAGGCGTTCGACTGCCGATTGTGCCGGCGCACTGTGAACAGCCATACCATATGTTCTACTTGCTCCTGCCTTCACTTGAGAAACGCCAGGCGCTCATTTCTCACCTGAAGGAGCAGGGTATCCTAGCGGTATTTCACTACCTGCCTCTGCATCTCTCGGAGATGGGGCAGCGATTCGGAGGCAGACCAGGGGACTGCCCGGTTACTGAGGATGTGAGTGACCGTTTGCTTCGTCTGCCGTTTTACCATGGTTTGACTCAAGACGATCAGGCCCGCGTGGTCGAAGCGATTTGCAAAATTTGACGGTGTATAAGTAACCTTAGAGGCATTGGAGATGTGAATTGTACGAGCCTTTTCCTAAAGCAGCATCGCACTACAGTTATGACCAAGGTTGGTTTGAGCGGCTACTGGCAATCGAGGATCGGCATTTTTGGTTCCGTGCGCGCAACAAGGTTATTGCCACTGTAGTCAGCCAAATCACCGCAAACCTGGCGCCTGGTTATCGGGTTCTAGAAGTTGGCTGTGGGACAGGTAACGTACTGCGAGTTCTCGAACAGACTTGTACAAATGGCGTGGTTATGGGCATGGATTTGTTCACCGAGGGATTGCAGTATGCCCGGCGGCGCACGACCTGCCAGATGGTACAAGCTGACATTCACGCTCCCCCTTTTACGACACAGTTTCACCTAATCAGTCTCTTCGATGTGCTGGAACACCTGCAGGATGACATGCAGGTGCTTCGGAATGTGCACACAATGTTGGCACAGGGAGGTATCTTGTTGCTAACCGTGCCCGCTCATCCGTCGCTGTGGAGCTATTTCGACGAGGCGTCTCATCACTGTCGACGCTATCGAGTGAGCAAGCTGGAGAGCAAATTGAACAACACAGGTTACCAGATCGAATACCTCACTCAGTATATGGTGAGTATCTTTCCCCTGGTTTGGCTGGGGCGACGGCTAAAGTCTCTGATCGACCGGCGTTCCAGTGGCAGTGTGGATCGCACAAATGCCCTAGCTCAGGCTGAACTGCACATCACGCCTGTGGCAAACGGCCTGCTGGCCTTTCTGCTGGCTCAAGAAGCCCGCCTGATCGCTCGCCGCCGCCGATTGCCAATCGGCACATCAATCCTGGCTATAGCGCGCAGGGACAGGGCGACAGACAGATGACGTTGTTATCGTTCGGCGTTGGCGCACTGCTTGCTCGTGCTCTGCTGCAGAAACGCGGGCCATCGGTTTAGTAGCTTGGTTCGTGCCAACAAGCGCGATATCGTTTTCTTGCGAGGTCAGCAAAAGGTGGAAAGGAACTTGTATCGAAGCTCGAACGCAACGGTTTTGTTATGAACAGAATATGTGTTTGTATGGTGTTCCTATTGCCATTGATGCCTTCTATTAGAACGGTCAATAATACCCTTCGCAGAGACGCAGCTAAGGCTAATGTAAGATGCTCCATTGAGTTCAACACCATCCCAGTGGTCGATACCATGCTACTCGGACTATCTAGGGTGGAGAAGTGGTTAATGAGATACGTGAATCCACCCTTTGGGGCTTCTCTAGTGGTTTCGGCCCAGAGGAGACGATGAGAGATGAAGGAAAGTCTAAATGACAGATTAATTGAGCTATATGCAGCCTCAGGTGTTTATACTCGGTTCTATGTAAAGGCAAGACGCAGGCTTTTGAATTTCAGCCTTTATGACAAACTTCTGCCACCTCACGGGGTGCTAATCGATGTCGGCTGCGGCTGCGGAGCGTTGGCAAACTATCTGTCCTTGCGCTTTCCCAAGAGTCAGGTTGTGGGAATTGATATGGACCCCAAAAGGATTGCAATTGCATCCAAAACCGTCGGGGAAAGAAGAAACATAAGTTTCTTGACTGAAGACGTCCGCAAATGGCCATTGCCTGCCTGCAGTGGGGTAGTAATGACAGATTTCCTTCATCATGTGTCCAGGCAAGATCAAGAGCTGCTTCTTCATAAAGCGTTTCTTAGTTTGGAAGAGGGAGGGGTGTTGGTGATTTCCGAAGTGGATGCCAGCGCCAAGCCATTCTACAGGTACTGGGCTAGTTATCTCTCTGACCTCATTTTGTACTTCTCGAAAAGTCATTTCCGAAACGCTTACGATTGGCACAACACCTTATCTCATCTGGGGTTCGATGTCGAAATTGTTAGAACTTGGAATCCTTTGTTTGCTCCACTTCTCCTGGTTTGCCGTAGATGAGAGATAGGATATGGTATTATTGGAGTGGATGAAGCAGCTGGCAACCATGTCAAAGCTGGAGGCGTGGTGATCGCAGAGTAAACAAGCGGAGGTAGGAACAGACAAATGGTCTATCTATTAGTATTCATTTCGATAGGAGCGATGACCGCAGCTCAGTTGCTACTTAAGAAAGGCGTCCTTCAAACTGGTGGATTCCCACATAGTCTTAGCGAACTTGGTCGTTTCTTCTTAGACGCTGGTACCAATGGCTATATCATATCCGCCATTTTCTTGTCTCTCATAACAGCTTTGGCATGGATTCTCGCCTTGTCGAAAGCGGAGTTAAGCCACATTTATCCTTTTATGGCTCTCTCCTACGTGCTGGTTGCCTTGTTCTCTTTGCTGATCTTCAAGGAGGACGTAACCGCTCTAAGGTGGGTGGGAATCATAGTAATCTGCGTCGGCGTGTTTCTAGTGTCGAGGAGCTAGAAAGGTTGCGGTCACGAAACCTAGATGTTTGTCCGAACTTTGAAGACAGCATATGTACAGGAATCAAGCTACCTGGCATATAGCTCATTTTGTGTGAGGCAATTCTATAGAAACAAGCGCCTTGTCATAATTGGGGGCTTGCTGCTCGTCGTCGCCTGGGGCGCGTGGTGTTCGTATTTCCTACCAAGAGGCATCGAACCCGTTCATGAGGGGTTCCACGCTTCTATGGCATGGAGGCTGGCTCAAGGCGACCTTCTGTTTCGAGATGAGATCTGCTCATCGGGAACGCTTGTGTACTGGTATGAATCCTGGATCCTTCGTATTTTTCCTGAGTGTGGCTTTCTGGGCTTGCGCATTGTCTGGGCTGTCGCGATGTTATTATGTGCGTTGCTAACCGCCAGGCTAATGCTGAAGTATTTCAACCCGTTGGTGAGTTTTACCGCGGCAGCAGCAAGCCTGCTTTTTGTCTCTGGTGTAACACTCATAAAAGCGCCCAGTTATGACACTATGCCTGCTCTCCCTCTACTTTTGGCAGTTTGGCTATGGCTCGTTGCCTGTCGTCGAGCTGGGAAAGCGCAACTTCTTCTAGCCGGGGGGGCCGGTGTGGCGGCCTTCCTCGCTACCACTTTGAGATTTCCATTGGTGCCTGTGGTTTTTCTGCCAATCCTGACCGTGGTCTACGACCGTTGCTCGGGTGTTAGGGTGAACGCAGTGTGGCGGATGGTAATGAGCTACTTTATCGCTTATTCGGCGGGAGTACTGTGCTTTTTCCTAGTGGTCGGCTCAACCGGCTTGACAGATGATTTGTTGAATGGCTTCGCCACGGCTTCGTCTATAGATGGGCATGGATTGGATGAGCTGGCCCACAGGCTGATATGGTCGAGTGCGTTCATTCTATTGCCGGCGTTGGTGGGTGTGTCAGTTGCGGCATTCTTCAGATATAGAGAAAACTTAAAGGCGTTCGCAGCAAAACATAAAAAAGCTATTAAGCATAATATACTCATCATTATTAGCTTTATGATATTTATAGCCATTTTAGGGTGGTTTTATCTTCATGAACTTGATGGTTTCAAATACGGGGGATTACTCGTGAGCAGCCTGACTGAACACTCCCTTCTCACAGCTGACACCAAGGCAACCTGGCCCATTTTGCTACTCGCTGTTGGCATCATTCTTGCCGACATCACGTTTCATCTGTTTGACCATGTGTTCAATGTAAAGACTGAGAAAGATGCCGCCAGACTACATGATAGGCGCCGGCTAGGTATCATGGCCATATTCCTGTGCCTTATAACAATAGTGGGCACAGGGGCCATTCCACCCGATGCCGTTTTGCCGAACGCATGGTTACTCATAGCTCTGGCTGTTGCTCTGTCCTCTGTCTGGTTAGCAGAGCGTGGCAAGTATCTAACCAACCTCCGGCCTATTTGGATTCTCAGAGGCGTGTGCATCGTATTCCTACTAATGTTTCTTTGCTACGGTATACTGAAAACTAGCCATCCCTGGCAAGTTGCGCAGCCTGTTTGGGAAATGAGCGCCAGTCCGAGGACAGCTCGACTACACGGCATAATCACTACGCCTGAGCAAGCTAAGGCTATGGATTCACTCGTAGATGCTGTAGAGAGCTACTCCGAACCTGGGGACAGAATCCTGGTCTGCTACTGGTCGCCATGGCTCTACTACGCAACCCACACTCTTCCCTCCACGTATATGACATGGATGGCGGGTTGGTACGAAAGTTCGACTTACCAGGCGGCCTTAGATGACATGTTGGCACGTGACAGAGTCCCCCGGGTAGTCGTGTGGTTTCCATGGCCGTGGGGGTTGCCCGATAACCCAATTGATGACTGGGTCAAAGAGCACTACGAGGTTGTCCAGGTAATTGACTGGCACATGATCATGCTGCCTAGAGCTGCGTTGGAAGACAAAGGCCACTGATTTCAGCTACAGAGCCATATCTATCCTTCTATGGCTCTATCTTATGTGCTCGTTGCCCTATTTTACTTGTGGCGCTTTAGCGAGGACGTAACTGCTATCAGATGGCTGGGAATTGCACTTATATGTCTCGGTGTTTTTTTGGTTGGTCTGACCCCCAAAAATCGGTCCAGGTAAAATGTTAGACTTGGATTGATAGGGGGATTTTGATGTGACCTGCCCCGAGCTGTTGCATCACGTCTAAATATAGAATGGTTGCTTTCTCTATTGCTCACTTGGTATAATCCTCTAGGTCATCCCAAGAGAATACCGCATGCAAGCATCTAGACAACCATTGCCTGAGCGGGTAAGGGCAACACTAGCGACGATGAGGTGGATCAAGTTGAATAAATTCATTAGAAGAACGTACCACCTCATAGTTGAGGAGTTCAGAATCGAGGGCTGGTCGGATCCTCGAAATAGACGGCTAATAATTGCCGCATCCGTTTTCGCAATGATTGCCTTCCTCATACGCATTTTCTTCTGGTGTTATACCGGACGTACCTGGGAAGATGCACTGATAACCGTTCTTCATTCAGAAAACTTCGCTAATGGCCTCGGTCTTACACACTATGTGACAGGGCAACCTCCGGTGCATGGCTTTACCAGTCCTTTGGGTGTTTTGATACCTTTGATAGGAGATTTAGTCAAAGTAGGATATGGACTAAGCCTGATCAAACTGGTGTCGGCTGTTTGTGGCAGTATTGCCGTGATATTTGTCGCAGCAATCGGCATTCATCCCAAGTTCAACATCTCTCGGATACTTCTCATACTCCCTATCGGCTTTGTGGCTTTTGATTACAACCAGATTATATGGGGAATGTCTGGGCTGGAAACCCAGATGGTAACTACTATCCTATTGATGTCGATCTACTACTTGCTTCGAGAGAAGCTTTTTGCTACGGGGATCCTTCTGGGCTTATGTCTCTTGGCGAGGCCGGATATGGTATTCTGGGTAATAATTGTCGGTATATATCTGTTGTTTACCCAACGGATGAGAATAGTTAAAGCGATCATCCCCGCTGCAGTAATTTATCTGCCATGGTTGATTTTTACAGTAAGCTATTATGGTTCACCTGTGCCCAATACAGTGACAGCTAAATATGTGGGCTATAGTTGGGAATTTGTGCGCTGGGACCCATCAATCTTTTCTCTAATGTATTATGTAATAGATGGTGTAAAAATAGTCTTTCGCCCACTGGGTCCCGCTTTCGCAGGACATGGTTGGGTTTGGCTTACGCCTTTCGGTAATAGTAGGCTCGGGGCAGATGTGATGCAATTGTTTGAGCCTATGGCCCTACTCTTCATTTTCATAGCCATATGCTTCATCTTGATACAGAAGAGAAAGGGGCTTTTCCCTGTTGGCCTATTCGTTGTGGTCTATGCTGGCTACTACATTTTTATGGTACCAGGGATTTTCAAGTGGTATCTAATACCTCTTGCTGCTGTAGGTATACTACTATCTGCTTATGGCATTCATAAGACCATAGAAGTGTTCATAAATCCGCGTTTTCAGAAATACTTTCTTGCGTCTATAGCGGCTATATGGTTGATAAGTTTGGTGATAGTAATCCCCAAGGACTTCAAGACTGAGCGCCAGATTCAGCTATACGTCGATGATGATGTTCGGAAAGAAATAGGGTTGTATTTGTCTACAGTGATGGAGAAGGATCAATCAATTGGAGTAGAAGCACTTGGATATATCGCCTATTACTCACGTAGGACTGTCTATGATTATCCGGGGCTATGCAATCGCAAGGTAGTTGACTACCTCAAAACCCTGCAACCATCACAGCGTAATTTATATAGTGTGTCGGAACATTTCAAACCTGACTATCTCGTTTTGAGGAAATCTGAATATAAATGGTTCCAGAAAATCGGTGCTGATCCCTGGGTGTTACGGGATTATCAGGTAATCAGGTGGTTTGAGGTTGATCCAGCTAAGACAAAGGGTATATGGGGTATATACGCGAACATTGATACGTCGTTTGTTGTGCTACAAAAGAACGAAACATGACTGATATTTGGGGCACGTACACATATGCTGGAAACTCTAACTCTTAAGGTGGTACAATAATTGCTGGTCACTCCCTGATAGGGTATTTCGACAATTGTTTGTTAACGGGTTTTAGTTACTACTCTGAAGAAATATGGATCCCAGAAAAATTATTTCCTATATTAGCCGCAGGAAAGTGACCATAGGCAAGTTCCTAATCGTTAGCGGATCTGCTGTTGCATTGAATCTCCTTTTGTTGCTTTTGATGGTGAGGTACTTGGGCTTTGACACTCCGTTGGGGGAAAATGCGGCAAATGCAATAAGTATGGAGTTAAGTATCATATATAACTTTTTTATGAGTAGGTCAATTACATGGCGCGACAGATATAGAGAGAAAGGGAGCAGGCTCTTAATTCAAATGGCTAAGTTTCACATTACTATAGGAATTACTGTGTTATTCCGGCTGGTCTTGTTTCCGATATTGCAACAGTTTGGCGTCTTTTATGTGTATAATGCAGCTATAGGGATAGCATCAGCTGCGGTATTTGATTTTGTTGTCTATGATACTTTAGTATTCAAAAAGGGAGGATAGGAGATGTTTAGTTTCGATGTCTGCGTAGTTGGTGGGTGTGGCAGAGTAGGGCTCCCTCTCGCTATTGCCTTTGCTGGTAAAGGATTGAACGTTGTCATATATGATTTGGACAAGGATAAAATGGACGAAGTTGGAAGTGGCATTATGCCTTTTCTTGAAGAGGGATGTGAAGAAAAATTAAGGCAGTTGATCGGTAAAAACTTAAGAACTGCAGATAGTCTTGATTCAATATCCCAATCGAGGTTTATCGTAACCACCATAGGCACGCCAGTTGACGAGCACTTGAACCCGCAATACTCTGGTATGATCACGTTCTTTCAGGGTCTGTTGCCATACCTTGTTGAGGGTCAGCACATAATTCTTAGGAGCACTGTGTATCCCGGAACTGCGGAGAAGATAAACAAATTCTTGAAAGAAAAGGGCGCCAATGTGCATTTGGCATTCTGTCCCGAAAGGATCGTGGAAGGTAAGGCTTTGTCCGAACTTGAAAGTTTGCCTCAGATCGTAAGCGCTTTCGATCAACAGGGTATTCAAGCAGCCTCTGACCTATTTAAAGTATTAACTGACGACATTGTTGTGCTGGAGCCAACAGAGGCAGAGTTGGCCAAGCTATTTACCAATGCATGGAGATATATCCAATTCTCAATAGCCAATCAGTTCTTCATATTGGCCAATCGGCATGAATTAGATTATTACAAGATTCACCGTGCCCTGACCTACAAGTATCCCCGCACCCAGGGCTTGCCCAGGCCAGGGTTTGCTGCTGGACCCTGCTTGTTTAAGGACACAATGCAACTGGCATCGTTTAGCGACAACACCTTCCTTCTTGGACATGCTGCAATGTTAGTAAACGAAGGACTCCCTAACTATGTCGTTTATAGGTTAAGAGAAACAACCGACTTACCAAATAAGTGTGTCGGGATACTTGGTATGGCGTTCAAGGCTAACTCTGATGACGAGCGCGATTCCCTGTCATTTAAGTTGAAGAGAATTTTAGAAATAGAGGCAAAGGAGGTCTATTGTTCTGACCCTCATGTGAAAAGGGATTATTTCGTTACTGCCGAAGAACTGGTCAGCATGTGTGACATCATCATTGTAGCTGCCCCCCATGAAGAATATAGAACACTGAATATCAAGGAAGACAAGATATTAGTGGATGTTTGGAATTTCTATAACAGAGAAGGAGCTCTCGAATGAAGGTTTTGATTACAGGTGCCGCTGGTTTTGTAGGAGGATATCTTGTAGAAGAGTTACTTGATCATGGATACCAAGTTGTTGGATTGGACAATTATTGCAAATATGGAAGGGTTGCAAAGAGCTATGATAATCACCCAAATTACTGCTTTACGGAGGGAGATGCTAAGAATGTGGAATTGCTGAAAGAACTGATCGCAGATTGCGATCAGTTCATAGCCCTGGCGGCGATCATCGGAGGAATCTCTCTATTCCATGAGTACGCCTACGATCTTTTGGCTGAGAATGATCGGATTATGGCCTCTAGCTTTGATGCTGCTATATGGGCCCACAAGGCGAGGAAACTGAAGAGGATCAATGTCATTTCTTCCTCCATGGTCTTTGAAAGCACTGACGTCTTCCCGACCCCAGAAAGTGAGCTGTTGAGGTGTCCTCCTCCAAAATCAACCTATGGCTTTCAGAAGCTTGGTTGCGAATATTATGCCAAAGGCGCTTCGGAGCAGTACGGACTACCGTACACAATAATCAGGCCTTTCAATGTCATTGGAGTTGGAGAAGGAAGGGCGTTATCAGACAAGGAAGTTATGTCTGGTAACATAAGGCTGGCCATGAGCCATGTGGTTCCTGACCTAGTGCAAAAGGTGTTACGCGGTCAGGATCCGCTCCACATACTTGGGCATGGTGATCAGGTGAGGTGCTTCACCTACGGAGGCGATGTCGCCAGAGCAATACGACTTTGCATGGAAAGCGAAAGGGCGATAAATGAAGACTTCAATGTCTCTACTCCTGTACCAACAACGATCTTGCAGCTAGCACAGATCATATGGGGAAAAATATACAAGGATAGACCCTTCCGCTACGTGACTGATAAACCCTACAAATACGATGTGCGAAGAAGAATACCTAGTGTTGAGAAGGCCAAAATGTTGTTGGGGTTTGAGGCGACCACGAGTTTGGAGGACGCATTGGACGAAACTATACCTTGGATAAGAAAACAAATTGAGATAGGCGGTATATGATATTCGATTCGCTGCAAATCGTTATCCCAGTGTATAACGAAGGGGAGAATATTGGAAAGACTCTAGCGGAAATCGAAAGCAAAATTACCACACCTCATAGTATTTTGCTTGTTTACGATTTTGATGAAGACAGTACGATACCCGTAGTAAATGAGATTATCAGGCAACAGAATGCAACGAATATCTTTCTAATCAGGAATCGCTACAGCAAGGGAGTATTGAGTGCCATAAGAACGGGATTTGATTCCGCCAAACATGGGGTAGTCTTGGTTGTTATGGCAGATTCTTCTGACGAGTTGTCAGTTGTGGATGCCATGTTTGAAAAGATAAATCAAGGGTATGACATTGTATGTGGCTCCCGGTACATGAAAGGTGGAAAACAGGAGGGGGGGCCGATCATTAAGGGACTGCTTTCAAGAATAGCTGGCAGGTCCCTGCACTTGATAATGGGAATACCAACGCATGACATTACGAACAGTTTTAAGATGTACCGGAGGAGCGTCTTAGATGATATGAAAATAGAGAGCCGCGGTGGGTTTGAAGTAGGCATGGAGATTGTAATAAAGGCCTTTTTCAGGGGTTATAAGATCACCGAGATTCCTTCAACTTGGCGAGATAGGACCGCAGGTAAATCTCGGTTCAGGCTCCTTAGATGGCTGCCACGGTACATGCGATGGTATGTCTTCGCTGTCAGAGAACGACTTCGCAACGCCCGCTGTGCCAAATAGGCACTACCAGGATGACGGCAAAGCAAGCCTTTGTTGTAGAAAAAGGCATGCAACCTTGTCAAGAGAGGTATCTGCAACAAGTGAGTAACCTTGGCGGTTCTGAGTCCATGTGTGAAGAAGGAGATAGGAAGCAAATGGCAGATTGCCGTAGTGACCACCGAGGCCCGATACGAAAATGAGACAGCAGTCCGAGCGTTCCTTCTTTCGCTTCTGAGGATTATCTGTAAACTGGTTTGTCCCGGTCTTTGTTGACAAACTCTTGAGGAACTAAAAGGAATGGCCAGCCTCAGAAGGATTTTTAATACTACAATCCACAAAATCAATGCGATTGGAGGTCTGCTTGGGCCACTCAGTCGCATATTTCAAATCCTGAAAAAAGACGGGGTGACCGGACTAGTATTCCACATAAAGGATCGGTTGGGAGCCAGAGTCCGCCTTCTCATAATTATCTTTCTAATAATCCTGCCTCCTGTGTTGGTCTTAGTCTTTATAAAGACATACGCAGTAAATGTCAGTGTGTGGGATGACTTGACCTTCGTTCCCCTGTTCGATAAGGTCTATACAGGGGATCTCTCTCTTGCAGACCTATTTGCACAACATAACGAACACCGCATTTTCTTTCCTCGCCTGGCAATGCTTGCGCTTGGCGTCATAACGCATCACAATACTGTTGTTGAAAGTTACTTTTCTTGGTTTCTTCTCTGTCTCATTGGCTGTGTGTTTTTCCTATTCCACATCCGGACATTTGGAACTGGAAAAACCGCACTTGCAACATTCATACCAATAGTCTGGCTAATATTCAATCTGCAGCAATCTCAGAACATACTCTGGGGCTTCCAGATACAATTCTTCATGTTGATTTTATTCTTTTTGTTGGCCATCTATCTCTTGACAACAAGCAAAGGCCTCCGGTGGCGCTTCGCTCTGGCAGTTGCCAGCGGTGTGGTTTGCACATTCTCAATGGCCAATGGGCTGTTGGTATGGCCGATTGGTCTCATACTGATTCTTTGGATCCGCCAATCACAGCCAGAAGAACTAAGGCGTTCGTATCTAAGGATGGCTTACATATGGTGCCTAGTAGGCATTGTCGTTTTTATCTCCTATTTCATTGACTACCATGACCCGCAACGGCAGTTCAAAATGGAATATTTCATACAACACCCATTGTCAGACTTAGCCTATTTCCTAGCATCTATAGGAAGCTTAACATATTATGAAGGTGTGGCAATAGGGACGGGGCTGATTCTGCTTTTTCTATATACTTACACTGGCGGAACCATAGTCTGGCAAACCAAAGCGCGGCTCTCTATCGCACTTTCTCTTTCTTTGATCCTTTTTGCTCTGTTGTCGATCGTACTAATGACTTTCGGAAGGTCTTTTTTGGGAGTCGAGGACGCACTGGGATCTAGGCATATCACAATAGGCACCCTGGGAATAGTCGGGCTTTATCTGGGAATGATATCACTTGAAACCAAGTATGTGAACGTAAAAACCTTCCTACTTGGTTTCCTGACGTTATTCATAATCCTGGGTATCGGTCTTTCATATGGCTCGGGATTATGGGGAAGTGGAATCAAATCAGGTCCATCATGGAGGGATTTTCATAATCTAAATGCGTATTACCTGTCTACTTACAGAGTCCAGAGTGACGAAAATCTGGGAAGTCTATACCCCTGGGATCCCCAGGTCGCAAGAGAAGGGGCAGAGGTTTTGGAGAAACACAGGCTCAATGTTTTCGCTAGGCCAAGTTTAGAGCCAGAGGAACTTACCCCAGCTGAAGGATCTACGCTATTCCATATCGATAGCATTAACGACCGGCCACCAAGCCAGCAAGATTCGTGGATTATCAATGTCTCCCAGCAGGAGGAAACACTAACGATTGTGGGCTGGGCTGTCGACCAACAAGTCCAGAATACAGCTGGTGGCGTATTTGTCAACATAGACGGCCAAATAGATATCCCTGCGCTTTACGGTCTAGACCGCCCGGACGTCGCTACCCTCCTCGGGGAAAACCGCTACCGGTATTCAGGCTTTTGGGCCTCCTTTGCCACCTCGGTGGTTGGCGAGGGTCAACACACACTCTCGCTGAAGATTGTGACAGCGGACAAAAAGGGTTACTACGAAGCAGATCAAAAGATTATCTTGGAAGTCAGATAGAGAGCAAACACGGGATAAGCTTTGAGGTCGTTAACGCTTTCTCGCTACAAGGTTCAGTTCAATCGTGGTTGGTGGCAGCGATGACTAGGATTGGGCTGCCCCCACAATCTTGGTTGATTCCCCCAGAAGTTCGCGGTAGAATAGCCCTACTATGTTTAACTTGCCACAGATACCAGCCCCAGTCAACTGCTTTGAGATGGGCACAGTCAGTAGCCCAAAGTTCGTTTGGTCTCTTTGTCTTTCGGTGATATTCCTTACCTGCCTACGATCCTCAAGGCGAGCTGCCTGGGAGACAGTTCCGGTGATGCCCGCGCTTGAGTCAGTATCCTTGCCTCCTCCTTAGGCCTCAGCCTGTTCCAGGGTATTGGCGAGCCACCTTTTCTATCCCGCAGTCTTCCTTCGTCCTGCCTCCTCAACCAACGATAATAGGTGCTTTTCGGTAGTCCCAGTTGCTCAAGAGCCCTTCGGCGTGGCAACCCGGACTCAGCCACCAGAACCAGAATCTCGCTCTTCTGTATGACACTCACTCGAGTATACCTCTCCTTTATTCCAGTTCGGGTACAGCCGTTTTTTTCAGAACATGCACCTGGAGAGATAGCTCGGCTACCAACTGCTTCAGCCTGGCGTTTTCA
>SMTZ1_10001227_pt1 | contig 25302 bp, 30 predicted proteins | sample DeeMarSWOR136_30_FD_25667 | JGI IMG/M metagenome (IMG submission 25667)
CGCCTACAGGCAGAGCTAATCGAAGCGAAGGAAGATGCTTCCTCATGGCAAAAGCAATCTGATAAGGATGTGGACTTGTTGAATAAGGAAATTGAAAAGAACGCCAAGCTGCGAGAGGCTTTGAAAGAAGCAGAAGAACAAGGACTGAAAGAGCCAGATAAGATGGACAGGGTATTATCCATTTTACATGAAGCACTAGCACACAGTATGACTGATAAATGGATACCAGTAAGTGAGAGGTTGCCGGAACCGTATCGTTCGGTTGAACTATTTAGGCCAGAAGAAGGGGCTGGAGAAGATCAAGTTTTGATAGGGTATTATAGAAAATTACAAAAAGGCTTTTATTCAGATGAGCTTGAAGAAATTATTGATGGCGTAACACACTGGATGCCACTACCTGAACCACCGGAGAAGGAATGATGGACTGTTCACGATGTGGAAAACTACAGGCCGCACTTGAGTTTGCTAATTTTGTAGCTGACGATCAGAGAGCAAGGAAGGCCGGGCTGCGAGAGGCTTTGGTTGGTGTTTTGCAGGTAGCTTGTGACGGTGATGAGTGTTCTACGCTTGAAGAATATCAAGAGCTGTTAAATAAGATTGCTGGTATTTCAGTTAAAGTACTGGCAGAACAGGAGGATGAGTGATGAGAACAGTTGAAGAACAGGCAGCCCGGATGCTGGATATTCTGCTGTCCTGTAACAGTAATGAGGAAGCCATGCAGCACCTCAGGAACGCCCTTCAGCTTGCCTATGAGGACGGTATGAGGGCCGGGGTGCAGCATTTTGGGGAGTTGTGTGCTACCCACTTCTCTGTGGCCGCTTGGTTGGCTCCCCCCGTCAATGAGGAGAGTCAACCTCACTGTTTTGGCTGCTTCGTGGATAACTTGGAAGTTGCCACCCGACGACAGATGATTGAAGGTTTGATTAATCTTGGCAAGTTGCCACCCGACGCCTTGGAAAATTTCAACAAGGCAATTGCAAACAAATAAGCTAAGTTTTTGATTTTTCAACTGAAAAATTTTTTGTTGACAATGGGGCGAAGCTATGTTCAAATTCGCTCGAAATATGAAATTTTTTCGATTAACAGGAGCTAACCTATGGGCGATGATCTCATCGAAGCACAGAAGAAACTACAGGACTACCGGGTACGGATACTAGCTGGAGAGGTGATACCTCCCGAAGAGCTGGCTGGTGCTCTGGATGAACTCAGGGAAGCCCGGCAGACAGAACTGCTGGTGACTCCCCGTAAGAAAGCAACAAAGAAGAAGGTGAACAAGAGTGCCGAGAGCTAAACAATACGAGAACTACCCCCAAGGGTTCTTCGAGCTGTTCCGTAGGGCTATTAAGAAGCCCATCACTATCACTTGTGAGAGTGAAGCGGCAGCCAAGAACATGAGAGGAGAGCTGTATGTTTTCCGTAGTGTCCTGTACAAAAATGCGGGCAAAGCCCCACTATTAGCTGCTAACGCAACCAACCTGCAATTCAGTATTGACGATAATCGGTTGACTATCGGTCCCAAGAAGATCACCCGGGATTCTGTAATTGAGCAGGCACTGAAGGAGAATGACCATGACAGCACAGAAACTTCCTATTAACGGGTCGGGTCCGGGGGAACTGGAGTTCCCGCTAGCGATCGACAGCACCATGAGAGGGGCTTTCTCGGCGTGTCCGCAGAAGTTCTTCTGGGAATTTATGAGGCATTTGCAGCCTAGTCTGGTGAGTGTGCATCTGCACGCCGGGGCTGCCTATGCGAAAGGGTTGGAGGTGGCTCGGAAAGCCTACTACGGGGACGGTGTCTCCGCTCAAACAGCGAAAGGCTTGGGGGGCAAGGCGCTGATTGAGGAGTATGGGGAGTATGAGCCACCTTCCAATAGTCCAAAGACGTTGGAGGGTATGTTGGGAGCTTACAGCTTCTATCTGGAACAGTTTCCATTCGAGACTGATACCCTCACTCCGTTTCGTGGGTCGGATGGTGTAGAATTCTCCTTTGCGCTACCCATCCCCGGTACTGCCCATCCAGCTACGGGCGAGCCTATCCTGTATATGGGCCGCTTTGATATGTTGGGTCAGATCGGTGGCGATCTGTGGGTTGTCGATGATAAGACTACTCAAGCCTTGGGTCCCAGCTGGAGTAAACAGTGGGACTTGAGGGGGCAGTTTACCGGTTATTGCTGGGCTGCAAGGGAATACGGATACGATGTGAAAGGAGCCCTGATTCGAGGGGTTTCGATTCTAAAGACTAAGTTCGGTCATGCACAGGCTCTTACTTACAGGCCTCAGTGGTTGATTGATTCTTGGCTGGAACAATTGGCTCGTGATGTGAACCGGATGATTGCTCTCTGGGAAGAAGGCCATTGGGACAGAAACTATGATGGTGCTTGTGTAAGTTATGGCACTTGCCAATTCCACACGCTTTGCTCAGTACCAGAACCTGAACGCTGGGTAAAGGCAGATTTTGTGGAGAGACAATGGAACCCCTTGGTAGGGGAACGCAAACCAAAGGAGAACGCAGCATGAGAATCTCATTCGCAGAAAAGAAGCGAAGTTTAACTCAAGCCTTTAATCTTTACTCGGAGAACTTTATCTCTATGGAAGCTCTGACCAAGATTACAGGCTACAGCCCGCAGCAAATTAAGATGACCCTGAACAAGATGTCTGATGTTGTTGATGACAACAAACGGCCTCGTGGGTATCAGCTGAAGGTTAATTTTCCGCACAGTAGTCGGTCGCATAATCGCTACCCGGCCAAGCGGAAGCAGGTTTCATCCTACAAACCCAAGAAGTTTCCCAAGAAGTCTGAAGTTGAGGCTCCAGTAGTTCAGAAGAAAGACTTGACTACTCAATTGGACTTGGTGATTGGGGATGTTCTCATGCTCGCTGACAAGTTGATTACTATGAAAGATGAACTTGAAACCCAGCGAGAGACAATCCGTAAGTTGAAAGAGGTGATCTAATGGCACTACCCGGAGCGAATGTGATGCTAGTTGGGGCTACTGGTACGGGTAAAACGTACTCGGTTCGTAGCCTGCTTGATTCTGGTGTGAAGGAGGTTTTCATACTCTTTACCGAACCCGGAATGGAAGTGGTGGGCGATATTTCTTGCGATAAGGGTCTTCACTATCATTACATTCCTCCGGCTAACGCCCCGTGGACTGCCATGATTGACTCGGCCAAGAAGATTAACCAGTTCGATCAGGCAGCACTGAGTAAGCTTACCGGTATTAACACGAAGAACTATGCACAGTTTATTGAAGTACTCCAGTGTTGTAATAACTTTACCTGCGACCGGTGTGGTAAAGAGTTTGGAGACATTTCCAGCTGGGGTACTGACAGGGCCTTTGTATTGGATTCACTCAGTGGATTGAATGTAATGGCTATGGATTTGGTGGTAGGTAGTAAGCCAGTCAAGAGTATGGCTGATTGGGGTATTGCTATGGACAATCTTGAACGTCTCATACAAAAACTCACTACCGACACCAAATGTCACTTTGTCATGATTACCCATCTCGAACGGGAACATGATGAAGCGACTGGAAGCACACAGTTAATGGCAAGCACCTTGGGTAAGAAACTAGCACCCCGGATGCCCCGCTTCTTTTCTGATGTGGTTCACGTGGTAAGGAAGGGCGATAAATTCAAGTGGTCAACGTCAACGTTGAACGTAGATTTGAAGGCCCGGAATCTACCACTTTCAACCGATCTCGAACCCAGCTTCAAGGAACTCATAGCTGAGTGGCTGAAGCATGGGGGAGAGATTATTTAACTACCAACGTAAATCCGTAATGGATAACGAGGAAAATAGAAATGGGTACATTTGATCCAGAAAGTTTTTTGACTAACACAACTACTGAAGAAAGTTCTACCAAACGCATCCCACTGGAAGCCGGTGAATATGTAGGTCAGATTACCAAGCTCAGAGCTGGTACTACCCCGAACAAGGGTATTCCGTTTCTTGAGGTGATCTACAAGATCGAACACCCCGAGCTGGCATCCGAGATGGGTCGTCCTGCATCTACTGTCCGTCAGACTGTCTGGTTGGACTTGGATGAACATGGCGATCTGGACATGGGTCCGGGTAAGAATATTACTCTGGGCCGTCTGCGTGATGCTGCTGGTCAGAATGTGAGTGGTGAGCCTTGGAGCATTGCGTCTCTGGAAGGTGCAACCGTGACCGTTCGTGTTGTCCACAATCCGGACAAGAACGACCCTGAAGTAGTTTACGAGGAAGTCAAAGGCGTTTCTGCTCTGTAATCTCCCGCAGAGCAGTTTTGGGGACGGCTGGGGGTGAACTCTTAATGGAGGAAGCCGACGAATGACCCAGCCTTCCCTTTTTTTGGCTCTGTCCCTTTAGTGCCTAAAGCCGGTATATGGCCAATGAGTTAGTGGGTTCCGGTCAGAGCCACCCTTTTTAGGAGCTAATTATGCCAGTTGTTTATATGACGCTTGAAGAGGCCCGGGAAGTTTTAGCGGCTCTGGAACATGGGTCTATACCAGTTCCCTTGAATGTACTGGATGCGTTTAAGAGTGAAATTGCCAAGACAGAAAGGTGGAAACATGAAGAAGAGGATTCACATCAACAAGCACAACTTGACCTTCAACCGGAAACAACCGGCACAGGAGAGACGCCCGGTTCTAACAGTGAAGACTTATAAGGGTAACGTGTACGGCTATGAAAAAGTCGAAATTCAAGGGCCCTCGGAACTTGTATATAGGCCAGAAAATCCCCTTTCCTGTGGAGCGGTGGCGTGGATTGAAACACAGTCCCCGGTTATCGTTGATGGGGAGGAAAGCCTATGACCTCATCGAACGAGAATACGGATTCAGTCAAGATACCTTTGTGGATAGCCGCCATAAGCGTCTCATTGATGTTGTACTCCGCGATCTTGTCTACTCTGTACTTGACCCAACGAGCCTCGTTGGGAGCCGACACGGTAAGCACGGTCGTGACCCAGACACAAAGCTTTTGCCTGAAGAAAAATCAACACAGTCTGTCAGTGACTCTGATTGGTGGTGAGTTAGCTGCGGTCTGTTACAACGAAAGGATTCTTGCTCCGCGTGTTCGGGGTAAGAACCGTAACCTGAGGAAAGGAACATGAAACCAGAAGACTTTAGCGGCCCGATTTGGGATAACGATGAAATGATTCGCATGACTGCACTGGCACATACGAATGGATATTCCGAAGCCAAGAACTTTGCTCTGACTGGAATGGCTACTTGTATCAAGGAGATAAATATAATAGCTGCAAAGAATCAGGGTGATGTTGATACAATTTTGAAAGCCTTGATTGATAATCTGAAAGCGTATGCTGAAGAGCTTGCAGTTTCGGAGAGTAAAGATGCTGACACCTTCTACCAGAAAGCTGTAGAAAAGGCGGCTGCACAATGCCATACAAAGTAACCAAGCTTATCTCGGTAGAGCACAGCCCTCTGTCGTCCGGGGACCCCGAGGCTAATTGGTGGAAGGCTACAATAGAACTTGAAGGTAAGCCGGATGCTACGATTGAGTGGTATGTGCAGGGTGCCGAGTCTCACGTGAAGGAGAATCTTCGCAAGAGGCTGACTAAACTGAATGGTCGTACCGGGGGAAAGGTCGAGTGGGGTAAGTTCAAGACATAAAAAGGGGGGCGTTTTACCGCCCCCAACGCAACCACAAAGGAGAAACCATGCCATAGGCAGGACCTTCACCTTACCACCAGATTCTAGGAGATACAATGGCTAAAGTAGGAGGAGTTGGGCCACAACCCGCCAAGATTATGATTGTCGGGGAGTTTCCCAAGGCTGAAGAAGAGCGGGCAGGACAGCCTTTTGTAGGTGCTGCGGGTCAGGAGTTGACCCGGATGCTGCACGACGCCGGTATTGACCGGGAGGAGTGTCGCCTTGTCTACGTGACCAAGTACCGGCCTGTCGGGAATAACATAGGTACTTTTTTCTACTCCAAGGCTGAAGCCAAGAAGCTGGGTCTTGCCCCCCTTGCCGGGAAATTTCCAAAGAGGGAGCTTCAGGAAGGCTTGAAATCTCTGGCCTTGGAATTTTCGATTACCAATCCGAATGTCGTGATTACCTTGGGTGATACGGCTTTGTGGGCCTTGACTGGACTGGAGGGAACTACCAGTTGGCGGGGTAGTATTCTGAATACTGAGTTGGAATCTCTTCCGAGGAAGTTCAAGGTTGTTCCCACGTATGACCCTGAAGCTGTCTTGCGTATGTGGAACTGGCGGTACGTTGCTGTTAATGATTTACGGAGAGCTAGAAATGAAGCTGAGTCACCTGAGATACCTGACCCGGGTTGGAGGTTTATCACGGCCCCTACTTACTCTGAAGTTACTAATGAACTACATCGAATTAGAAGCCAGAGTAGGTTGGTGGCTGCTGATATTGAAACTAACAAAGGTCATATTACCTGTATCGGATTATCAGGGTTCGAGGGTGAAGCGGTTTGTATTCCGTTTGTACATTCGGGCAACCAGCCGTATTGGACTGCTAAAGAAGAGTTTGCAATCGTACTACAACTGAAAGAGATTCTTACGGATAAGGCCAAGGAAATCGTCTGGCAGAATGGGCAGTATGATGCTCAGTACCTTGCCAAGTGGTGGGGTTTCCTGCCGTCGATCGACTTTGACACGATCATTGCTCACCACACTTGCTTTGCCGGGTTACCCAAGTCTCTGGATTTTCTTTCATCTCTATATCTACCGTATCACCGGTATTGGAAAAATGAACTGAGAGCCCAACCCGATGAGGTTGTATGGGCCTACAATTGTAAGGATGCGGTTATTACTCGTGCACTGGTAGAGCCCTTGAAGGCTACAGTTGCGGCCTATCGACTGGAAGAAGTGTTCAAGACCCAGATGAGTTTGAATGGGCCTACCCTACAGATGATGCTGCGGGGCGTGGCGATTGACCATGCTCAGACTCCTAGAGTATTATCTGAAGTAGAGGGCAAGATGGAAGCTGAGGAGCGGTTTTTTACAACCGCCCTCGGCCATCCTTTCAATCCAAGGTCGAACCCTCAAATGCAGACCCTCCTGTATACAGACTTCAGCCTCCCGGTTCAGCGAAATCGAAAGACCGGTAAGCCCACTTGCAATTCAGACGCGCTTAAATCCCTTGGCCGGAAGGAGCCGATACTCAAGCCTGTTCTGGATAGCATTGTACGTTTCAAAGAGTTGGGGGTGCTGAAGTCTACTTTTCTTGAAGCTAAGCTGGATACTGACAATCGAATGCACTCCAGCTTTTCTATTACTGGCACTGAGACTTACAGGTTTTCTTCTTCGACTTCTGCATTCTGGAATGGTTTGAATATGCAGAACATTCCACCGGAGTTGCGATACCTGTATGTACCAGATGCCGGGTATATCATTGTTGATTGCGATCTTGATCGGGCTGACTTACAAGTTGTTGTCTGGGAAGCTGACGACCCGGAGTTAAAACAGGTTTTAAGGGAAGGGGTAGATGTTCACACAGAGAATGCAAAGACAATCGGGTGTACGCGCCCTCAAGCAAAGGCCGGAGTTCATGCCACCAACTACGGTGCTAAACCGAGGACACTCGCAACTACGCTGGGCATTACCGTTAAGGAAGCCGAGGCTTTCCAGAAGCGGTGGTTTGAAGCGCACCCGGGTATCAAAGAGTGGCACCAGAGGACTGAAGAGGCTCTCTGGGCTAATCGTATGGTTGCCAATCGGTTTGGGTATCGTCGGTATTATTTTGATCGGGTAGAGGGGCTGCTTCCTCAAGCTCTGGCGTGGGTCCCCCAGTCTACAGTTGGAATCGTTACAAACTTGGGTATGCTCAATATCCACAAAAAACTTCCGGAAGTTCAGCTACTTATACAGGTCCATGACAGTTTGGTAATGCAGCTCCCGGAGGATAGAATAGAAGAGTTGCTCCCCCAAGTAATCGACTGTATGAAAGTCACTGTACCCTATGACGACCCATTGGTTATCGGGGTTGGGGCAAAAATTTCCCCTGTGAGTTGGGGTGACTGCGAGGAGTATTCTGTATGAGCTTGAAAACAACATCATGTGAACCCGCACTATGGTCATATGCTAATGTTACTACTGAGGTTACTACTGTGGGGGTTACTACTGTTGAGGTTACTACTACTATAGGTACTGCTTCCTCTGTTGTTACAGCTCCTTTCCGTATGTATGTGGGGGTCGATCTTGCTGGAGAGGTCATAACTATTACTGAACTCGATTGGGAAGAAGAACCTGTAGAGGCGAAGGAAGAACTTGGGTGCTGGTGGTGAGAAAAACACAGGATTTCATGCAGACTTACATGGAGTATTCGGATGCGTCTGAATCTCCTGACAGCTTTCACAGGTGGACCGCAATCGGTACTGTGGCCGGAGTGTTACGCAGGCGGTGTTGGATAAATCAGGGCCGGTTTCAATGGACTCCTAATTTTTATCTTATCTTCGTAGCTCCCCCGGGAATCGTACAGAAGAGTACGACTATTGGCTTTGGGCTTGACTTGTTGAAGCAGGTGAAGGGTATTCACTTTGGGCCGGATTCCTTGACGTGGCAGGCAATGGTAGAAGAAATGGCTGGCATTCAGGAGAACATGAATATCGGTGGCATTGTCGGCGCATTCTATCCCATGAGCTGTGTAACGCTTGGCATTTCAGAGTTGGGTACCTTGCTGGACACAGAGAACAAACAGATGATTGACATTATGGTTGACCTCTGGGATTCCCCGCAGAAGGAGTGGCGGAAGAAAACCAAGACGCAGGGGGAGGACCGGATTGTGAATCCTTGGATTAACATGATGGCTTGCACAACCCCCAAGTGGGTCGGGGATAATATGACAGGTCAGACTATAAGCGGTGGCTTCCTCAGTCGCTGCTTGTTTGTTTATGGGGAAGAGAAAAGAAAACTTATCCACTTACCCAGTCAGTTTGTTGCAGCTCACCATGATGAATTGAAAGATGCCTTGGTATCTGATCTGAGACATATCGCCCAGCATATCAAGGGAGAGTATCACTATCACCGGGATGCTATTCAATGGGACCGGGAGTGGTATGACAGACATAACGCTCAGGATTTTTCACACTTGGCTTTCACTATGGTTAGCGGGTATATCCAGAGAAAACAAACTCATATTCACAAGACGGCTATGGTCTTGGCTGCTACCCGACGAGATGAAATGGTTATCATGAAAGAGGACTTGATTACAGCAGAGAGAATGGTTACAGACTTGGAGGAAGATATGGAAAAGGTTTTTGGTCAGATGGAGATTCGTACCTCGTCAAACATGAGGTATTCAGATGATGTGGTAACCCGGGTACGGTATCACAAGAAGATTAACAAGCAGGCTCTTTATCGCGATATGTTTGCCCGGAAGAAGATGAGCAAGAATGATTTCGACACGATTGTGAAGAGTGCGATCGCTGCTGGTGAGATAGAGCAGGTGGGCACTGATCTTATTTGGGTAACTCTACAGTCGGGAACAACTCCTCAATCCGGCGGTACTCCTTTCGTAGGCCCCGTTCAACCGGGCGACCCAGCTCCCGAGAGCGAATCCGGCGTTTACGTTCGCGAAGGGACCGCCTCAACGTCTTACCTGAAATCCTTAGTCTACGGTCCGGTACCCCGGCGTTGAAAATCTTGATTGATTTACGAATGTCAGCTATGGCTTCCCTGTCGTTGATACGATAGGCGTGGGCCATTTGATTAAGCAGCAGGTTACGCCGGGTCATGATGTATTCTTTCATGTCCTCTTGGAAGGCACGTAGTTCGTACCGTTCATTCAGGCGTGTAGGAGTAAAGCCCAGACCTTGAGCTACCAGCTCTGCCATGTGGCTTGTGTTGTTGGGGTTGAACTCGGCAACTTGTCCGCCCCCTCGGAACTCTTCAGCTCCCCGGGTACCCATCCTCAAGGCTTTGTTAGCACCCTTGAGAGCACTCGGCATCATTCTTTCCCAACGTTTCCATGAGTCGGGGTTATCATCTTCAAGCGTTTTATAGACAGCATACGGTATGCCAAATACAGCACCACCCATAGCCGCCAAGGTGCGGCCCAGCTTCTCATCGGGCTTACCAGCTCCGAACATTTCCTGCGTACCCGGTACAGGGCGGCCCATGCTAAGCGAACCGCTGAGGTCTACATGAGGTATCGGGGCTCCTATCATGGAGAACAGGTGCAGCGGCCCAAGACCGTAGTAGCGGCTCATGCCATGCATCATCAAATCCGGGTTTTCGGAAAGCCAGCTCATATGTTCCTTCAACTGGCTTCTCAGGTACTCCCGGGTGTTGACTCTGGAGTTCTTGAGGCCCAAGGCTTCCCGGACATTCGAGCCACCCCAGTCAATAATGTCCATCAGGTTTTCCGCAAAAGGCAATCCTTGAAGCCCTGCCGTAAAGAGCAGGAGCAGCCACACTCCGATTGCGACCTTCGCCCCTTCACCGCCAAACAGGACGAAAGCCATATGCTGCATGAAGGTCCAGAACAGGAAGAACACACTCTTCTTACCTCGCATAAACTCCGGTCGATTCCACTTGGCATACTCAAACATGGTAGAACGTACCGCATCCCTACCTGCTATGAAGGCTCCCTCCATATCCCCGGGGTTGTTTTCCAGATGGAGTTCCACTGAAGCTATAAATGCTACCCGACGACTTGCCTTTTCTGTCAGGCGGAAAGGAGTAGCCCCGTAGTAGACAAGCCTTGAGGCAAATCTCTGGGCCTTGGTGGAACCCATTGCTCGCGCCAGCCCGCTTCCCTGCGAGGCTTCGGCAACCTCTACCGCCATAGACTCTTCCAAGAAACCATCCCGGATACCCCGAGCAATCAGATCATCCAATTCCCGGCTGAGGTGGATATTACTTCTGTTCTCCGGGTTGATGTTGAAACCTTTCCACGCTTTAGGAATGGCTTTTGTAAGAGCTGACATTGCCCTGACACTTCCGTACTGGTTTGACAGGTACGGGAATGTAACCAAAGGCACTTGGCTGAAGTTAACTAAAGCAGATTTTACATTGAAACCAAGGTAGAACATGAATCCCCAGCTTCGCAGGAAAGCCCATTCATCCTTGGGATAGAGAATGTAATCTTCGTGCCGCTTCAGCGCGTTACGGATTTCATCGAATCCCCGGGTATCCCCGCCGAAAGCCAAAGCTCCCATCTCTTCGTCCGTCACACCTACCCGGTGGTCCAGCTCTTTGCGGGCGGCTGCCATTTCTCTCTGGTAGCGGATTCGGGCCATGTGATTGGCTGCACTCTGCATATAGGAAGTGAACACCCGCTGGGCGTCACTACTCATACCGTCGATACCTCTGCGGCCTACCATGTGTTTGACGAAGCCTCGTCCGGGTGTCATTGCCAGAGAGATTTTCTTCAGTTGATTTTCCTGAGCTTCGGTAAGACCCATCTTCTCTCTCATACTCTCGAAGAGTGAGGGTGGAATACCGACAAAATCCTTGACGGCTTCGTCCAAGATTCCTTTGGTCATATGGAATCCATGACGTTGAAGAGTTTTGATCTCGTCTATATCAGCCAGCAGATTCTGCTCACGGGCGTTCTCGGCAGTAGCAAAGTAAATCAGGTCGCCCGCCTTGTAAGTTTTTCCCTGATAGTTAATCTCGTGGGGAGCAACCACAGTAATTGTATACTTGCCAAAACGCTTATACGGGAAGTAATCTCTACGCTTCAGTGTGTGGAACTCTTCGGTCGTGTTTTGCCACGCAGCAAACAGGGTTTCATGCTCTTCCGGGGTAAGCTGGTAACCTTCCAACAGGTTTTGACGACGCTCAATGATGTGCGGAAGGGTTGGGTCTACACTTTCAGGTCCGGCTGCTACCCACGCATCGGTCATGACTTCTATGTTAGCGGGGTCTATATTTGCTACCAGACGACTGGCTTGTTCCACCAGACGAGTCCGCTCTACTCCTTTTATGACATCTTTCAGCTGTGTCAGTACCTTGTCTACCATCTCATTTACAGCGTTGATTTCGTCACCTGTAACTCCGATCCGCTGGTAGATGCGTGCGCGATCCGGAGCTGATACTTTGGGATCGTGTCCGGCTGCGGCGTTGGCATCTGACTGGGCTGTGATTTCAAAAAGGGCTCGGCCTACCTTGTTGGAGAAATCTTTGCCCCCCTTGTTCCACTCTTGAAGGAGTGAGTCTGTCTTGGCAATAACAGCACTCTTGGCCCCAAACCAGTTGGTGACCACATCAATATATTTCTTCACCTCTGGCAGGTTATAGGTTTTGGCCAGCTGTTCGAGGGTGAGGATTCGGGTAAAGACTTTGGCTTTCCACAGGGACGAGAAGCGGTCTATTTCCTCTACGATATCTTGGGAAGCTCCCAATGATTTGGCATTCTTGGCTGCTCTGCTCAAGCCAAAGACTCCTTGAGCTACATCAGGAATAGCCAGTTTTTCATCGGCAGCAAGTTGCCGGGAATATCTATCCAGTAGTCTTTCAAGCTGTCTAAGTTGTTCTTCCCACTTGGAAACTTGAGAACTGAATATTGCGTTAACAGGACCGGCTTCCCTGCCTTCACTGTCAGTAAGGTAGCCATCAGCCATAGCTATAGAATCATTGTAAGCTTCAGCCATCTCAGCATCTTTAGTATTGGCAAAACGCATCCGGTCTTTAACTACTTCAACCTCAAGCGCTTTATCACCTTTACGATAAGCTACATAGCGTTTAACTGCATCCCAAGCTTCTCTCCAACGTTTTATGTTTTCTTTAGATTCTTTGATTTCTGTTTTGTAAGACGCTACTAACTCTCTACCCGTTTTCAGGTGGCGTTCCCAAGCAGCGTCATCAATATAAGAGCCGTCTTTACGATAACGAGTGCGGGTTCTTTCGGTTCCAAAGTGATCTGTATAGGTAACACCTTGGGATTTTCCACCTTGCTGTGCTTGGGCAGCTTCCAGTGGGTTTGCCATCTCGAAGGTGGCTGCTCCATTGAGGTGGTCTCTCAGACCTTGCAGAATGAAAGAGATGTCAGTGTCGTTGAGGCGCAGGGTAAGACCCATGCGGCGTAAAGCGTTACGGACCAGTGCGTAGAGTTTCTTGAGGAAACTCATATTATAGGCACTGGGATTTTCGGCAGCGTGAGCTATTACCTCTTCAGCCATCAGATCGGCTACTTTCGGATTACTCTTCATGGCCTCAAGCTGGTCACGTTCAAGAGCCCGTTGTTCCATTGCTTCTTTCTGGGACTTCTTGACCAGATTGATTATGCTACGATAGGCAGTATTACCAAGAGACCGGAGACCACCATGACCTACGACCTCATGGAGATACATGGAGATAGCTTGCTCTTCGCTGGTGATTTCACTCAGGAAGAAATAAGACGTTCCACGGGAACCATCGGCTTTGGGGATATGCAGACCTTGAGTAGTGAATCCACTCATAGCATCTCGGGCACGTATGGTAGACGCCAGCTCGATGTTGTCCATCTCGGCAATGTGATCGAGGATGACTATGTTACCTTCGTCCTTGACCCGTACCTTCTCGATAGCACTTAGAAATTGCTTGCGGGTAAAACCCCGACCGAGAATAGTCTGGGCATAGCCTCCTTGGGTGAAAGAGGGGTCTCCCTGTAAGGCTTTCAACCGATCTCGGAAGTCCCGCTCACGCTCCTTCCGGACCTTTTCAATGAATCGGGCATCTCGTTCGGTTTCTGTCAGGGCTTCAGCTTCTGCCTCCAATTCGAGGGCCGCAGATTCCTGATCGGCAGCTTTCTGGATTTGATCTCCACCTTTAGCTTTTGTTTCGAGGCGTTCCAGTTTTTCATATTCAAGTTCACTGAGGCCTTCCATTTCCTCTTTACGGCGAAGCTTGGCAAGAAATCTTTTCTCTCCCGGAGAGAGGGCAGCATCTTTCTGACGGACTACATCTGAAGTAGGAGTATCCAGAAAACCCGGAGACTGGACGCCTAGCTTTTCGGCAATCTTGGTCATCTTGGTTTCCAGCTTCTTGATGCTGGCCGTAGCAGTTGGTTTCAGGGTGCCTGTCTTGGCCCATGATTCCTGTGCGCTAAGAAGTCCCTGCCGGATGTCCCACAGGGTACGGAAAACAGCATCGTTCCTCAGGGTTTGATACTGCCCCAGATTTTGTTTGAGGTTGGCCAGTTCTCTTCGGGCCTTGGCCTTGGCTACCTCGAAATCGGCAATCTTCTGCTCTGCTGAAAGTTCTGACGCAGTAGTAAGGGTCAGGGACTCCATAGGCATATCAAGATCAACCGTCTGGGCTGAACTATTGGAGAGAGCCTTGACCTTCTTGGCCTCCTGTACCGGGGTTTCCGGGGAGGTAGAAGGAGTCTCATCCAGTTGGGCATTGAATTTTTCGGCGGCCGCAGCGAAATCTTCCCGGGCAGTCGGAGTGAGCTTGGTGGGGTCCGGGGGAGCCGAGGGTTCTTCTGTACCCTGCGGGGGCTGCTCCGGGGTTATTGGGGCTGCTGGGGGAGTTTCTGGAGTAGTTTCAGTTTCTGTACCTTGCCCCCCAATGTCTGGTTCTGGCTGAGTAGTTCCATCTGCTCTGGGCCGGAAGAATCCACCCGCTCCGCCAAATACGAAACCGACGAAACCTCCAGTAATACCTGAGTCAAGTAGTCGGGCTTTCGCTTCGTCCCCCAGAGAATCGTATTCTTCGTCTACGGTTTTCCGGGCGGCAATCGCCAGAGCTTCTTGCATTACTTCTGTACTGGCTTCAGTAAAAGCAGCTGTAGCGCCTACAGCCCCCATTCTCTTTGGCCGGGTCATCTTAGCCAGAGCCTGCTTGTAGTTGCCCATCAGCTTGGATGCTGTGGGGGCTCCTACCCTGAAGTAGCTCATGGCTGCAATGGGCAGCAGGGCTTCCAGAGAGCCAGCAGCAGTACCGAAAGCTAGGGCTGAGCCACCTTCCAAGGGAAGACCTTCTTCGATGCGTTCACCGGTAATTCCTCCAGTTTCCAGAGCACTGGCTCCTGCGGTGATACCCCCTACAGCTCCCCACTGGGCCATCTTTTGACCGAGGAAGTTGAGAGCAGTCTTCTCAAGACCTTTCTTGGCAGCAAGCCCCAGAATGCTACCAGCGCCACCAGTAAGAAGTACCGAGGCAATCACAGGTACCTGCTCTCCGAGGACTGAGGCAGCCCATGACACGAACTGGCCGGGGGTGTCTATCTGATCCCACGAGGGGACCTCAGCAGCGTACTGCTGGGCTTCTTGGGTAAGCCTTTGGTAGTCAGCTATACGCTGAGCTGTGAACTCGTCAGCGCCTGTTATATCGCCCAAGGCTGCCCCAGCTCCATGGAACAGGGCTCTGGTCTGGAGAAGTCCCCGGGATAGTCCCTTTGAAAATTCTCCGGGTTGGGATTCGGGCTCACCTATACCCAACCGGCGTAGTCGAGCATCGAGGTCTACACTTATATCAGGTAGACCGCCGTCCTCGGTTATACCGAGCCTATTAAGTCTGTCTTCCAGTCCGCTCATTAGCGAGTGTCGTTTCTACCACTTCGTCCTGATGGAATCCCAAATCTACCTTCGGGTGAGGGCATCTTTGGAGCTGTCTTGGTTGGAGATGGCGGGGTTGGAATAGCAAAGCGGCCTTCACCAGCCCTGCTACGTTCTGCACCAGCCTTAGCCTCTCTCCGCGCTTTACGGGATTTCTTCTTTTCTTCCTCAGCTTGCTCCTGACCCTTCTTCTTGGCTTCGGCAGCTTTCGACTGGGCAGCCAGTTTACGGGCAAAACGAGCCCCGGTAGCCGGACCATAGTCTTTTACCAGATCACCAATCAAAATGTTGGCTTCACGATCTCGTCCAGTTGCAGCAAACTCCAGAGCCTTATCAATCGCAAGATCAGCTTCTGCATCATGCTGGCGGAAAGTTTGGGTTCCCCGACCTCGAATGCCCTTGATTTGATTGGACACTCGACGAAGCATCTGGTTAATACTGTCTACGTTGACCTCGTCTGCTACCTGAACCCAGCTGTCAACGATCCCGGCAACCAGTTTGAGGTCGTCTTTATCCCGTTCATCCTTAAGCTTCTGGGCTTCAATATCCAGCATTCGATCTTTATAGGCTTCATCAATATCCATTTCCCGGTCGCCTTGTCCCAGCTTACGTTCCTCACGACCTACTGCACCCGCAGCAGCGCGTTCTGCTTTGAGCTGTTCCAGAGCTTGCTGAAGCGCCATACCAGTCTGACCAGCCGGGGTTTGTCCGGGTTGGATTGGCTGCATAAGGGAAGTACCAAGGTTTATCATGGCACTGTTCAGCATTGGATCATTCTGGAATTGCTGATTGAATGTATTGTATCCCTGAGAAATCCGCTCCAAGATTCCGGGTTGTGCCGGAGGCATAGGAGCTTGGGGCATAGGAGCTTGGGGGGCAAGGGGAGCCTGTCCCATCCCGCCTTGGGCTTGGATAAGAGCCAATAATTCTTCGGGAGTTTGCATTGGATTTGCCATGTTTAACCTCCCAATCCCGGTAGAGGTCCGGGTTGATTCATACCGGTATAGTTCGGTAACCGGCTCGGATTCATGGTATAAGCTCCGTAGTTGGTAGGTGCAAAGTTCTGACCTCCTCCCGGGAAGCTAAGCTGATTTTGCAGGCCAATACCACTGAGGGCTCCCCCAATACCGGCCATAAGCGGATTATGCTGGGGTGCTGCTCCGGTAGAAGTGCCTGTAGTAGAGCCTCCCATATTACCGGAAATCAGATTCTGGTAATTACCCAGACGTTGTAGTGGTTCATTCAGCATCTGCTGTTGCAGGTTCTGACGTTGAGCACCCACGTCTTGCATGATCATGGAGGGGTAGAGTGCATTCTGTATCGCATTGGTGGTCTGGCCGGAAGCCCCGAGCATATTTGCAAGTTGCTGCTGATAATTCTGCATATAGGCTTGCGTAGCGTAATCCATAGCGCCCCGGGTAGCCCCTTCAATTGCACGACCTTGGGCAATACCTTGTCGGGAAGACCCTACATTACCGGTTTGGGTAGCGCCTGACTGGATTTGAGGCATTACATTTTCCATCAGGTTCTGGAATACCTGACCGATACCACCCTGAACAGTAGCAGCCAGATAAGGATTGGATTCGGGATTAAGCATTCCCGGGTTCAACATCATACCAAGAGCACCCCCTTGCTGTGCGATCAGGGGGTTGTTGGCTGCCGTCATTGCCATATTCTGGCCTTGGGTCTGGAGCGGATCAAAACCAGCAATCGTAGAACCGGGCCGGTTCAGGTAACCCGATGCCCCGGAGATCAGAGGGTCAAAGCGTTCATCCTGTCTCCACGGGGTATTCGTACCACCGGTAGAGGTCGTTGGAGCTTTACCCCCACCACCCAAAAGTCCGCTAAGCCCGCCAAGAATTGCGCCTATAGGAAATGCCATTATTCAATACCTCAGAGTTTGGTCCATGTTGACCCGTTATATTCATAAACACCAGCGCCAGAACCGGGATTCCAGTTGGTTCCGTCTGCTCGTGCAATGTCCCCTTTTCGGGGCCTGTCGGGTACCACATTGCTTTCTGTGATACGAACCCGAGGTACTTCCAGATATTCTAACGCAGCTGAGATTCTTTGTAACTCCTGTTCTATCCAAATGGGATCATATTCTCTCGGTGGATTGGTAACTCGGTAGCCCTGTGCCATTATCTCAGCCCTATTGAATCAATATCTACTGTATAGCCCGACATTCTCCACGGATGGGTATTGCTGGATTCTACAAATTTGATGGCAAAATACTTCCCGTTTACTCGGCAGTCCACCCGGTCCTGTGTAGCTGGATCGTAGGTGTAGGGCCCTGTCCACGTAATGCTGTCTTCCAGTCGGTCTTGCCAACCCACATAAATGTCGAAAGTGACATCACCGGTAATCTCTATGTGGGGATATATAGCTCTCAGGAATTTTCTGACAGACCCATCAGAGAGGGGATTGCCATACTGATCTAACTGGCCGGTGAAAGAAATTCCAGTCCGTTCCATGTAGGAATCGTAGCTTGTACCGTCGAACGTATAATCATCGTCGATGTGCAGGAGGCGAGTACCAGCCGGGTCTGCCCCGACAAGTTGCCACTCTGCCGGATTCAAGGCTCCTTCACCAAAAGTTCCAGTATCATTGTCGAAGGTAGTTCCAGAGGAACTATCGAAAGAAATAGCTGCGGCTGTGCTGGTTGCGACTTGTCCGTAGTTTATATGGGCCATATCATCCAAATCCCGGATGGTCCACGTATTGTCACTCCAATTCCAGATGAGGGCTTTGTTGCAGTAGGTAGTGGCATGGCCGGTCTCAACAAAACAAATCCACATTTCCTTAGCCACGTAGTTAGGTACTACAAAAGTATTCAAATAATAGTCGCCATGAATCGTATTGTAGAGCCATCTCCTCATACGTTCGTTGATAACTGATTCAGCTTGCTGGCCATTGAAAAGAAACACATCGTTGGTTCCTACCACGAAATGCCGACGATAGAACTCAGCTACACAACGGGGAGCCAGTATTCCAGTGGTGTTGAGAATGCCGTCAAATCTGAAGATATAGGCACCTCCAATATATTGCATTGACCAAATGGCATCTTCCTTGTAGATAATGTTGGTATCGCCTACAGGGAGACAGTCCAGAATATACCCACCGGTTTCAGCGAGACTGTTTTCTCCCGCTTCTACTGTAGCGTCTGTCTCATCCCAACTACCGGGTACTGATCCCGGATCGGCCTGATCACTCCACTTCACGGTATAGGGATAGCGGGTACCACTCTTTGTAACGTCTACGGCTATAAGATAGTTCTTGAAAGGCCTGATAATCTTGGTGTAAGTACTGGCAGGCCAGTTAGGTAAATCCTCAAAACGGCTGTTACCGCTGTTCCAGCTTTGGGGTGGATCAGTAAGATTATTATGGTTGAGGATTGGAACCCCATTAAAGACACCACCACTCCAGATTGGTCGAGTACCGGCTGTATAATCATCGTCGCCGGGGCTACTAGTGTACCGGGTTACATTAGTGTGGGTGCCAGAAGAGTTAACCATATAGATGGTTGCTGTGCTTCCATAAAGCCAGAGGTAGCCAGAAGCAGCATTCCAAGGCATGAGTCCGTGGGGAGCTACAGTCGGACTGGCCCAGATTTCAGTCTCACCCCCCATCTTGATAATACGGCCTTCGGTAAACCGGATATTGTTACCGTCTGACCATTCCTTCGGGTCAAGTAAATCCGAGGCTTTGTCACTGACAATGCCTTTACGGCCAATCTCTGAAAGACGTATCTTACTCATCACCCATCGTACGATCTTTATTTGCTTCCCTGTTGGCTATGTCATTACGCCATACCCGATCTTTACCCTTGGCAGCTTGATTGTAAAAAACAGCAGCCTGTTGATCACTCTGCTGGTATTGAGCGGCTATAATAGCTCCCACCTCTCCAAGGAACCAATCTCCGGCATACTTAAGCCAGTTGTTCTCGATGTTTGCAGCATCCCCATAAGTGCCTGCCAGAGAAGTATCCTTGGCGTAATAACGCATCTTTATGGTATAGGTATCATCCGGGGTTGGAGATAGCAGGAAGTAATCCCCGGCTATGTCATAAGCAACAGGCTTACCCGCTTCTGTATTGGCAGCTTTTATGGAATCCCAATCGTCTTTGTCCAACTCAATCCAAGGATCGTCTGCGGTAGAATCGTAAAGATAAAGAGTTCCCTCCTCCCATTCTTGCAGGAAGTCAGTAGGAAGCTGAAGCCGCTCGTCATCTGCTACAGTAGTTGTAGTTGTAACTTCTGATACTAGCCAGAGAGGTTTCAAGGTGCCTTGTTCAAGAATATGCTCTTGTACAAACACCATTTCATTGATGATTTCATCCCGCAAGGTTGTATCGTTACTCTTGCCCAATCGTTGCAGAATAATATCGACTATACTATCTCGTGTCATTTTTACATTCCCTCGGTAATGGTCTCCGGGCGATTACATCCATATTACAGTTGTGCCTGCGAATAACTTCAGACTGCTTTCGTGAACGAATAGCGAGGTCTTTCCACTTCCGGCCTTCCAGTTTAGGGTCAGGTATACGCTTGGTCAGCTCATCATTTACCAGACGGGGATGAACTGTGCACCCCGCCAAGCTCAAGAATAGTGCTGTCAGGCATATCAATATTACTGCACCCCGTTGGATCGGATGCTTTTTCGATTCGCTCAACACTCTCTTTAACCTCCTGCTCGTGTTTGACATTCCCGGCCTTGATGTCACCGAGGTCCTTCAACTCCCGTTTGTCTTCCTTGAGAGCTGAGATTGTAACCTTGCTAGCCTGATAAGACATTCCCATGTAGAAAGCTCCCGCAAGGGCAAGCATTCCTATTCCAATCAGATATATTTTATTCATGCTCTATCCCGGTAAGCTTCGGCTCCCTTGGCAACTCCCTCTTTAGCTACATAGGCTCCAAAGGTCATAGTAAATACCCCAATGACATCAACTGCCCTAAACGAAGGGTCTACAGCATACAGAACAGCTGCAAACAGGTTAATAACCATTCCATACTGGAACGTGGTTGAGTCGATTAGGCGCTTCTTGCTTAAGTTGCTCAAAATAGAATCCTCAAATCCGGGTAAGGCGAGGGAATCTTGCCATAAGTATAGGCAACATGATCTTCACCCTCAAGAAATGTCAGGATGTCAGAAACTACCAAGGCAATCCTGTGTCTAATGCCATCTTGTTCATAGACATGACGACCCAATCTATAGGAATAGGTCTCGTTCCAGTTAGAGGGAAGCTCCCAATACAGAACAGAAAGAACGGTGACGTTCACGAGAATATCAGTTACTGCTGAGATCGCCATTGAGACAGCCCATGCCACTGAAAGAGGATAGAGAGCAATCTTATAGGTGGTAGAGCGTTGAGTCAGTTCGAGAAGCGCCTGTCCCCACTTCATCAAGAAGCCGAAAGTAAAGAACCCGCGAAGAACAAAGGGAAAGGCAATGCCAACTATAATGTATTCAAGTGTCATTTTTCCTCCAGTTCAAAATGAGGTAAGTCGTGGAAATTCTGGTCTTTTACTTCCATGTCTCCATCCCAATCAGCTCCGCAGCGAATGTTAATACCGAGCTGACTAGCAATACCGCGAACAATCCCGACAAACATATAAAAGCGGCGAGTATCGTCCCAATCAATAGGATAGGGAACAGCATCAACTGCCCTAGATGGGAATGAGTTATGCTTTGAGTTAGGAAACTGAACCTTGGATTTTCCTTCCGCATAAAGTTTGGTTTGCCTCTCTTCATTACGATGCCCCTCAAGAATGCTGCAATCGTAGTACTTAATGACTTCATTGAAAAGACGTTGTAAGTCGGGATGACAAGACCCCAGATTCATCTTTGATTTTGTTCCAAAACTAGGCATGAGGCCCCCTAAAGAGTAAGGATCAGGTTTCCAGCTGCCCGGTAGTAGATTCGCATTTGCATAGAATCTACTCTGACGTACCAAGGTCCCGGGGTAGCTGCCTGTACAAACTGGACTTTGAATCCAAAATCAGAGGCTTCTACTTGGGCAGAAGTTAAAGACAATCCCCATTGGTCTGTCTGGCCCCCATAAGTAATCCAATCATAGGTACTATCATTTACCGCAGTTGGTACATCCTTGGCATCCCCTGTTACAGACCCACCAACAATAAGTTTTACGTCATCATCATTAACAGTATTGCCGGTCTTATAAGCCTTTACCCGGGCTTCCACTCCCCAAATCCAAGTAGGGTCACCCGGAAAGGAGAAGCCAAAATTTGTAACCTCAATGGTATCCGTAAGGTCATACACTTCTACTTGCAAAAGACCTGTCCCAGTACCATCTTCAGCCAGAACATTGCTAAGTAAAGTCCAATGGTATGAACTGCCATTGTAGGTAGTATTGACAGTACCCGGGTCTGTCCAGTCGGTTACCAGTATCTCACTCATCTCTTCTTCTCCCCTCTTACACCGCCGAGTGGTTGAGGTTGGTGGCAACGCAGGAGATTTTTCCGTGGGATTTGATGATCCCGAGGAAGTCTTGGACGTTAGTATCCACCGTAAGAGTAGGACTATCATTATCAATCCCACTAAGAGTAATGGTATAACCTCCGGTGTTATGTATTGCCAAAGTTGCTTTGTCATTGGTGTTTGCACTCGCTATCGTCAGGGTTATATTTGAACTGACTTCAATGATATGCAGTTCTGCGTCTTCCAGATCAATCTGGGTACTGACACTCAGGGTTCCCCAATCCTTGACCCTGAAAGCTTCCATTTCGGCATCGACAAAGGCCGTAGTAGCAATCTGGGTTGTACTTGTTCCAACCGAAGCCGTAGGTGCAGCCGGGGTACCCGTAAAAGTAGGACTTGCTACAGCTGCCTTTGCATTTAGCTGAGTCTGGATTGCCGAAGTAACTCCACTAACATAGTTCAATTCTGTCGTAGTGACTGTTGCTCCATCCAGAATATTCAGCTCAGCTGGAGTAGTAGTAACTGCCCCATTAATACTGGGAAAAGTCGTCTTCAGAATTGCTTTGATCAGACGTAGATGGTCATCAGCCGTTGCCCGATCATCCGTACCCGGAGGATTGGTAGAGACCAAGTCGCTTATGTAACTACCAGATTCAAGACCCATCGGAGCCCTCCTGTTCTTTCAGCAGTTTGGTTAGTGCGGCAATCACCCGCAAATAGTTCGGGGCTTCAACCCCTTGAATCTGGACTCGCTGTAAAAAAGCCAAAGTCATCTGTATCTCTTCTTTAGTCATTAGTTTGGAACCCTCAAAACTTTATAACCAGACCCACCTGAATCATCTGCACCGACAGAAACCCTAACCAGTGCTCCAGTATCTACATCCCAGACAAGCATCCTAGTATTTCCAGCCGTACTATCGCCATCAAACTGGCTAGCATCTCCGGCTTGTGAAGTTAGTGTAATATTAGAACCAGACTTAAAAGTTCTAAGATTTAATTTGCCAAGATTATAACCCCAACTTATAATAGCACCTTGAGCCATAGAGGGAGACCCAAAATTGTAAGTACTCGCTTGAGCATCTCCCCCTAGAATACTTATTCCAGTTGCGGTGTACTTTTCTACAACGATACCATCTGCATTAGTCGGAGCTGTTACTGTTCCTGCACTGGAAGTGTGAACGTGGAGGGTACCATCAGGATTACCTATTCCTATGCCCAGCCATCCATTCTCGTCAAATCTTGCTATCTCGCTGTCTGAACCCAATCCCCTGAATACTATTTGGCCCGCAGAAGTAGATGCTGTGCTAATAGTTAAGGCTGCGTTGGTATAATCCCATCGCACATAGGCCCCTACTGCACTAGATGGAGTACCAAATGCGTAATAACTTTGGCTTGCATCTGGGCACAACAACGTCATACCAGTAGTCCCGGAATTTTCTACTACTAGATCGTCAACACTGGAATTAGCAGTAACAGTGCCAGCAGTAGCGGTGTGGATATGGAAGGTTCCATCAGGAGAGACTGAAGTAGAGCCGATGATTCCTGTGGTGCCTGCTTCAAATGCCCCGGTTGCACTTAAGGTTGTAAAGGCCCCTGCGGCGGGGGTTGTACCTCCTATTGCAGCACTATTAATAGTTCCACCGGTTACTGCAACCGCACTTCCAATTGCAGTCCAGAGTTCGGCAAGAGTTTCAGGCCCCCCCAGAAGATCATGAATAAAGGCATCGACTTCATTAAGCCAATCAGCTTCGATTATAGTTTCTTCAGAGACAAAATTAGTAGTTGCCATTTCAACTCCACGAACTGCTGGTCACAGAAGTAGCTATCCAGTTAGCATAAGAAACTTCACTGTCTGCTACAGCTAAGCCTGCTACTGCAAGACCAGCAATAGCTATACGATTTATGCCCGGACGTGCTGTCCATGTACTTACTGCTTCATCTTCAGGAGACCAACTCATCAACCGCCCCCATGTTTAAAAAAGAAGTTGTAAACTGCAAGACCTATGGCTGAAAGAAACGAGATTGCTCCCCAGCCAAACACCTGCGTCTTGATCTTTTCCCAGCGCTCTTCTTTACGCTGTTCCCGCTTAAGAAGAAGTGCTATATAGTCATGATGCTCTTGATGGATTTCATCAATGATAGTCCTGTTTTCATGAAGAACTTCTCGTAAAGCTTCAACAAGCTCAGATTTTTCCATTACTTCAACCCTACAAATTTTGGCACTGTCAGGTAATCCTCTAACAGATTAATAGTGTTCTGAGAGACCGCAGTTACTGTGCCGCTTACAGAAAATTCCACTACTACACTTTTTGCCGCTGGCAAATTTGTAATGGATGCCAAGTTAAAGGTAGTCGAGTAGTGCCCGCTACCAACTTCAGAAAGAGTTTGCTCTTTCGTGGTCCACCCCGAAGTTTTGAAGGTGACGTCGTTAAAGTCCAGATAAGATGTGCTGTCCAGAATATTCCTGACAGAAGCCCTAACCGTAAGGCCGGTAACACCGCCTGTATCGCTAGTAACCGCCAAGCTTAATGGAACTGCCGTATCTGTCCTCGTAATAACCAATTCATCCCCCACAATGATCTGGGCTGTTACCTGTAATCCGCCAACAATTGTTGCTGAGAATGTTGACAGCGTAAGGGCATCTACAGTTGCACTGACAGTAACGTCTAATGCCAACCCGGCAGAATACTCTGTAAGTAACAGGGTATCTGTAGATGCTAGGATGTTCTTAGCAGCGTTTACATTGGCTGCGAGGGCGGTAAGGACAAGGCTGTCCTTTGTAGCAGAAACCGCTTTATGGAGGGCAATTCCCGCTGAATACTCGGTGAGAGTCAGGATCGCTCTGGTGGCATTGACCTCGGTGTCTACCGCAGCCAGCGATATGGTCGCATTATACTCAGTAAGGGTAAGTGAGGCCAGTCCAGCCAGTACATTAATTTCAGTGTTAACAGAGGCTGAATACCCTGTGAGGGAGAGAATATCTACCCCAGCCTGCACATTCTTAGGCAGCTGAATCGTAGCTGGATATTCTGTAAGAGTCAGAGCATCGGTGCTAGCAGATAAACTGGTTTCAGCGTTTACCGTGGCCTGATACTCGGTCAGTGATAGCGCATCTACGCCAGCATCAATACTGGTTTCAGCGTTAACACCGGCTTGGTACTCAGTCAGCGTGAGGGAGGCAACTCCCGCGCTTACATTGACATTCGTTGTTAAATCGACCGTGGCCTGATAGGTTGTCAGGGTAAGACTATCAACCCCTGCCGAAATCCCAAGAGGCAGCGTAACTGTCGCGTCATACTCAGTCAGCGTTAAAGCAGCTACCGTGGCGGATATGCCAAGCGGGAGAGTGACTGTCGCTGCATATTCAGTCAGGGTTAAAGCGTCAACCCCGGCGGTGAAACTTGTCTCTGCG
>SMTZ1_10005053_pt1 | contig 25300 bp, 20 predicted proteins | sample DeeMarSWOR136_30_FD_25667 | JGI IMG/M metagenome (IMG submission 25667)
CGAGCCCGGCATGGAATCGAAAGGTATCGTCTCTCCGACTATCCTGCGGGCCTCCTCGGCCGAGATCAACATCGTCTGGACAGCCCGCGCCACTTCCTTTCGGGACTCTCTGATCGTTTTGCTGCCTTCAGTGGAGATGGTACGGGCGAAGTCTTCGGCATTCTCCTCCACAATATCGGCAGCTTTCCTCAGGATGCTCATACGCCTGTGGACGGGTAAATCGCGGTTGACCAAGTAACCCTCCGCGGCCGCCTTTACAGCAGCAGACACGTCCTCGGCATTCCCGCTCGGTACGGTGTCGATGAAGGAGTTATCGTAGGGATTTCTTACTTCGATCTTTTCCTCTTTATCAATCCATTTGCCTGCAATCAGCATTTCCATAAACGACCATCCTTTTCCAGATATCCAGTCGCCCCCGTTTACGGGCGTAACTATGAGAGTGTGTAACCTGCGATTTGCTGTCTTACTCCATCAGCGTGCAAGTCAGCTGTCTTTCCCTTTCTCTCCCGGTAGGACAGACATGAACGCTGTTTTTCCGAAGGGACACCTCTCTACGCTTTCCTATGAATCGTTAAAAGATCTGCAAGAAGCGAAAAGCCTGTTTCCACTCTGCCGGCTCCGGGACCGACGACCGTAACTTCACCGAGAAGATCAGTACCGAAAGTCAGTGCGTTCGTAGCACCGCCCACGGATGCAAGCGGATCAGTCAGATCGATCTTCTCGGGGCCAACCGAGGCTTTCACCCCACCGCCTGCTCTCGTCACCCTGCCGATCAACTTGTAGCGTTTCCCTTCCCTCTTTGCTGCCTCGATATCCTTCAGTGTGATGCCCGTGATGCCAGTGCGGTCCACGTCTTCTTTACTGATGTCAGCACCCATAACACTTTTCGCAAGTATCATTACCTTGGCGAGCGCGTCCCATCCCTCAACATCGGCATCGGGCTTGGCCTCTGCGTAGCCCAGTTCCTGGGCCTCCTTGAGGACATCTTCGTAGCTTCTGCCCTTTTCCATATTCGTCAGAATGAAATTCGTTGTTCCATTGAGAATTCCCTTGATCTCCCTGACTTCGTTTCCCGCGAGGCAAAGCTCGTTGAGGTTCAGTACAGGCGTGCCGGCGACCACGGTACCCTCGTAGCGAAACTGTACACCGTTCTTCGCTGCCAGATCGACCAGTTCCCTCAAGAACAAGGCCGTCGGCCCCTTGTTCGTGGTAACCAGATGCCTGCCTGTTTCCAGAGCCGTTTTGAAGTGCGAGTAGGCGGGTTCACCTGTTTCTATATTCGTGTAGCTGACCTCCACAATGACGTCAGCGTTCGATTTTTTTATCGTAGTAAGAGCATCCAAGTTCACTTCGGCTCCGGGATACTCCGAGATCTTGTTGTCCCGTGCCAGTTCAAGCAGCTTTGAAAGATCGAGACCACCCAGTTTTAAGGCCGATCCCTTGTTGAAATCGCTCACCGCGACAACGGAGTACTCATACCCGAACCTCGTTTTAAGCTCGTCTTTCCTTTTGAGAAGGATTTCAGCGAGTCCCTGGCCAACGACTCCAAATCCTATGAACGCCAATTTTTGCATCACCGCCTCCTTCGGATACCGATCTTTTATACGGGCCGTTTACAAATCCGAGGTACCATTCTTCCTGCCGGGTCGAGGTAGCAGGATTTTATTATGGACCATGAGCTTTAACGCTTCCCCATACCATCAGTGGGGTTCGGGATCCTAGGTGTGCAGATTCCTCGCTGCGATGACGCCGATCCCAGCCTTGGCCAGATCCCTCGCTGTATGGTTCACCGCATTGTGCTTATCCAACCAATTCAGAGTCATCGCTTCCATGAGACCTTGAGCGATGATGTCCTCCTTGGTCATAAAGTAGTCAAGGATATCGGTCGGGTGCTCGCGGGTCTTCTCTACATCCACGTCACCACCCTCGTGCTTGGCCGAGATGTTAGGAACCTCCTTGGCGATCTCTACGAGTTCTGCCCGGCGGTCGTAAGGCTGCACCACGATCGATTTCCATGTTTCCACGATGTGGTGCTCGAAGCGGACGTTCTGCTCCAGGCCCAGGGCTCTGCGGATCTGGTCGGATATACGGATCGTCTCGTTGTTCACCGAGTTGCTGAAGTTGAAGCCTATCAGCGAAGTGGATCCCTTGCGGTCGGACAGCAGCCGTGCCGTCATAAGGGTCCACATCACTGCGTAAGGATTGTCGTTCCCGAGATAGACGGAGATCTTGAACTCGTTCTCGATCCCCAGCTTGTGCAGCAGGTAACCGATCAGGATTGTACCAGGATTTATATTCAGTACCTGCTGGATACCATATTCGGTATAATAGTGTAAAAATTCCTCGGTCCATTTCAGAGCGTAGTCATTCGGCTGCCCGACGCCGCCGAAGTAACCGGTGATCGTCTCCGGGCCGCCGAGGTGCACGTTGGAACCGTCTGTGCCCTTGGTATCGAGGGTCTCGACGTAGGAAGCACCGACAATCTGCATCGAGGCAGCAACGGCCAGAATGTCAGCATTGTCTTCCACCTGCTCCTTCATGCATCGTACCCGAATGAAGCGGCCGGCCATCAGTTCGCGCTTCTCAATCGCCTGCCTCGCCTGGGCAATGAGATACGGGAAGTACTGCAAGGCGCTGATCTCCAGCGTGACCGCATTTTCCTCGTTGAAAGAGGTAACTTCCGGCGCTACGGTTCTACGGTACTCTTCCATTGGCACGAAGGCGCCCTTCTTGGCCTGCTGCTTCAGCCAGAGCACATCCTTGTAGTATGGTGAACCGGAATCCTTGAGGCGCTTCATCAGGCTACTCAGGCGACGGGCCTGCTTGGCCCGACGGTTGATTTCCCTGGGACCACCATACTTCTCAACCAAGTCCAGCACGGCATTGACTGCCTCATTTTCCGGATCGAGCAGGAACTCGTTGAGCTCCTTAAGGCGCTTACCCTGAATCGCCAGTTTCTTACGCAGCTCCTCCTTCATTTCTTTTCCTCTCTTTCTTCAGCGGTCCGTTCCTTGATCAGGTGGCCGAGCACTGCCACCGCCTTTTCAATGGTATGCTTATCGGACTGGGCGTAGGAAAGGCGAAATGTGTTCCTCCCTCGCCCGTCGACATAGAAGGGAGCGCCGGCCACGAAAGCTACGTTCCGGTCCACGGCATCGCACAGCAGCTCCTCACTGTCCAGGTTATCCGGCAGGTGCACAAAGATGAAGAATCCACCGTCCGGTCTGTTCCATTGCACTGTTTTCGGAAAATGGCGCTCCAGGGACGCCAGGAGAATATCCCGTTTTTCCTTGTAATACTGGCAGTTTTTCTTGATCTGCTCGTCCAGCAGGCCCTGTGAGATGAACTCGAGAAGTATGTACTGTCCAAGCATGTTACTGCAACAGTCCTCGAACTGCCGAGCGATCACCATCCGCCTGATCATATCCTCCTCGCCGATCGCGAAGGCTAGCCTCAAACCAGGGCAGAAGATCTTGGAAAATGAACGCAGGCATATCACCCGCCCCTCTGTATCGTAGGCTTTGAGCGGCGGTAGCGGTTCCCCTGAGAAGCAGAGGTTCCGGTAGGGATTGTCCTCTACAACCGCCAGGTCGTACTCGTTGGCCAACTCAACGATCCGCTTGCGCCGTTGGACCGGCAGGGTGGCCCCGGTGGGATTCTGGAAATCGGGGATGACGTAAATAAGCTTGGTTCTCTTGCCTGCCGAGTGGATCTCTTCGATTCGTTCAGCCAGAGCCTCGGGAATCATCCCGTCATCGTCCAGTGGAATCCCGACAAGCTCCGCGCCGAATGTCTGGCATGCCCCGGTTCCACCGAAATAGGTCGGTAGTCCGACGAAGGCCACATCCCCCGGTTCGATCAAGACCTTGGCCGCCAGTTCCATGCCCTGTGCCGAACCGTTTGTAATAAGGATATTGTCTGGTGTGCAGGAAATGCCATCGCGGCTCGCTGTCCAGCGGGCAAGTTCCTCGCGCAGGGCGGGGAGCCCCTCGCTGGGTCCGTACTGCAGTGCCAGCTCCGGATAATCGGTGAGCACCTTGAAAGCGATCTCACGGATTTCCTCGGCAGGGAAAATCTTCGGATCCGGCCATCCCCCTGCCATAGAGTGGATCTCTTTTTTAGTGACCAACTTGCAGATCTCACGGATCGCCGAAGCTTGAACCTCCTTGGCCCGCTGTGTGTACAGTCTCGATAATCCCTTCGCCATCGACCTATCTCCTAAAGTGTATTTTGTTGGTTCATCCAACACTTGGTGCATGACAGGCAATACTCTCACTTCTTTACACTGCCTGCCTTTTTTACTACCTTTGGTTTCTCTTTTTCCTGCTGTTTTTCTCTTTCTTCTTCACGCTTGCTCCCTTGTAGCAGTTCCTGTTCTCCTCATTCCAATCCAGGGGTATGGCAGTCTCCCTTTTCAATATCGAGAGAACAAACATCGTCTTTACTTTGTCTATTCCTTTCGTCCTGGTGAGCTCGTTCAAGAGAAAATCTTCGTAGTCGTCGATATCATGTGCATAGACTTTCAAGATATAATCCTCGACGCCGGCTATGTGGTAGCACTCAAGAACTTTTTTGCACTCTCCAATGAATTTGTGGAAGTTTTCGATCGAGTTTTTCTGATGCAAGTTGAGGGAAACAGCAACGAAGGCAACCGTACCCAGGCCTACCTTTTTGTTGTTCACGAGGGCTACGTATTTATCTATGACGCCCTTCTTCTCCAGCTTGCGCACACGCTCGAGGACCGCTGAGGGGCTCAAGCCCACTTCGGCCGCAAGCTGAACATTTGGAATACGCCCCTGGGCTTGCAGGATTTCGAGGATCTTACGGTCCAGGGGATGAAGATCTCGACAGCCATCTACCAAGTTTGTCCTTTACCCTTTGTGTGATCGCCAACACTAAAATGCGAGGAGATACCTTGCTGAGCATTATCAGGCAATTCTTTTATTTTGTCAACAATTATTCAGTAAATTTTAAGAATACCGGTAACAAGTTCATGTAAAAGGAGTTTTTCGTCAATTCCTGGGATTTCTGTGCCGGGAGAAGATAGTGGACATGATCTCCTCCCCGAAAATTACTACAGACATAACGAGAGAAATTTACTCAAAATCCGGTGCCCTCTATATCCTCTCAACATGTATCGTGAAGCCGGCTCGATCCCCATGATCCCGTCATTGTTTGATTGATTAGAAGATTACTGGTGGACGAAGCAGGACTTGAACCTGTGACCTCCTGCTTGTAAGGTCAAGGTAATAGCAATCTGTACGAACATAATAAGTGGTTAAATTGTTGGAAGCAGGTTAATAGAATAAATAAGGCGGTGAGACTATTGGAAGAAGGGAATTACTGACCATGAAGTTAACAAGAGAAGGGCGACCATCCTTCTCGTCCGAGATGATCCGGAAGATTGTCCGGGACATCTACGGAGTTGATGGTACTTTAAAACCACTACCAGCCGAATGGGATCAGAACTTTCAGCTCGATAGCGCGGAGGCGCATACATTTGTGGTGAAGATCGCAAACCGGGGACGAAGCACAGAAGAGCTGGATTTCCAAAATGCAGCCTTGAATCGGTTGGCTGAACTCTGGTTCTCTGGCGAGAGTCCACGTGTTGTAGTCTCTCTGTCACGCGACAGCATCAATACGGTCTCCAGTTCCGAAGGGGTGCCATTCCAGATGAGGATGCTCACATATGTATCCGGACAACCCCTGAAGACTGTACACCCCCTTTGCGAGCGTACCTTGAATCGTCTCGGCTACGCATTAGGTGATCTCGACCGGTGCCTGTTTGAGTTTCAACACCCCGCAATGGAACGTGATCTCCGATGGGATATACGACAGGCCGAGTGGATCAGCTCAGACACTTGTCGTATAACCGACGTTCGGCGTCGGGGAATCGTTGAAAGGTTGCTTCTCCAGCACCGCGCGCGTGTCGCACCGGTGCTTCCCGATCTCCCGATGAGCGTCATCCACAACGATGCGAACGATGAGAATATATTACTTGCTCCGGACGCTGAGGGCGGATGGAAGGTCGCCGGGCTGTTGGATTTTGGAGACATGTTGAGAACTCACACGGTGAATGAGCTGGCAATCATGTGTGCATATGTAATTCTCCGCATGGAGGATCCTTTAGGTGTGATCGCATGCCTCGCGACCGGCTATCACCGGGCGCGACCTCTCACTGAACTTGAGATCCAGGTCCTCTTCCCTCTGATCTGCATACGTTTGTGTGTCAGCGTTACAACGTCAGCCATGGCCGCAGAAGAGGATCCCCATAACGAACACCGACAGGTCAGCGATCGACTGGCCTGGGAGATGTTGGAACAACTCGAGCCGATTGATTGGCGTGATGCTGAAAACCGTATTCGGAAAGCATGTGGATTTGACAAACGTACTGAAGCCCAGTATGGGAATCGGCAATGGACATTCGAGGAGTTGCTCAATGAGCGGCAAAGGTGGATTGGTCCTTCGCTGAGTTTGTCGTACAAAACGCCGCTCGAAATCGTACGTGGTCGCGGTCAGTTCCTGTTCGATCAAAATGAACGAGCCTATTTGGATTGTGTCAACAATATCTGTCACGTCGGGCACAGTCACCCAAAAGTCGTGGCTGCTCTATCGAGACAGGCAGCAATACTGAACACAAACACCCGCTACCTCCACCCGTACCTGCTCGAGTACGCTGAACGTCTCACGTCGACCTTACCAGAGCCGCTGAGCGTCTGTTATTTTGTAAATTCCGGGAGCGAGGCGAACGAGCTGGCCGTACGCATAGCACGCACTCACACCGGACGGTACGACGTTATCGTCATAGAGAGCGGTTATCACGGTAATACTCAAACACTCATCGATCTCAGTCCATACAAATGCGAGGGTCCTGGAGGACGGGGACTCCCCGAATGGGCGAACAAGGTGATAAAACCCGACACGTATCGTGGACCGTACCGTGGTACGGGAGAAGAGGTGGGGCGGGCTTATGCAGAACATGTCCGTGAAGTATGTGAACGCTTAGTCGCAGAGAAACGCCCGCCGGCTCTGTTTCTATGCGAACCGTTCTTGAGCTGCGGCGGCCAAATCGTTCCCCCCGACGGCTACCTCCGTGAGGCATTCCATCATGTGCGGTCGGTCGGAGGCCTGTGCGTGGTCGACGAGGTACAGGTTGGCATGGGACGAGTCGGCAGTCATATGTGGGCGTTCGAAACGCAGGGTGTGGTTCCGGACATTGTAACAATGGGAAAGCCTATCGGTAACGGGCATCCACTCGGTGCAGTGGTTACGACATCCGAAATTGCTCGGTCGTTCGCAAATGGAATGGAGTTTTTCAGTTCATTCGGTGGGAATCCCGTCTCAACGGCTGTCGGTATCGCGGTGTTGGACGTGATCGAAGAGGAGCATCTGCGTGAGCGGGCGACACGGGTAGGCCGTTATCTGACCGAAGGATTCCACACCCTCGCCGAACATCATCTCGAGATTGGCGATGTAAGGGGCTTGGGGCTATTCATGGGTGTCGAACTGGTTCGGGATCGCGAAACACGCACACCGGCAACTGAGGAGACAGCCCTCCTGATCGAGCGAATCAAGACAGACGGGATACTGCTCAGTGCGGAGGGACCACATTACAACGTTCTTAAAATCAAACCTCCGATGCAGTTCATGGAAACAGACGCGGATCTCCTGTTAGGTGCCGTTGACCGTGCTCTTTTTGAAATTCGCGAAGCGAGAAGCGCTGGAGACATCGGATAATAAGTTGCTGCAGCCGACCATTCGGAGGCGAGCACAAGTGCCGCACGCTGTCACGAACGCTTCGCCTCTTATGATCGACGCTCCAGAAGTTATATATAAAAATTGTCTTCCATATTAATAACCGGGAGTAAAAGAAGATGGGCTCGCCGCAATCCGCAAATTATTGGAGGGTATTCCAAGTTCTTAAATGCATAACAGTTTATAATGATCTCGCATTTGAGTCAGGATGTTCATCGTGTGGAGTCCGTTCGTTCTGATCCTGGCAGTGCTGGGGCTTGGTGATCATTTGCCGGAATTTCCGGAAAACAGCTGTGACAATCAAAGCCAAGCCCAGTACCGTGACCACCGAAGGTCCGCACGAAAAATCCAGGAAATAAGAAAGCATAAGTCCAAAAACCAAAGCAATTATGCCGACACTCCATGCTATGACCAACCGTTTGCCCCACGACTCCGCAAACATCGCTGCAACTGTTGTCGGGATGATAAGGAACGAAAAGATGACCAGCACACCGGCGATTTTTACTGAAAACGTAATCACGAGTCCCATGGAAACATAAAATAAAAAATCCCACCATACGGCTCTCTCGTTCCGTACCACACCTCCCCCATAGTTTTCCGACAATCGGATGAAATGCTTCCGGAATATGAGGTGGAATAGACCAACGCATCCGAATAGTATCGCAATAGTACCGATGTCCGGCCACTGAGCCCAAAGAATGCTGCCGGTCAGCATATGCTCCATGTGCACGTCACCACCTGCTGCCATCGCCAGTATGAAGATAGCGGTAGCCGCTGCTATAGCATATGTCACACCGATGATGGCTTCATGTGTGATCTGCGTAATCCGTTTATCGATCTGGGAGAAAAACAACGAGGCTAATATGGTAAAACCGAAGGCGCAGAGATAGGCCCAGAGACTGTTCTCTTCTGTACCCAGGTACACATGCGCGAAGGTAGCACCGACAGCCGCAATTTGAGCCAGGGCGATATCGATAAAGATGATTTCCCGTCTCAGCACATGCATGCCGAGATAGCCTAATAATCCCAAGATCGTTACGCAGGCCACGAAGGGAGGTAATAAAAATTGAATGACTTCCCACATATCGCCACCTTTTCAGAATTCAATCATCTTTATGTCTCTTTACTGTTATCTCTCTGTGGGATTAAGCATCTCAACGCCAAAGCGCCTATGAAGAATACACCCAAGGTCAGAACGAGGGCGGGACCATAGGGAAGATCAAACCAATAAGATGAAAACAATCCGACCATCGATGCAATAAATCCAACGCCCCAGCCGATACGTAACGCTTTGCCCCATTCCTTGGTATACAATGTAGCGATGGCAGCTGGAATCATAAGAAAACCGTAAGCCAACAGCACTCCTGCAATGGGAACGATCAATACCGTGATTACACCGAGAGAGATGAAGAATAGGAGATCCCAGAAATTTTCATTCGGTAGACTACGCTTGCTCTCAGTAATATAAATAAACTTCTCTCTGAACTTATAATGGAATATTGATAATACGACATACACAATAACCGTTACCAGAACGAGGGGCCAGTTCACCCAGAGCATGACACCAGCAAGGGTCTGGGTGACATACGCCATACCACCAGAAATCTTGTCTGCAACCATAATCGATGCAACGAGGGCAAGGCCGTAGATGATACCTATCACGGCCTCATGAGGGATGTTTATATTCTTCGGTTTCACATAGGCCAGAAGGATAGCACCGATTAGCACTGCCGCAAATGAAACAACATAGGACCCTGCACTTCCCCCCCGAATTCCCAGGCCGATTCCAACGATCACGCCGAATGCAGCCAATTGATCCAAGGAGAGGTCTGAAAAGACGATACCCCTTCTAATGACGTGGAGCCCTAGATAGGTATGCACCGATGTGACAACAAAGAGCAGCACGATCTGAATCGATAGAAAACTGACCGTCTCTATCATACGGCCCTCCCACTAATCATGAGAAACGTCTTGTCTGTTTTGTACAGCTTCATTGATTTGATCGATCCAATAGTCTACCAGTGCAAAGCAATCGGTCACTTCAGGTACTGCACCCACCGAAAGAGGGAGAAAAAGTGCAGTGATTCCGGTTTTTTGAGATATCGTTGTGGGTTTTCTCTTCTCAAAATACGTCGCTACCAGCATCACATCTACGTTCCTATCTTTAATGAGCTGGATTGTCTGCTTCACATGCCTGGGTGTTGGAGGAATCCCCGGCTTAGGTTCGATATATCCTATCACCACCAATCCGAAATCCCTGGCGAAATAAGCCCAATTCTTGTGATAAGCGATTACTTCCATACCACGGAACGACATGGCCTTTTTGATCCATCCGCCCAACCGCGCCCCAAGCTTTTCACCTTGAAATTCTCGATCGAGAAAATCGAAGAGCGTCCCGGCCCGGAGGAGGGCAGCGAGCTGCTCTCCGCCTAACATGTCTACTAAAACATCACCGAACAGAGCTCTGTACATCCTATCGACGAAGGCCTCTTGATTTGCTTCATATGTTGCGGCGTTCTGCGGATCCACCCGTTTTAAACCGATGAGAATATTCTCCGATATTTGCTTCCAGTTCAGGGGACTCGTATGAAAATGAGGATTCCCCATGATATGCACATCCCCCTCGGAACGGCTCAACGACGTCGGCTTCTGAAGAACCTCGATACCAGGGGAAACCGTAATGAAGCCGATGGCTCCATCCATGATCTTTCGGTTCCGAGCCTTATCCTGCAACGTTGCCAGCCACAATTCCAGATCGAATCCTGTAGATACGAGCATGTCTGCTTCTTTCAGTTTCAAAGCGAGACTCGGTTTGGGAGGAACGAAATGCGGATCCTGATCTCCGTAGGACAGGTATTCTACATCTGCGAGATCACCGGCGATTTCCTGAGTGATTGAAGCAAGATCCGAGAACGTGGTGACAACCTTGATTTTATCAGAAGCATACGTGCTCATCTGCACCAAGGGAAGCAAGAAGATGAATAGTGCGACTACTTTGAATAGTTTCATTTCTCAGCTCCTTCCCGATTCCTGAATCCAGATGTTCCATTCTCATCTCATATTTAATACGCTTCATGCTTATGTGGCCCCATGGCCCATACCGTCTGGACTATAAACCTATGGTCATCCTCGTCGAAATTCCGATCTATGTGAGTATACTGGAACCTGACAAAAACAAATTCACTCTGCCAGAAATCCAAATTGACAGCTCCTCCATATTCATTCAGGGAATTGTTATATGGAAGCTCCGAATAATCGAACCTGCAGCCACAAAGCCAACGAGCACCGAGACGGCATTGAACCAGAGAAAAGAATCCCCAGGAATTAATATTACCTTCCGGCGTCTCACGTCGAGAATAGAGAGCCTCAGTCCACCATTCAATCCCTCGATATTTCGATCGCTCCGGAGGGGACCATTTGAGTCTGAGATCGGCACCGTAAATGTCGGTTCGTTTCGTTTCATCCGGATCGTTATGGCCCGTCGCACCGCTCAAACCGAATTCAACATATGTGCTACGACTGAGATCCCAGTAGTTCTTTAAATGAGCACCGAAAATAAGATTATGCTTTCCCTCACTCGTGAAGCTCCGATCGGCCCCTCCCGTCACAACTTCCAGGTCCAGTTCATTCACATGTGCCGTCATCGAAGGGAGAAGGAAGTTAGCGGCAACGCCGATCCCTTTTAGCGTTTCATTACTGAAAAAATTCGTCATCACCAGCGGTCGCTCGAATTGTGGTAGCGCATGAGTATGATACCGGTTAATTACCCCGAACTGCATCCTGTACATCCCGAGCTTCAGGTTCATATTCAGAGGCCAATTCAATGACTTCATATATCCTTCTTCGACACAAGCTCCCTCTCCCCCGGCTGATAAAAACACCTTTGCACGTGCATAAGGATCAAGAGCTGCTTCGAAGGCAAGCTCCATCTCTCTCATGAAAAACTGGCGGGTTCCCCAAGAAATCTCTGACCGTACACGGTTGTATTCACTCCCCGATGTACCGTAAGCATAATAATAATCACCACCAACACTGATATTCGGATTTAAGACGGAGTGCTGCCGGAGTCCGCTGTAGAACTTTCTCTCATCCAGGGCGGCCTTGTCTTCCTTCTTCCTGCTAGCCAGCTTTTGTGCTTCCTCCAATAGCTTACGCATCTCGTCTTCCCGCTCGGCTTCTTCAATCTTCACCTTGAGCTCACGGATAATCCTCTCGAGTTCTTTAATTTTTTCCTCTTGTTTTTTCAGCGACTCGACTATCTCCTGCTCCGATGACTCCGACTGCGTTTTTCCGTATGCTGAAACCGAAAGGAACACTACCAAAAACAAAGATAAGAATCCCCGCAATATCATTCGATTCCTCCTCCTGCCATTTCATCATGCTTCAGGACACGAATCGTTACTTCAATATCGAACCACGATTTGAATCGATACTTTGCGTTCGAAAAACGACTATGAATTATGCAAGAAAAAACGCAGACCAGTGATGAGAATCAGACTAGTTGAGGAGGGGCACGAGATAAGTAAGAGATTCTGTAGCTTTCTGAGGGAAGAACGGGTGATTGAATACAATACTTGCAACAGAGTAAACAAAGGGGGTCGTCCAACGTACTGAGTATTTTATTGGCTCCTGAGAAATCGTCCTGGTATGAGACCTGCCATTGACAGGCTGGACAATTGTCGTGAAAATCGCAATCAGGCTCATGATTATGGATGCAATCAGCACCGATACAGATGGCGAGGTAAGATGTGAGAAAAACGAGGAATAGACAATGAAAACCTATTGACTTGGAAGATAATCTCATTTCTTTGTCTTCTTAAGTTGTTCCATGAGGGTAGCGACTAAAAATGTATCAGAAAATAGATAAAAGATGCAAGAATTAATATGATATTCTTCCCTGTAGACCTTTTTCCCCGATTTTTCGTTTCCATATTATAAGACGCAGAAACGCTGAGCCTATGAATGAAGAGAGGATTATACAAGCAGCCATCGAGGGTGATACGGATGCTTTCCGGAGGTTGTACGAGATACACAGGGAAAGGATATACAGGCTTGCGCATCACTATACCCGGCGGCGCGAGGATGCCGAGGATATCCTGCAGGAAACGTTCATCAGGGCTTTCAGGGCGATCGGCAGATTCAACACCGACAGAAGCTGTCACTTCTCAGCGTGGATCGCTCGCATCTGTATCAACTGTTCTATCGAATACCTGAGGAGATGTAAAAGAGAGGGGAAAGACAGAATGGTGCTCTTATCCGAAGCGTATAACCAACCTCTTGATGCGAGGAACCTCCCTGATGAAAAGGTTCATTCACGACAGATCCTGCACCTTATCGAAAAGGCTGTCGAAAAGCTCAGCGTGAAACAGCGCGTCATATTCGAATTGCGATACGTGCAGCAGTGGAAGATAAGCGATATCGCCGAAACTGTGGGCTCCAGCGAAAGCAGCGTCAAAACCCACCTCGGCCGTTCGGTCCAGAAACTCAGGAAGCAGCTTCGGGACTGCAGAGACCTGATCGTAACCGGTATTTACGGTACACTTTCCTCCCGGGAAAAGAAAGATCTCGAAGGGCATGTAGAGGCGTGCCCCGAATGTGCCCGGACCTTACGCGAACTGGGCGATTACCAGGGTCTGCTCGTGGAAAAGGAAGAGATCCCTCTGCCCGATTGGGAGAGGTCCTGGGAGGTCATATCCGAAAGTATGCGCCGCCCCCAAAAACACCGGATCGTATATATCCTGTCCCCAAGAACCATCTATGCTGCTGCCGCGGTCATCGTGGTGTTTATCACAGGACTCCTTATAGGAAAGCATTTCATGGGCCCTACCAGAGAAATAATCCTCTCAACGCCGGAATCGGTCCACTCTTCATACTACATTCCGGTAAGCAACTACGCTGAAAGTATCGAGCCGATACTTGTCAATTTTACGAACCGGGGCGCATACCAACTCCCGGAAGAACTACTCGAGATGGAGCGGGAGGTAATCGACGAGATGCGGTCGCAGACGATGCTGCTCAGGTACCTTGCATCAAGGAGTGGTGACCTTGACCTGCAGTACTTGCTCGAGGACCTAGAGATAATCTTGGTCTCCATAGCAAACCTCAGGAAAGGGGATGAAGATGCCGCCAGGCAGTTGGAGCACTTCATCCGGGAAAGGGCCGTCACAATGCGTCTCAGGCAGATCATGAAAGAGGAATCTACGATATAGAACAGGGAGGCACGAGCATGAGGAAGTTACTGATACCGCTGATCGCATTGTTACTGATTTCGGGGCTTACCATAAGGCCCGGCCATGCAGCTGGTCTTCCTGGCACCGAAGGTTGGGCTCTTGCCGGATCTCTCGCAGTAGAGGAACTGGAAGTATCCGATCCGGAAACAAGGATGTTTCTGCCGGCCAAGGCGCAGATCTTCAACAAAAGATGGAGCGACGCCCGGGAAAAACTTAAGCAATATTTGGAAAAGTACCCTTCAGGCAGATATAGGGCCGAGGCCCTTTACTGGCTCGGACTAAGCCTGGACAGGCTCTCGAGGGACGTTACCGATTCGGACAGGATGATAGAACTGAAGGAGGAAGCAGTCGGTATACTCGAAGATCTGATCGAACAACACCCCGAAAGTTTCTGGACCGACGATGCTGTCACCCTGAAAGCGGAGATATACGCGATCCTTGCTCTGATGGGTAAAAAGAAATCGGAAGATATCATAAGGAAGATGGCGGAAGACAGGGAAAAAGAAAACATTGATCTTAAGATCATCGGGCTTAACGCGCTGCTCGATATCGAACCGGAAGCCGCGATCCCGCTTCTCACGCAGATAATTAAAAAGGAAGAAGATCCCTCGGTGAGGAAAAAAGGAGTGATGATGCTAGGAAGGCACTTTTCCGATGCAGCTCTGAACATCCTGAAGAAATCGGCAAAAGAAGATCCAGACAAAGATGTGAGAAAAGAAGCCGCTTTCTGGGCAGCACTCATCGAGATGCATCGGCTCCCCGTTTATCTCAATTTTTATTTCTTCGGCGCAAAGGTGAAAAATGACGACTATTTTAAGGAAAATACGGTGAATGAATTCGATCTCCCACGCTCGGCACTTCGCAACAGCAAGAAAGCCGAGAAGGCGATCAAGAGTCGCTTCGGAAGTAAGATCTCGGGCGTTAAGCATCAGACCAGCGTGTACGGTATCATCCACACTCACGGCCTCCCGTACTGCGCCATACACGATATCAGGGTCAAAGTGATCATAGACGATCAGGAAAGAACAGAGGATCAGATAACCGGAAAAGTCCAGTTCTTCGACCGTGAAACCGGAAAGACATACCTCCCCTCATTTACCATCGGCGGTGAAAAACAAAAACTTCTCGTCGTGCGAAGAGGAAACAAGGCGGCGCTCCTTATGCTACAGTTCGAATCCGCCGGCGATCTGGATTCGGAAGGAGATGAATGATCATGATAGGGACGTGCATAAAAAAGTTAGTATCGCTAAATACAATGCTCAGTCGCCTTGTTCTGGCGGGATTATTACTTGTCACTGCCCTTCCCTTTGACTCCTGCGCTAACCGTCAACAGCGTTCCATGAAGACCGGTCCTGAAGATATCGAGGTGGAACCGCTTGACAGTGAAGAAAGGGCGATGATGGTCGAGAGGGTATGTGAACTGCTGACCGAGTACTACGTCTTCCCCGAAGTGGCGGAAGAGTGCGTCGATCTACTGCGAACGAAGCTGAAAGAAGGAGTATACGACGGAATATCCCATCCCCGCAGATTCGCAATCGCGTTGACCGAAGACCTGAGAAGCACGAGCAGTGATAAGCATATGCGCATTGTAGCACTGTTCGGCCTGGCTAGCGAAGACGAGGAGGAGAATCGGCTGTTTGAAAAGCTCGGATACAATCATTTCCTGCAGAGGGGGAATTTCGGATTTATCCGTGCGGAGTGGAAAAGAGGAAATGTCGGCTACCTCGATCTTCGCTCCTTCTGTCCGGTAGATGTTGCCGGAGAAAAGGTTGAAGCGGTGATGAGCTTCCTGTCGAATATGGACGCTATCATAATCGACCTTCGCTACGAGGTCATGGGCGGCCGCCCCGAGATGGTTCGGCTTATAACCAGCTACTTTTTCGACAAACCGGTCCTGCTGGGAAGGACATACTTCCGCAAAGACGACGTAATGAGCGAAAACTGGACCCTGGACAAGGTTAAAGGCAGACGAATGCCCGATGTCCCGCTCTATATACTTACCGACGAAGACGTCTTTTCTGCAGGTGAATCGTTCACCTACAGCCTTCAGGCACTGAAACGTGCTACTGTTATCGGGGAAAGAACGAAGGGCGGCGCTCATATCACAAACCGTTTTCACATTGGGAACCGTTTCATCGTGTCGGTTCCCTGGGGGCGGGCGATCAATCCGGTTACCGGCACCAACTGGGAAGGGACAGGCGTCGAGCCTGACATACATGTGAAATCGGAAAAAGCTCTGGACGTCGCTCTCAAACTCGCCAGAAAGAAAGCAGAAGAGCGCCGCAGGCAGAGAGAAAACCGCGACACGGAGGCTGCCGAAGAACTGATGCGTGGACTCAGGGAAAGCGAGAGGATGTTCGAGAAGGGTGTAGAGGATAAAGCCTCCGATCTTTTGAACGAGGTCATGCACAAGGGGTTCTCAAGCGGCGTGATCAGCGAGGAATTTAGCGATGATATCGGTTATTATTTTTTGGAAAAGGGATCGATACATATGGCGATCGCCCTGTTCAAATACAACGCTACCCGCTTCCCCAATTCATATAACACCTATCACAGCCTCGGAGAAGCATATATGAAAAAGGGAGAAACAGAACTCGCAAGAATCAACCTCGAGAAGTCGCTTGCGATCAACCCCAGGAACGGTTGGGCTAAGAAGATGTTGAGGGAAATAAAAGCCAGCGAGTGATTGTCCGACAGTTAAAGGTAACAGAAAGGCTCTCAGCTTTCATTACAATGATGTGCTCTTGTGGACGAAAGCACAGTCCAAAAACCGGTGGTCTTGAGCCGCCCCGTGACGGTGTCATTTGTCACTGATCCCTGAAACTTGCTTGCCGATGATTGAACGACTGGCCTAGGATAAAATAGAAGTTACCACGGCCACCTTCGGCGTAGCCATAGGCGAGATAGATTGGACCGATGATGGTGTCGAGGCCCAGGAATACGCTACCTGCAGCAATTCCTCTGTCGAATCTGATGTCGTCCCGTTTTTGAAACACATTGCCGTATTCCAAGGACACCCCCCCATAGAGGGACAGTAGTTTGAATTCTCCAATTCTCCGGTAGAAGATACCAGACAGCAACGTAGCGTGTTGACCCTTGAGCTCATTTTGTTCGAGGCCGGATATTCGGGTGAAGCCGCCCAGACGGTACAGGCTCTGATACGGCGCGTCGCTGTCCTGTGTTGTGGCGGATAATCCGCTGAATAATCCCGTGTATTGTCCCAACGTGTACGCGTAGGATCCTGCGATAGCTCCTTGCTCGTAATCGTTGTCGGAACCCAGATCTTCCAGACCTGCCGTGATTCTAATACGCAGGTTACCTCCGGAATGTGGGAAATTAATGTTATCAAGCTCATCCGCGTATAATTGCAGGAACGCTTCACCCGTGTCGAAATCGACGTCGGGCACGTTGGGATCACCCACCTGGATCCTAATCTCGCCGGCTTCACGGACTGCACCGGCGCGGATTTCACCCCACGTTCCCAACTCGCGTCCACCTTCCAACCCGATACCGTACCGGGTGAGACCCAATTCCGTGAGCTTGTTACCGTCGGAGTCGAATACATTGTCGGCCTGCTCGATGAACGATGCCTGCAGGTGGACGAAATTGCGAAGTTTTTTGTCCAGCGGTTGGTAGAACTCAGTGAACACACCTGGTTCCTGACCGATCTGGAAGTGGGTGCGCCACTCACCGTTGAGGCGGTTGATGGCCGTACGGGTGTATGCAACAGCGAGATTAAAGTTTGGACCCTCGAAGTCTTCGAATATCGCGACACCAAATTGCAGGTAATTCGGGCCCCAGGATGCCTCGCGCACAGTAACCGTCAATACGGTGCGATCCGATTCTTCGGTGATGTCGTAATAGACCGATTCGAAGAGCTCGAGTCCATAGAGCTGGCCCAGATCTTTTTCCAGCTGTTCGACATCGAGAGGTTTGCCGATTTCCACCCTGAGCCGCGCGGCGATCACATCGTCGTCCAGCCTTGAATGGTTGACGATCCTCACCTCGTCGATAACCGGTGGCGCCGAACGCCGCGCTCCCCCGGCCGCCTGGGCACGGTAATCCTGCGCGGGGATCGATAGCCGCATGAGCTCCCCGAGAGCGGCCTCAGCGGCGGTGACACCTGCGGGGATTGCCTCAGCAGCTCGATTGAAAGACGCCGTCGAGATGTCGCCGAGATCGGGCTTGATAAAAACGTCCTCTTCGCTGAGCGATGCGATCTGCAGGTCGGAATTGCGCCGCGTTAGGATATTGCTGATCTGATTGGTAATGGCCAGCACCGATTGAAGCTGCTCACGCTCTTGCATGGGAGTGCTTATATCCACCGCGATGACCACATCGGCGCCCATCCGGCGTACGACATCGATAGGCAGATTACTGCTGACGCCCCCATCAACGAGCAGCCTGCCAGCGATCTCCCTCGGTGCAAACAGAGCCGGGATGGACATGCTGGCGCGCATCGCAACCGCCAGATCGCCACGGTCGATCACCACGGTGTCACCGGTCACGAGATCGGTTGCAACAGCACGATAGGGAATACTCAGGTCATCGAAGTCACGAACCGCCACAACCGGCAGCGTATATTTCTTGAGGAGCAGATCGATCTTCTGGCCATCGAGAATGCCCGGTGGAAATTTGAGCCTGGTGCCGGCGAAGCCCGGCTTGTGCTTTACCAGGTAGAGATCGTCATCGCGCTTGCGGCGGAATGAGCGATCCTCCCGTGGTATCCTGTCGACGAAGGCATCCATCCAGTCAATCTGAGAGATCAACGTCTCGAGTTCCTCTGGTGACATGCCGGACGCGTACAGGCCGCCGACGATGGCTCCCATGCTGGTACCGGCGATGTAGTCCACGGGTATGCGGTGCTTCTCCAATACCTTGAGAACCCCGATGTGTGCTGAGCCGCGTGCACCGCCACCACTGAGTGCAAGCCCGATCTTCGGACGCCCACTGGTCTCAGATGACCTCCTGGTTGCCGTGGCCCGCACCGGTAGCAATCCAATGACGATAATGCACATCAGCGGTGTCAGCAGCCGATATATCGCTACAGTCATCGGTGTTTTCATAGCACTACTTCTGGGTAGTAAACGAGCTGGTCATAAAGAACATCATGCTTGAGCGGTCTAACGCTCGCAGTCCACGTAGGCTAATAGAATAAAGAAATCCGGTCAAGGTGTTTAACGAGCATATCTTCCTAAGCTTGCAGGCCTAACCTGCGTGGTTCAATCTTACAAGTTGACATCCATATCACTCCAAATATATATTGTTGATTCTATATCTTTACACATTTGCGATATCATTCGAAAATTAAGTGATAGGGAAACGCACATGAGAAAGGAATGGCATAGATGAGAAGCGTCGTCACAAAGGGCATGACTATGGTCCTCATCGCTGCAATGAGTATGGCGGCACTCTGCTCCGATACCCAAGCGGATACAAACGGTAAAACCAGGACCCACTGGGGGAAGTTCAGGCTGCAGGGTGTTTTTATCGTACCAATCGGAGATAACCATGTCGAAGGGTGGAATGATTGCGGTCCCGGATGGTTCGACTTTTTGAATTTCTACAGTTCGATCGATGCCAGAACTGCCGGAGGTGTTCTCGCGAGTTTTGAATATGTGGTAAAGCGTCGATACGGTATCGAGGCCAGCCTGGCATATTGGAATAATATAGTCGATATATACTTTACAACAAACGGGACATCAATAGAAGGAAGTCCTAATTTCATAATGCCCATAATCGGACTGAATTACCATTTCCTGAGTGATGCAAAGAAGGATATTTTTGCCGGCCCGATATTCTGTCTCGGAGTCACAGCCACCGGATTAGCCACCGATATTGATGTCAGCAAAGACCTCGCCTTGGGACTGAAGGTCGGAATGGATTACTACATCAAGAATTCGTGGAGTCTCGGTACCAATCTCACGTATATCGATTTCGGAGAGATGGATTTTTCCCTGTTACCAGCAGGCTTGGAGGGCATTATCTGCAACAACGGTCTCTTTGGCATCGGGGGAATGAATTTTATTTCCGTGACCTGCGGCGTGGGATACAGATTCTAGTGAAAGATGGATACAACATTCAAGAACGTATTCTTTCAATTAATACTATGCATTAAAGAAAGGGAGTGAAACGTGAAACGCCAGTATCTATTTGTTGCAGCTACTGTGCTTGCATCGTTAATCAGTACTGTCACTGTCGCCGCAGAGATATCGTACGGAGCCAAGGTCGGTATGATCCTGTCCAATATCACCCAGACTCCTGTAGAATGGGAGCAGGATAAATCCTTCAAGGCGGGATTCACCGGTGGAGTCTTTTTGAACTACGCATTCAACGAGAATTTCAGTATCCAGCCCGAACTCCTATACACCCAAAAAGGCGTAAAAGACAATTTGTACGACGGATTCATTACTGTTGATTTAACAGCCAGTTTCGATTATTTCGAACTGCCGGTACTGGCAAAATATACCTTTCCCTGGAAAAAGCATTTCAAGCCCTGCATCTTCGCGGGCCCAAGTTTCGCGTACACCCTCAGCTCCGAACTGGAGGTATCGGCGTTACTGTTTTCTGCGGATATAGATTTTTCCGATCTGACTCACGTGACGGATTTTGGTTTTGTTGCAGGTGCCGGTTTCGACTGCCCGCTCGGAAAGGGGAATCTTGTATTTGACGCCCGGTTTCAGATCGGATTTACAAATGTCATACTGAGCGGTGATTTTGAAATCGATGGCTCCACACAGACAATTGACGAGGATGACTTCAAGAACTACGGATTTGCCTTCATGCTGGGTTACAGCCTCTAGAGCAGACCGAAAAGCCGCAGGTCGATGATGAGACTGCTGAACGTCGATCGCGTAGATCGGATCGTAAGCGGTGTAAGAGCGTTCATGAGAGTAGGGGTGTCCTTGCGAACAGCCATTCAATGAAAGGAGCAGAGATGAAACGGATTCTCGTAGTCGTTCTCATTCTTTGCTGCACTGTATCGATTCAGGCGGCAGATACCGCCGCTGCCGGTATTAAAGGTGCGTTACAGGCTGGTATCGGCGCGGCGAATGTTGCCGGAGGTCCCGAATTCGGTTTGAGCTATCAGGTCTTCACCCTCCAGGCTACTGGACTCTATTTCCCATCGAAATGGGCAACGGTCATCGCCGATTTTTCGTACGGCCTTCCAAGTTCTTATGAGTATAAGCACGACGGTGACACAGATGAGGTGAAGGCGCAATCAAGCTACCTGGATGGAATGGTCGGCGTGTACAAGACATTCTCGGATGGAGGATTCGTCTATCTCGGTGCCGGAGCTACTGTTGGATTCGGCGTGCTGGAGGTTACCAACAGCGATGGCTCAAGTTACGAATTTGATCTCAAAACGAGTGTGGGTCTCGTGTACGGTGCCGGACTGGCGTTGCCCATTACGGATGCGTTCATGGGCTTTGTCAATGTACGGCAGCGTTTCATTAAAGCTGAGCTGGAGCTCGAGCCCGACGGGACGAGAACCTACGATATGAGCAACAGTGGAATGGAAATGGTCATCGGACTTGGGTGGACGTTCGGCAGTTGAGCCGTGGAATGCCAAGTTAAAATTGATATGCAATGCCAGCGGCCACGATGCCATTGCAGCCGAATCCTAACTCCAAAAATCCCGCAACTTCTTTCCCCAGCCTCAGGCCAACCAGATTGGCTTGATATGCAAAATGGGTTTTATTGTACGATTCGACATCCTCACCGCTTTCATTCTGATGTGAAATACCCAGACCGACCCCTGAATACATTTGAAATATCCTTCGCCGCAGATATGTGAAATCCACGCGCCCCATAAATGTGTAATACCTGGTATCGGTCGTAAACAAACTTCTGTCCAATAAATTAAATTTATTCTCAAACTGCTGATAATTAAACGTAGCACCGACACTTACTACCTTGTTGAGATGATATCTATAATTCAGGCCGAGTACCGGTGTGACCATCTCAGTTTCTTCTCGAATATAACCCATAGTGATTATGGTCGGAAAAATGTCTCCAAATGATTCAGCGATATCCTGTAAAGATCCTGTTCCAGCAAAAAAAGAAATTTCGTGCATCTGATCTTGAGCATATGCATTTGAACTTACTAGCGTCAGTAATAATAGGATTACCAAAGTTGTCTTTTTCACCGTTTACCCTCCTGGCTCGTTACATGTATAAAAAGGTCCTCCCTTCGTCACGTTCTTCGGAATGTTTCGAGCATCCGAAAATATCGAGAATAGTACATACCAGTTTTCATATCAGCAATATGTTTTTTCGACTCATTTGAAAATTATGTAAATCGTAAGCAATTTCCCTTAAAAAGCCTCCACTACTAATGCATAAATTCCTGAATTTCCACCTTTCCCGAAACCAATATCCACTCTTGCATTGATTTTCTCTTGGCGATCGAACATGAACCGGAATCCAAAGCCAAGGCTGTACTTGAAGTTACCTATTTGAAATTTTTCGACATCGTTACTCACATCACCGCATCCAACAAATCCAACAGCGCCTACTCTCCAAAATATGGGAAATCGATATTCAGCCTGAAATGTGATCATGTTTCTATCCCGATAGCGCCCAAAATAGTATCCACGCATCCAGTAGGAACTGCCGAACATATTCAACATTTGAAAAGGAGGCTCTCCGGAGATGAAGCTGTCATAGGTCTGCAATGCAAGGATATGGGAACCGAATACAGAAAAGTACTTCCGCAGGTCGATGCTCACTAATTTGAATGTATAATCACTGCCCAAAGCTCTTCCGAAGAACACGGCGTACATTTGATTGTAAAATCCTGACGACGGTTGATAAATATGGTTGCGAGTGTCGTGATTGATGATAACACCAAGCCCTGATGCGGAACCGCCTTCACTCCCCGGTATGGTGCCATACTGCAAGACGCCTTGCGCTTCGGTCTTTTTCAAATCGATATACTCATATTGATATCGCAGTCCGACATAAAGACCAGGTATGATCCGTCTTTGTACATTGGTGTGGGATTTAAAATAGATCGGCTCATAATCCTCTTCGGCGCTTTCAGGAGTGTCATTGCCAATGCCCCAATATTTATCAGGATATTTGTAAAATCCATAATAACCACTACAGAGATAATTCTCGTTCTCGATATAGAATTCAGGCAAAAACGCGAGTATGATTTGTTTCAATTGGGTGTAAGTCAGCGCTATTCTCACATTGGAAGGTCGCTCCGCCGGAGAACCACCTGAGGGGCGAAATGAGTAGATGGCGCCAGCGCCGAAAGCGAACTTTGTCTCCGGTGTATAGTACGCATAAGGAAGAGCGACAAGGCTATTACGATTTTGCTGTAAAGAATCAGGTTGACTGTTTTCTTCAGCTCCCAATGCATTCGTAAGTGCGAAAAAAGCAATTAATGCATTGATAATGAATTGCCCATATGAAACAAATTTCACATTCTCTCCATTGTGACGTATCATCCGCTGTGAGACAAATTTTTATTACTTTAAAATAGTTCTAAGTTCCTGTCACTGCTAAAAACTCTACCTGCATTGACATCTCTACACATACGAAGATTCCATTTGGTTTGTTTGAGGACAAAGTTTAATCGTGGATTCTGTTGAAAAGAGACTATCTCATTTCTCAGTATTTTGCCGAATCGCCTTTACTTCGCTTAAAATCGCATTCAAGACATCCCTCGAAGATGCATCAGGTTCGATGTCTACTTCAGTTGTCGTGGGCGTCATTCCTCCCCTGAAGAGTCTCAGTTTCTGGACAACGATGTCGTATACTTCCTGCACATTGGCGAGTCCTACCAGACTCTCTTCAGCCCCTGTTGTTCCGCTCATTCCAGCAGTTTGTATGTTCAGAGTTCCTATATTGAACATATACCTGTCCAGGATCCCTCTATTGATCGTAATATTCGTCACCGTTCTGTAAGGTACGTGCTTTACGGATTTTGTCACAATTCCTACATGAACGATTACTTCGTCGTCTTGAATCTCGTAGCTTAAGCTGTTGTAATACAACCCGGCCAATACCATTGCGGGAATCCACCATATTAAGTCAGCAATCAGGAAAACGATGAAAACGATCGAAGTAACATAGGGACCATGTTCAATACCGACAAGCAGACCGAACAAAAATCCAGAGACAGCTATAATTAATGCAATAATCGTGAATATAACCCTCAACTTCTTCAAATAGCTTATACTCGGCTTGATTTCGAGCACTTGCATGATTATAAACCTCCTGCCTGGCCTTTCCTTATCCTATGTCATATGTAATACATAACATATTGTATAGATATTCAAAATGAACAAATGATTTGAAGAATCACTGGTAGGGGGAGCAGGACTTGAGCCTGCGATCTCCTGCTTGTGTAGATATTTTGGTAATTATAATAATTTAAATGAAATTAAAAGAAATCCTAAACCATTGATAAACCCATGTAGAATAATTCCTATCCAGGTATTTTTACGCTTCTGGACCACATATGGTATACAAAATAGAAGTGGCAAAAAAACAACTACCATGCTTAATCCAAATACTGAATGAAACATAGTCCAAAATAGTCCATTAACCATCCAGGCCCATTTGCCATGAGATAACTCTTGTCTCGGTAAAATATAACCATGCCAAAATAATTCTTCACCAAAAATGTTAAAAAAGAAAAACGGTAACCACACAATAAGTATCCAATTTTGACCTTCTTGGAGACCCTCATACTTAATAAATGGTGGAGATATTTCGATCGGAGAAAAAAGTTCGGTACTGTTAGCAAGCCAATTTGATACCACTATAATAAGACCAATCAAAACGGACACAGATAGAAGAGTACCGATAGTCCAAATCCAGTCTTTACCTGTAATAGGAGCAAGACGAAACCGATTCTTAAATTCTGAATATGTTAAAGGATTTCCTTCCAGTCTGTATGCCACTATGGAAGCAATAAAGAGTGGTAGAAATATTAATAAACCACCACTAATGAACCAACTTAAGATCAATAGAATGCCAATTTACTTAAATATGGTATGAATATATATCCGACCATGAAGAATATAATGGTAGGAATACCAAAAAGCACAAAAGATGACCAAATTGGGATAGGTTTAACTAATGCCTTATCAGACACTTATTACCTTTTGATGATTAATTTCCAAAGTCAAATGTCCAGGCTTACAGCCGAGATCGTTCAAGCACAGCCTCAAGTCAATTCAATGTTCATCGGCCATCAGCTGCGGTCGTCTCTTATATCGATGAGCATCTTCACGGGGGTTGATTTGAGATCCTCCCATGCCGCTCAACAGTTTAGATCTCGTTTTTTTCAGCGTGAT
>SMTZ1_10001232_pt1 | contig 25286 bp, 24 predicted proteins | sample DeeMarSWOR136_30_FD_25667 | JGI IMG/M metagenome (IMG submission 25667)
ATACATTTAAGTATGTTCGCACCTTTGGCCCATAAAGTATTTGGTGATCGTTGGTTTGAGCAAGGAACTGTTAGCATGTATTACACATTTGCAACAACCGATAAAGAAGAAGTAAGAGCAATCATTGAATTACCTTCAGATACAACTGAAGAAACATTACCTATTTCAACAAAAGATGTGCAAGTTAAAGCGTGGGCTGAAATGAAAAGTGGGCAACAGATAATGACAGGAACCGTATCAATAGGTTCACCTAAAGAACCATCCTATTTACAAGCTGTAGAACTAAAAAATAGTAAACCTGAGGATTTACGTATTTTAGCAGGGTATAAAATCGGAGATGAGCTTCCCTCCAAAGAGATTTTACTTACTCAAGAATTTGTTAATAATAGATTAAGAAGAATTACGGACCAATTAGAATATTATAAAGAAAAATATAAATCTCCTTGGGGAAAAACGATTTTATGCTCAACAGATATGTTTGAAGCCATGGCATTGGGTTTTGAGCAAACAAGTACTGAAGAATTCAATGCTGTTCCATTCTTTGGTGCAACTGAACTAAGGACCATAAATGGACCAGTATTCATCGGAGTTCCTTATATTGCTAAAGGGAAATTCGTTTGTATTGGAGTGTCTAAAAAAACAGAGTATTTTTGGCTTGATTCTACATTAGAAGAAAAAGAATCAGGAAAATCAATAGCGTCAATGCGTCACTTGAATCGTTTTATGAAAGCTGGATCCTCACATTATAACATTTAATAATTTTTTAATTATATTTCATGAAATAATTTGTTCCATTCACGTTCTTGGGAATAATAAATTGCTTCTCTTAGTATTTCAAAAACTGAACAATGTAATTTAAATTCATTTAAAGGAACTTAATTAGAACTTATCAAAAATTAAAAAATAGACTTGAATTATAAAAAGAATTACTCGTCTGATTTTAAGCGCTTCAATTCCTTCTCTAACTCAGCAATCTTCTGGTCAGATCCTGCAGTTGGAAGTGCTACGCCCATCTCCACTTGTATCTCCGCATCCATCTCGCCCAATACCTCATCAACCTCTGAATCTGTAATTGCTGTATCGAGGGAAATACTATCTATTCCATCTGTTGCAATATCAGCTGTTACGGCAAAATCTTCCATATCAATATCAATATTTTTCATCATTTCTGTAAGTTGCGGAATTGAAAGTTGGCTTTTTAGAGTAGAGAGAGATTGAGCAATTCCAGTCATGATTTGTGCTACATCTTTTACTGCATCCGCTTGTTCCAGTTTAAATAGCAACACTTCTAAGTTAGTCCTAAATCCATCAATCGCCCGACCCTGTTTTTTAACTTGAAGGTAGTTCCTCGCATGAAATTTCGAACCCTCTAAATCTCCTTGTTTTCGAAGATTGACTGCCTTGTCTCTTGCTAATTTTGCACTCATTTCTAATTTTTTAGTCTGTCGCATCAATCTTTTATTAAAAACCTTTAATTTAATTGCTGCGGACCGCACATTATCTCGATTTTTCCTGCCACCTGCTGTAAGCCATTTAGAGATATCTTTTAGAAAACCCATATTTATCAAAACATATTGGTATTTATATATTAAATAAACTCGTTAATATATATTTTTTTGGAGACCAATATTTAATTACATTCTTTAAAGAGTAAATTTGATATATGCTAATAAGATAATTAATTATATAGAGTATTAAATTAGATAAGCTATAAATAGAACGATGGGTATGGTATAGTTATAATGTCATCAGTTGATTCTAAACTTTATGAATACGCGGTTAGAGAAGCAAAAGAAGCAGTTGCTTTAGATAGTCAAGGTAAATATCGACAAGCAATGAATAAATATTTCCGTGCAGCTGATATATTAATGCAATTTATGAAATATAATAAAAACCCTCAAATGAGAATGTTATGTCAGAAAAACATTGAAGAATATCTTGAGAGGGCTAAAATTCTCAAATCGCATTTAAGTGGAGTGAGACCTAGAAAGGCTAAGCCATCTGAAGGTCCAAGTGTTCCAAGTGAAGGAGGAGCAGCAGATTCGGGGATAGAGGCTGTATCCTCAGAAGAACAGGAACTCCTTGACATGATTTCAGGTACAATAGTAACAGAATCTCCTAATGTAAAATGGAGTGATATTGCAGGTCTAGAAAATGTTAAGCAAGCTTTGAGGGAAGCTATAGTTTTACCAATGATTAAGCCAGAGTTATTTACTGGTGCAAGAAAGCCTTGGTCAGGCATATTATTGTTTGGACCTCCAGGATGTGGAAAAACTTTATTAGCTAGAGCCGCTGCTACGGAATGCCATGCTACTTTTTTTAGTGCTTCTTCCGCAGATTTATTAAGCAAATGGTTAGGAGAAAGTGAGAAGCTTATTAGCTCCTTATTTAAAGTAGCAAGGTTAAAAGCACCAAGTTTAATATTTATGGATGAAATTGACTCTGTTGCGACAAAAAGAGGGGAAGGATCTGAAAGTGGAGGTGAACGACGAGTTAAGACACAATTGTTAAGTGAAATACAAGGATTAAAATCCACTGGTGATAAACCCCTCTTAGTTTTAGGGGCTACGAATCGTCCCTGGGATATTGATACAGCAATGTTAAGTCGATTTGAGAAAAGAGTGCATGTCCCTCTCCCAGACTTAAAAGGGAGGACAGGGATCTTTAAGATTCATACTGAAGGCGTAGACACAGCTTTATCCGATGAGGATTTTGTAGAATTAGCTGTAAGATGTGAAGGATATTCTGGAAGAGATATTGCGAATGTATGTCGAGAGGTTATAATGTTACCAATTCGAGAACTTGACATGAGTGGTTTATTAGAATCTTCAGATAATGAAGTTAGTGTTAGAGAACTCGAGTTAAAAGATTTCATAAAAACCCTTAAAAAAGTTAAACCAATGACCAATCAAGCTCTTTTAAAACAATATCAAGATTGGGCGGAAGAATTCGGAGAATCATAAAATATTGAATTGATAAAAAATGGAAAGACAGAGAGAAAGACCAAAAGAAGTATCTAAAGAGATAAAAGAAAAGGCAGAGAAAGAGCTAGAAGAACTTAGAGCTGAGCTTGCTCGATTAAGACAACTGAAGAAAGAAAAAGAGAGATTGGAAAAGGAAGCTATTCAAAAAGAAATTATAAAACAAGAGGATTCTAAATCAATCGAAATTGGACATCTTGAAGAACAATTTGCTAAGATTGAAGATATTTTAACTGCTGAAGGAGATAAGATTGATCAGGATACTTATACTCAACATGCGATTCAAATAGAAACAGAACTTCAGGAACTTGAACAGGAAATCATAGGAGAAAAGGGAATTTTAGAAAAAAAATTAACAGCATATGAGAAGTTGTTAGATGCTTATCCTTGGTTGGAAGAAGAGCGTAAAAAGTTTATGTATATGATGCCTGATAGTAAGAAAGAAAAAAATGATTATATTTCATGGAAAACAGAATGGGCAAAAGTAGTTTTTGATTATGCGAGATTTGCTGTTTTACATATTCTTTATATCAGAAATCTGATTGCAGAAAAACCTTTTTCAAACTTTACTAATCGTGAAGTGTATATAAAAGAAATTGCTGAAGTACTAGTAAGTCAAAAACAAGCCAAATGGTTATCAAAAAAGAAAAATCGTTTAAGAATATATTGGAAATCATTAGAATTATGGTCAGAAGAGATCTATGAATGGGCTTACGAACAAGGAAGAATAGAACCGATAATGATCTATGAATTAAGAGAAGCTAAATCTGAAGATTTTAGCACTCTCCCCTTAGAGGATTTAGAAGAAATATTTAAAATATTAGCAAAAAGTCGTAAAGCTCAAGTACTTAAATTAGAAGATGGTAAATTAGCTTTTAAAATTACATTAGAATAATAATTTTCTTATTTTATATTGAAGGAAAGTACCATTGCTTTCCTGTGAGTACAGACTCTCTGAATTTAGCAATACCACTACTTTCCAAAGAAGAAAGCGCTCTTAAACTTCGATCTTGAGACCAATCTAGACTTGAACATACAACTTCCAAAGTAAGAACACCTTTCTCTTTGGCTAGTTCAATTACTTTTGCCTCATCTCCAGTATATTGAATTGGGAAAAATCGGACTAAGATACCACCTGTATCTAATTCAGTTATATCCTCTATAACTTTTGTCTTCTTTAAAAGTCTCATAGCCTTATCTGCATCCTTAACTTCTATATTCCCCTTCAAAATACCTGTATTTACTAATTCAAAAACCTCAGATAATGGAATAATCCCTCCAGTTTCTTCTTTACTCATCAAGACTCTCTGATAAGCAAGCATTCCTAATTTCTGATGGTCAATTTTTGAAAATTTCTTTAGCACATCATGTTCTGTAATTTGCTCCGTTATAATCTTAGAAGATGGTATATTATATTTTGTTTGCAATTCTTTCACTTCTTCCCGCAATTCAGGCGTCAATGCTAATAAAACCCCATGCTTTTTTGCCAACTCCCTCAATCTATCTTTTGTAAATTTCTCTACTGATGCTTTTGCTTGTATGTCTTTCATTTTTAATTCAGCTGCCTTTTTCTTCATAGCTTCTCTTAAATCAATCTCATCTTCTATCTTTCGAATTCCCATGATTGATAACACTATTTTTAATACCTTAATTGACTTATAATAATTAAACTTCTTATTTCTTTTTATTCTATTTGATAATGAGTAGACAAAAGACTTTTCGAAAGATAAATATAGTGGAAAAAAAAATAATTCAAAATTCGCTTACAAGAATTTCTTTAAAATTAATTTCAGTTTTAAGTAATTTAGAGCACTTGATCTATGTATCCTTCAATAATATTACATCTAAGGAGAAATTTCCATTAATATATTTAATTACAAATAAGCAAAGAGAAATCATTGAAAGGATTGATGCTAAAGAAAAAATTACATCAGGAGGGTTATATTTCGGATTTTTAAAAAAAGGAGATTTTTTTTTGAGCCTTGAAGGTGCTGAATTCTTATACAAGCAAGAAATTTTTAAGGAGTTTAAAAGGATTTATATTAATGAGAAAGGAGAAAAATCTATTCTTTATGGTAATAACATATTAAAAAATATGGTTTTTAGATTACCAGATAATTTAGAAGAAAATGATTTTTTGCTAGTTCTAAATAAGAAAGAGGAATTAATTGCCATCGCTACATCCCAAACAAATAGTAAAAATGTTCAAAAATTGAAGTCAAATGAAGTTATCGCTGTTAATTTAAGCGATAAAGGATATTACCTGAGAAAAAAGCAGTAAATCAAACTTAATTGCTAACTCTCTTAATTAAACATAAAAAGAAACCTATTGTATCATGTATATGAGGATATAATCGTTGAGAGTGTTTTAGATCCATTCTAAGGGTTTTTCCATATACTCTAGTCAACCCATTTATTCCATAAGGCTTATTTATTTTGGAAATGGCAAAATCGTTTTCTTTCTCTAAAACTTCATGTATAACCAATTCATTTTCTTCAGGACCAATAGAACATGTACTATATAACAGCATTCCATTAGCTTTTAATGATTTTAATCCTGCTGTAAGCAATGATTTTTGAATTGAAGCCAATTTTTCAATATCATTCAATTTTTTACTTTGCTTTCTCCTTGGGTCTTGTCTAATCAATCCTTCACCTGTACAAGGAGCGTCTAATAATATTTTATCGGCCCTAATGTTTAAATCTGGAAGATTCATAGCATCAATATTCATTACAACAGTATTTATAATCCCCATTCTTCGTAAGTTGGACTCTAAAGCAGGGATTCTCTTTAAGTTCCTGTCTATCGCAATTAAGTTGCCTTTATTATTCATTATTTGAGCCAATTGAGTCGTTTTACTACCAGGTGCTGCGCACATATCAATTACTGTTTCATCCGGGTTTGGATCAAGAATCATTGCAGGAAACATAGATGCTATATTCTGTAAATAATAATAACCTTGTAAAAATTCATGTGTGGAACCTAAATTGTATCTTTGTTTAACTATCTTGAATGCATATGGTATGAGTTCAATATTTTCTAACTCAAATCCTTTTTCTTCTAACTTTTTTTTAAGGTCAAGATTACTTATTTTAAGGGTATTAACTCTTATTGAGGGAGTGAGTAAACGTTCATTGGCTTCTAATAACTTTTTTGTTTCATCTATTCCTAAGAATTGAATGTATCTATCTACCATATAAGGTAAATAATCATAATCTTTAGCAAGTTTTTGAATAACATCTCGAGATTCAGAAATAACAAAGTCATCTCAATAAGAATCTGTTAATACTAATAAAAAATAATAGATTATAATTGTTATTGGAGAGGAAATGGTTAACTTGATAGAAGTAGAAATTAAAGTTCAAATCTCAAATCCTGATTTATTGAGACAACAATTTAAAGAACAGGATGGAGTTTATAAATTTTCATTGCTCCATGAGGATACTTATTTTAATATGCCAAAAAGATTAAGAGATTTCAAAATATCTGATGAGGCTTTAAGATTAAGGAAATCTATAGAATATAATAAATACCAAGAAAATGCTAGTAGAAAAATCTTTTATTATATTACATATAAAGGAAAAAAAATTGATAAAACCACTAAAACACGGGAAGAAATTGATATTAAAATTGAAAATCTTGAAGATATGAAAACCTTATTGAAAAATCTTGGTTTCCAAGAAATATTTACAATAAGGAAAGAAAGAGAGCTATATGAATTTTATTACAAAAATTATAAAATAGAAGCTCTTATTGATTATTTACCTATACTAAAACAATATTTTATAGAGGTTGAGTTATTATCTGATTCTCTTGAAGAAGTTACCAATTCTAAAAACCTTTTATTCGATTTTCTGAGTTTATTTAATATAAAAAAAGAAGAATCTATAAGAAGATCTTATCTAGAATTAATTGCTGATAAATTTAAAGGAAAACTAAAGTAATATTGAGTATATTGGATGTACCAATATACTCATAAGAAATGGAAAAGAATAATCATGATTATTTAATCAATAAATTGTCAAAATAGGCTATTTTTTTATCAATTCTAGCTTTTACTAGATGAATATCATAATTATCATAAATCTTTTTTATTGAGATGTTCTGAATCGATTTAGATTTTTTAGATATATCCTGAATCAAATTCAAAAACTCATAATATTTCATATCGTTTTCTACGATCGCTTCCATCTTATTCTCGCATCATTATTTTCTTTTTCACTAAATAACATAGGAATAATATTGAATATATATGAAATGGAGTCCAATAATTAATGAAAGTTTATTTTGTAAAAATAGAACACAAAAATTATTTTCTCTTTTTTGCTGCTAAAGTCTAAGCAAAAAAATAAAGTTACTTCTGTTTTTTAGTTTACTTCCATAGAGTCCATAACATCTTTCAATGCCATTCCAAAAGTAAATATATAATATGGTTTTTCTCTCTTAATACCATTTTCTTCTGCTTCAATCTTATTAAGTTCTTTTACAAATTCTTTGTAGTATTTTAATGCTTTTTTAAATTGATCTTCACTAAGAAAAAGCATACTGCTAAATCCTTTTTCTTCTTTCATTATTTCATGTAATTTTTCCAAATGAACTCCCCTTAAGAAACCTTCAAAGAATTTATTATATAATTCTAACGTTTTGATAGCAAAATTCAAATAGGTTCTATAAAATTTAAGGGCAGTCTGATCAACCTTTTGCATTTCAGAATCGGTTTCACTTAATTTCTTAATATATCCTGGTCTAAGAGAATAGAATTTTGAAGGAATGTTTCCACGAACTTTTTCTTCTCGAGAAACCTCAATAACTTCAGCTTTGATAAGTTTATCTAAATGAGGATGTATTGTTGATTTATTTTTATTTAGTTTTTTAGCAATCTCAGAAAAACTTAATTCAGGATATAAGTGTAACAATACGAGGATTCGAAATCGATTTTCATTTTTCAAGGTCTCTATAATTGATATCTTTTCTTCCCCATTATTTTTTTTCTTGGCATTCAAAAAAATCAACTTTTTATTACTTTATATATTAATAATCGTTTTCTATATTTATATTTTTTGGATATGTATGTTCGTGTGATAATGATATGATCGTTGATTTATTAATAATTCAGCTTTTTATTCAATTTTCTTATTGATCGAAATATTTATATATGTATGTTCATATTATATATTTAGAAACAAAAAACTAAAAAAAATGAAAAAAAATGAAAAGAAAAAATTTGGACCAAAAAGAATTAATAATTATAAGATATGCCCACGTTCTTAATTATAGGTAGATTAAATTTTTTTTATTCTTTTTTAATTAAGATTTTTCCTTAACTGACCTGCTTTCTTAATTATACTGTTTTTAAAGTGTTAATTTAGCTTAGTAACTCTATAAAAAATAGCTTAATTGGAAAATAATCAATTTTAGTATCTTAAGTCTTTGTTCTTAGAATAATAATAGTATAAATATTCTAATGCTCGAGGGATTTGCCAATCTTCTGCTGGTTCATAAGAATATGTGGGTATTTCTACCTCTTCTTGTGCTTTCCCTTCTGAAATCGCCTTTAATACCGCAGTTTTTAACTGTGTCATGAAAGTTAATTGTTCTTTTATATAATCTTTTCCAACAACCGGTCCATGTCCTGGGATAACAGATTTTATATCAAGTGTTAACATATGTTCAAATGATTTCATCCAACCTTCAAAATCTTCCTTTGGATCACTTATAAAGGGCCAGAATCCTGCAGCAATTAAATCACCAGAGAATAGGACTTTCTCATCTGGAAAATAAGCATAAGATGAGCATTCAGTATGCCCTCCTGAATGAAAAAACTCTACTCGCAAGCCTTTATCAACTATAACATGTTTAGTTTCAAAACTGTTGTGAGGAATAATTATTTCTATTTCATCGACTAATTCTGCTGTTTCTGGTTCATTTTTTTTCCAATCATCAAATGCTTCTTTTGTCCAAGATTTGTTCATTCTTTCTTTCATATTCTTAATTAAAGATACAGATCCAAAGATCTCAACATCTTTAAATGAACTCATGCCATAAACATGATCTCCGTGAAAGTGAGTAATGAAAAGAAATTTTACTGGTAGATTATATTTTTGTTCCAAGTATTCTCTGAATTCTTTTGCTTGTCTTGGATATACTAAAGCATCAATAACTATTATGAAATTATTCAATGCAATTGCAGAAGCATTTAGATCAAAATAATCCTTATAATTAGCAACCATAGTGTGTGGTGTTACTTCCTTAAGCTCAATAGATATATTAATTGTGGTTTTAGCCATATCAATCAAGCATAAAATTTAGAACTGATTTTGGAAAATCTTCTTAAAATTTAAAAATGAGCAATTTGGATTCAATATGATGGTATTTATTGACAGATTTTTTTATTATTTTTTTAAATCTATATATTCCCCATCCATGATTCGTACCATGTATCTTCGACCTTTAATAATCCACATGATCTTATGTCCTTCTCTAGCTTTTTTACCCCATTCTGATTTTTTATGACGGTTTTGCTCAATAAAACGATATCCAAATAAATCTATATATTTAATTCCGCCAGAAAACTTTTTAATGGGATACTCAATGTCATCTATTTCAACACTCTTCTTGTTTTCAAAAATTGCTTCAAATATTTTCAAACCTTTTTCTTTTAAGTTTTCCAAAATTATAATTACACCTCAGATGTAATGATTATAATATCTTCAGCTACAATATTTTCACTTATTTTCTTTTCTTTTTTGGAAATATTGACATCTTGAAGATTTATTTTCGTCATAGGAAATTTTTCTCCACAATTTAACCTACCAAAAGTTTTTTTCTTCTCATTTGAGAAAAAATTGAAATCAAAATTCATTAAATCTTTAGCTTGTTGATTTTTAAATTGCATTAACCACGTAAACTCATCTAAATTAAGTAAAAGCTCATCTAATAAAGTTACTTTTTTCAATTCTGTAGTAAAATATGTATCACGTACTTGGATTGGAATTGGTCTCCCCCATTCCTGCAACTCATCAATAAGCATTAGAAAAAATGCTAATGGCTGGTTATCAAAAATATAATCTTTAAGATTAGATTTGAAATTATGTAAAGCTATAGCTCTCGCTGCCTTAATATAGCCCTCATACTCATCATTCTTTTTTATTTCCTCCGGAGTTCCAAGGCCCTTTAGAAGTGAAAGAGCTGAAATTACCCCATGATCCAATGATATGGAAGTTTTAAATTGGTATTCAGGGTGGCCATTTGGTTGTTTTAAAAACACTTGTGAATTTTGAGGAGAAATGTCTTTATGCTTAAATCCTACTCCTTGCCTGATTAAATTTTTAGCTTCTTTAGAGAGTCCTTCTTCAATAATTTTCAGATATCCTTCTTGTTCACCTTTCCAAGTTAAGCCAATTTCAAAGGGTATGAATTCCAAATCTAAAGTGGGATAACATTTTAAAAGTTGATTTATAAGTGAATAATTTACTGCAGTGCTCATTTTTCCTAAGGGGTATCCAATATCATGAATTAGCCCAATAATCCACCATAGCTTATCCTTTAATAATTTTTTATCAATTTCAGTTAGTTCAGATATCATTCCAACTAATGAACCATACCCAAGATCTTGATCTAAGAGGAAGTCTCCTAAGACCGCAACTCGAAGTGCATGTTCAGTATGATCCCTGTAATATTTCCTAACACTGGTACTATAAAGAAACGCTTCAAGATCTGGTAATGCTTTAATAAGATATAATAAACCTTCCGATTCTATACCTCGTTCTCTTGACACATCATAAAGAGCAGATGATAAATTTTTTCTTTTACCAGTTAAAAACTCTAAATCATAGTTAATGTTCATTTCTTGAAAAGATTTCTTTAACTCTCTTTCAAGGGGTTTTTGAACCTGGTTAAGTATCTTCATGCCAAAATTAGAGAATTTTTTACCTAAAAACCCTAAGTTTTCTATTTCCTTTGTTGCTTGAGCAATATCTTTCCTCGCTAAAGCCAATTCTTTATCCATATCAATTTTTTTGTATTTTTTAGCTTCTTTTAGTTCCTCTGGAGGTAATTGTGGTAATGATTTTTCTATAATATTCATTAAACCATTGAGCCATTGACTAAAAGAGTTACTCTGGGAAGATATTCTATTTAAGATCCAATCATCATTAATTTGGTAGTCGGGCAGTTTTATGCATCTACTGATTATTATATTATATTAGAAAATATAGATAGGATGACTTTAATATTTGTGTCTTAAGAAAATTAGTTAAAGAAATTCTTCTATAATCTTACTATTTCATGATGGCACACTGTAAGGGAGGTATTAGATGGAGCAATCATTTTTATGTTTTCTAATACTTCCACAAAAGATGAGAGTATGACTAAATTATAATCATTTCCTTTAAGTTCTACACTATTGTGTATTTGACAATTATCTGAAATTATTGCTCTCTCTATTTTTACATTATTTGAAATATAGGTTTCTTTGTAAATTACAGAATCTTTGATTTCACAATCAGTTCCAATATATACATTATCCCCTATTATCGCATTGGGTCCGATTTTGCAATTTTTTTTTATTATTACATTTTTTCCAATAGCTACAGGCGAAAAAATCATTGCTTTACCCTCAATATCAAGACTTTCATCGATTAAATTCTTCTTATCATTATTTTGTAAGATATCATTTAGTAGGAGAATATTTCCTTCTAGTAACTCTTCTGGTTTGCCAATATCCTTCCAAACTCCTGGAATTGAATAATGGAATAACCTTCCTTCACTTGCAAGCTTTGGAAAAACTTTCCTTTCAATCGAAACCTTTTTGTTAGGCGGTATATATGAAAAAATTTCAGGTTCTAAAAGATATACTCCTGCATTAATAGGCATAGGTATAGGTTTTCCGCTGGGTGGTAAATATTCTTCTTTTTCAAGGAATTTTAGAATTTTGCTTGTTTTTTCTTCAACTATTAAAACCCCATATCTGGATGGATCTTCAACAATTTTATCAGCAATTATTCCTATCCCTTTACATTTTTCATGAATTTTTATCATTTGAGTAAAATTAAAATTTAATATTACATCTCCGTTTAACATAAAAAATTTATCATCTTTTAGAATATCTTCTGCTAATTTTATGGCTCCAGCAGTTCCCATTGGACTTTTTTCTTCTGTATAATGGATATTCACTCCAAGCTTTTCTCCATTTTTAAAGTAGTTCTGTAGTATTTCTCCCATTATACTGACTGCAAGAACTATCTCTTTTACTCCAGCAGCTTTTAAAAACATAATTTGACGTTCTATTACGGGTTTATTAACTACTGGAATTAATGGTTTCGGAATAGAACAACTCAACGGTCTTAAACGTAAACCATATCCACCTGCTATGATTATTCCTTTTGTCATGATAAAAGATTAAAGTGAAACTAATATTAATTAAAGAAATTAATATTCAAAAAGATATTAATGTTTTATTTTTGATTCTTGATAAAATTCTAAGATTAATTTTCCAATTTATCGGTACTTTCTTCAATTTCTGGTTCGATGTTGGTATTATCAATATGCCTAATATTAGAACAGACCCATGTAATAATTAAGATAAAAGTTTGTATAATAAGACTGCTAATGAAAAGCGTGTAGATTCCAAAAAATTCCGCTATAGGTCCAGAAACAAGCATTCCAATAGGCATAATAGAAAAAGCAAGTGATACTACGATTGAAAAGACACAGCCTTGTGTTTCTGGGGGAACTTTAGTTTGAATGATGGTAACTAATTGTTCCCCGTTTTTAAAGTAATGTTATAATATATCTCCCATTACACTTACAGCTAACACAATTTCTTTAACACCAGCAGCTTTTAAAAATAGAATTTGACGTTCAATAACAGGCTTATTAACAACTGGCATAAGAGGTTTAGGTAAAGTATCAGTTAATGGTCTTAGCCGTAGACCCTTGCCGCCAGCGAGGGTAATTGCTTTCATTCTAATTCACTATATATCTTTTAAGTATTTTAAAGAAATAGATCATTTAAGATTTAACTTACAATGAATACATACCCATTCTCCAGTAGGGATAAAAAATGACATATCTCTATCGATTTGACCACAAATTGGACAATAAATAATAGAAGTTTTTAGAGCATATCGTAAATCGCCTTCATTTTTACTTAATTCTTGATATCTCTGGTGTAATTCCTCATATAAATCATGATGGTCATCCCAAAATGCTTCAAAACTCTGCAAGACTCTCTGCTCCTCAAGCAACTTATTCATCCGAGAGGAATAAACTGCGAAAAGAAGGTTTCTGCATTCATTTCTTATTCTAAGTAAGCTAGGATTCTTTATGCAAATAGTTCTTTCTTTTTTCATATTATGTTATCTAATAGTATAAAAAATAATAACCTAAAAAAAATTAAGGATTTATATATTGAGAGATAAATGCTCAGCTAATTTTATAGCTCCAGCAGTTCCCATAGGACTTTTTTCATCCGTATAATATATCCTTACTCCTAATTGTTCCCCGTTTTTAAAGTAATGTTGTAATATATCTCCCATTACACTTACAGCTAGCACAATTTCTTTAACACCAGCAGCTTTTAAAAATAGAATTTGACGTTCAATAACAGGCTTATTAACTATTGGAATTAATGATTTAGGTATAGTGCATGTTAAGGGGCGTAATCGTGTTCCCCATCCCCCAGATATTATTATTCCTTTCGTCATTGTAATGTAAATCTAATATTAATTAAAGAATTTAATATTCTAAAAGATATTAATATTTTATTGTTGAAATTTACTATTATTTTTAAAAATAGATTGATAAGTTGTCCTAGGAGGTAAAAATGAATTACATTTCAATTTGCTCAGGTCTTAAACTTTATTCCTCCTGTTTTTCTATTAATTTATCTTTGGCTTCTTGGCGTATTATATCTTTTAGATTGGTAAAAAACCAAGTTACCATTACACATGCAAATTGTAAACATAAGACCATTATAAACAATAATCTGATGCCAAGTAATGCAGCAAGCGGTCCTGAGATTATCATTCCAAGGGGTGTCACAGCTGCTGCAATACTAACGACAATTGAAAACACTCTACCTTGAGATTCTGGAGGAACATTTGTTTGTAATATTGTAAGAAACATTGTATTTGCTATAGGGATCATTGAAGCATGAATTAATGCGCCAATACCCATTAATAGGAAATTTCCTGTGGGAGCTAAAATTGTTATTGAATACCCACCAATTCCAATAAAAACAGACCATAATATAATTAATTCTTTATGTTTCCAATGTTTTTTAGTAGAAGCTATTATAGCTCCTATAACTATGCCTGCTTGTAAAAATGCACTTACTAAAGCAAAATCTGTGGCGTTACCGGAGTGATCTATTAAAACAAATAATGACATTAATGTAGTAAAGGGCATATTTAAAAGATTAATAATAGAAATAAATACTATCAAAATAAGAAAGCTCTTTACAGATTTTAAAATGTCAATTCCATATTTAAAATCCTTTAGGTATGAACTCTTCTTTGACTTCTCTGAATTAAATGTAATTGAGGGAATTGAAATGAGTAATAATGGTAAAATTGCGATAATAAAAGTAAAAATATCTACCCATAATATTTGTTCGATTAAGAAAAAGGCCAGTAAAGTTGCAGCTACTACTGGACCAATTACACGTATAATTCCAGTGAATAGATAATTAAATGCATTCATTCTACTTAAATTTTTCTTTGGTATCATTATAGGGATTATCGCATTGACAGTAGGGAAATGAATCGCTTGACAAATTCCTCGAAAAAAATTCATAGTCATTACCACCCAAACATTAGCAATATTATTAAGAAACATTAATATTATCAAGAAAGTTATGAAAGCTTGTAGTGAATCTGCTATGGCAATTGTAACTTTCCTATTCCATCTATCAATATAGACTCCTACAATAGGAGGAATGATTACCATAGGGAGAGACCCTAAGAAAAAAGCTATAGATACATAAATTGGACTAACTGTTTCTTCTGCAATCCACCAAACTATCACAAATTGAATAATAGATGAGCCTAACAATGAAAATAATTGACCACCCCAGAAAAATAGATAACTTTTAAAGGTGTGTTTAGAGGCAGTTAATTCCATAGAAAATTAAATTAATAATTATATCAAAAGTTTGTGAAAATTTATATTTGATTATTTGAAATAACTAAATTTATATAAATAGATTAAAAGAAAAAAAGAAAATTAGAATATTATTTTTTATATAAGGGATCAGCTTCTTGGAGTACTCTACGTTCCACTTTTCCCATTATACTTTTAGGAACTTCATCAATGAATTCAATCATAGCGGGACATTTCCATTTTGTCATATTCTTTTCTGTCCAAGCTATTAATTGTTCTTCAGTTATTCTTCCTTTATATTCAGGCCTTAGTGCAACCCAAGCTTTTGTAATTTCTCCAACTTTTCCTGCAGGATCAGGAAGACCTGCTACTGCAGCTTCGGATACTGCTTCATGAGTCATGAGCATGGTTTCAACTTCTGCTGGAAAGACTGAATGACCAGCTACTTTGATTAATTGTTTCTTTCTATCCCTTAAAGCAACAGTACCATCTTCATTCATGAATCCAATATCCCCTGTTAAGAGCCATGTCCGACCATTCCATTTTTTCAAGGTCTCTGCTGTTTCTTCTGGCTGACCCAAATATCCTTTCATTACTTGGGGCCCCCATACACACAGTTCACCAGTATTTTCTTCCCCATATTTTGAACCTGGTAATCCATTAGCAATTGGTCCTTTCTCAAAATCATCTACATCAAAAATTCCCCAATCTGTACCAGGAAATGGCATTCCAATAACGCCAACCGGACTTTCGCCAAATAAATTCCCACCACTTACTACTGGACTTGCTTCTGAAAGCCCATATCCCTCAACTATTCTTCCACCTGTATTTTGTTGAAATGCTTGCTGAACAGGGGCATGTAAAGGTCCAGCTCCGGAAATACAAAGCCTTAATCTTCCCATTAAATTCGGAAACTTTTGAAGATTTGGAAAGTCTGCTATTCTTTTAAATAAAATTTCAGCACCAGCATAAAAAAGACCCTTTGGAGCAGGTATATGGGTAATTTCTTTTAAGAACTCATCTGTTGGAGGGGGTCTTGGAAATAACATCATCCAACCACCTAATGCAATAGCTACATTCATGACTGCGGTCATAGCAAATGAATGAAACAATGGGAGAGCGCCAATATCTCCTACATCTGGATCTTCTCCACCTACCCATAATACACATTGAATCGCATTAGATACTAGATTGAAATGTGTAAGGACTGTGGCTTTAGGCACTCCTGTTGTTCCTCCAGTCATAATGTATGTTGCTGTATGCTCAGTCGGATCAAAATCTACTTTTGGTAGATCAGGTACAGTATTAAGTAGATCTAGGAATTTAATAGCTCCTGGAAAGTCAACTTTACCTTTCGGAATTTTTCCAATCATTTTTCCTAATCCTTTTTTCCACCCTGGCAACCCAGATGCTAGATCAGCAACATTAGTATATATTAAAATTTCAACATTTGTTTTTTTGATAATAGGGCGTGCCAATTCTCCATACAATGCGTCTAATGTAATTAATACTTTGGCATTAGTTAACTTTAAGTGATGTAATACTTCTAATGGTTTATATGTTGGATTCACACCAGTTGCAATAGCTCCTAATTTCACAGTTGCATAAAAACTAATTACATACTGAAAACTGTTTGGGAGTAAAAAAGCGATTACATCCCCTTTTTTGATCCCCAATTTATGGAAAGCGGTTGCTAATGAATCTATGAGTTTACCAGCTTCTTCATAGGTCATCCATGATTCTATAAACCACATTATATTTTTATTAGCGTATTTCTTGCGTTGTCTTTCAAAAAATTCTCCTAATGAGAGTTTGTCAAATTTATAATTCTTAGGAGTTTGAGCTGGCCACCACCTTTTAAACCAGGCCTTATTCTCATCTACTTGCCATTCTGCCATTTATATTCACTTTTTACTTCTTATTTTTTAGTTGTTTAGAATTTCAAATTTTATTGTTGAACATTAAATTAAATTAGCTTAAATTTATAAATTTTACATTAAAGAATTAAAAGGTTCGAGAAGTAGTATATATTTTATTTAGAGTTTATTTTTCAAAATATAATTGAGATTAAAGAACTTTATAAATCAAATATTTCATATAATTCTCTTAAGCTTGAAATAATTTTATAGGATTCCAAGTTTAAATATTCTTTTCTTAGTCTTTGTTCCCTATTGCTTGAAAAATAATCATTTCCAATTAATCTTTTTTTGAATTGACGTTGAATCAATATTGATTTAATATTAGCATTTCTAGCACCTTCTATATCTTCTCTACTGTCTCCTATAAAGACTACTTCGTGAGCCTTTAATCCCATTTCTTCAAGAGTAATATCAAAAATCTGTGGATTTGGCTTTTTACATCCAATCTCTCCAGAAATAGCGATAAAATCGAAATATTGAGTAAGATGATATTTTGATAAAACCGAGTAAAGATACGAGGGATGATCAAAATTTGATATTAGTGCAAGAGATTTCTGATCGTTTAATGTATCTAATAAGGGAATTGTCTCTGGATCGATTTTTACATGTTTATGCCAAGCACTGACACATTCATTAGCTATTTTCTTAATCTTAGAGTTATTAAGTAATATATCTAATTCAATCGCAAATTTTTTAATCCTATTCTCATATATCGATAAATCATCATCCTTTTCTAATGGTTCTTCTCTTGTAAAGAAACCATCACATTCAATGGCAAATTCTTTTTTTGATAATTGGAGACCATTATCTTTCATGAGCCTGTAAAATGCTATTAGCCAATTATGCCATGCTTTTTTGCTATTTTTAGGAATTAATAATGTGCCATAAAGATCGAAGAGAATCCCTTTTAGTAACATAATACTTGTAATTTTTTTCTTGGAAAACTTTTTTTAAAATATATAAAAATTATAATAAAAAAAATTATATGATACAAATAATTCGAATCACTTAGAAATAGAATTAATTTAAGATTTAATAAAAATGACTTGCATTCATGGATTAGATGAAAGAAATTGCCCCACTTGCCGTATTTTGAAATCTACTAAACCTATAAATACTATTAAAGCTAAAAATGTAGGTTTACCTGAACTTGGAAATCCGCTATTTAAAAAAAATTCTGAATTGAAAAATGAAATTGTAAAAGATTTAGTAAACAAACGATTAAATTTAACAATTAATCCTCCAAATACTATCCCAAAACCAACTCTTATAACTGAGATACCTAATTTTGAAAATAAACTATTCTTTGAAAGAGTAAAGGATTTGGATATTTCAAAAGAAGATACTTTCGGTATTTCTAAAAAAATTCCTCTCAAAAATCCAGAGTGGCATTTTGAAGAAGAAGATTAGAATATCACTTCTAAGCTCTGATCTTTTTTCCTTTTTCTTTTGATAGATAATTTTCAGTATTAAATTCTACGATTATTTAAAAATGAACTCACTCCTTATCCGTTAGAGAATTTATTTTAAATATTTTTACTGTTATTAATACTTCCAAAAATGTAAAGCTTAGAAATAGAGGTATATAGATATAAATAAGGTTAACCTAGAATAATCTATCAATAATAAATAATAGAAAAAGAAAATGAAATCTTCCCTAAAAAAAAATGTAGTTTTAAGCATTTTAGCATTAGCTTTAGCGTTTTTACCTAATATTAATATAAGCAATGAACAAAAATTTACACAAATTACTCCAAAAGAATCGAGTAGTCATATTCTACCTTTCATCCATATTGTAGGCGGTGTTTCAGGCAATTGGTCATCAGCAGAAGCCGAAGATTGGTGTTATGTTAAAAATGGAGTCTACATTATTGAAAATGTTACTATTAACGCTGGTAATTCACCTACAGGAAGTGGTATATTAATAACTGACTCTAAAAATGACTATTTCATTATAAGAAATTGTACCATCGAAAATGCTGGAACAGGTAGTTATGACGCAGGCATAAAATTGGAAAATACTTGCAATGGCACTATCTTTAATAATACTTGTTCAAATAATGGTAGGGATGGAATATTACTTGATAACAATTGCAATAATAATACAATTTTGGAAAACATCTTATTCAATAATACCCAGCATGGTATACGTTTAAATAAACTTTGCTATTACAATAAAATCACTGGAAACACTGTTTACGAAAATAATTACGGAATACAAATTACTGATAATTGTCATAACAATAATATAACTGGAAATACCCTTAACAGTAACGAATTTTATGGATTATGGCTAGAATATTGTGATAACAATAACATAACAGGAAATATAGCAAATTTTAACACTCGATATGGTATATATCTTTATTGGTCTGAATGGAACAATATTACGGGGAATACTATAAATGATAATGCTTTGATTGGGATTTATCTGGATTACTTTACTATCAATAATTTAATTAGAAATAATACTATAAATAGAAATGATCTAGGAATAAGACTCGAACAGAGTGATTTCAATAATGTTTCAGAAAACGTTTTGAAAGACAATAATTATTGTATTTATGAGGTGAGTTGTGTAGGAAATTTAATAACAGATAATGATTGTACAATCCCTATTGTGCAAACGTCAATTTCTATTGATGGTACTGCTACTGGAGTAGGAGCACATAATTGGTCCTGGGCATTTAACCAAGGACTATGTACTGGTTCTGGCACAGATTTAGATCCCTATATTATTGAAAATTTTAAAATAAGTGGTTTTGGAGTAGAGAATGGTATTGATATACAGAATTCTAATGTTTCTTTTTTCATTCAAGGATGTATAATTTATAATTCTTTAACAGCAATTTATTTAGAAAACGTGAATAATTCTCGATTAATCAAAAATAACTGTTCTGGTAATAAAGATGGAATATATTTAATATATGGATGTTTTAATAATGTTATCTTTGGGAATATCGCAAATGATAATTACCAAAATGGAATTTATTTAGAGGAAAATTGCAATTACACTCTTATCTCATGTAATACAGCTAATAATAACAATCCTGCCGGTATACTTTTAAAATATAGTGGGTATAATAACATAACAGGTAATATTGCTATTGGAAATAAATATGATGGAATTTTTTTTGACCAAGGTTGTGATTATAATACTATAACAGGAAATACTGTAAACAGCAATTTTTATGGAATAGAGATAGTTATTGGTAAGTTTAATAATATCACGGGAAATACCGCTAACTATAATGAATTTTATGGAATAGTTATTGAAACAGGTATTAAAAGTATAATCATGGGCAACACTGCTAACAACAATTCTGATTATGGGATCTATATAAAAGAGAATAGCAATAATAACACCATATCAGGAAACAATGTTAATGGTAATAATGATGAGGGAATATATATATCGAATTATTGTATTAACAATTCCATCTCGGGAAATATTGTTAATGATAATTATCGAGGAATAACAATAGATTTTCACTCAGAATTTAATATTATTTCAGGAAATACTGTAAATTATAACGAAGAAGGAATATTTCTTACTTTGTATTGTCATAATAATACTATTTCAGAAAATAATATAAAAAGTATTGCTAAAGGGATATCATTGGGAGATGGATGCCAAGATAATACGATTTCGGGAAATAATGTAAAAAATTGTGAGGACAAAGGGATAAGTTTTTCTGAGGGTTGTGATAGCAATGAGTTTACTGATAATATAATTTATAATAACAGTATGGGAATAGACTTATCTGACTGTAGTGATAATTCATTTTATGGAAATTTCTTTGTTAATAATACTAAACATGTGAATGATGAAGGAACTAATAACGTATGGAATAGCACGACAATTGGTAATTATTGGGATAATTATACTGAAGTGCATCCTAATTTGGCTATAGACGTTGATGATAATGGAATCGGAGATGTACCTTATAATATTAGCCTTACTCCATTAATCCAAGACTATTTACCTATATTCGATGATGAAGCACCAACAATATTAATCGATTCTCCTTCTTCTGGCACCACATTTGGATATATGGCACCCTCTTTCAATGTAAGAATAACTGATGATTACTTATACGAGATGTGGTACTCACTCGATGGTGGATTGCATATATTTATATTTACAGAAAATGATACAATTAATCAGTCAGCGTGGGATGCAATAACTGATGGTAATGTCACATTAACCTTTTATGCTAGTGATAAGCCAAAAAAAATTGGAACTGCTGAGGTTATGATAATAAAAGATTATAAAGCTCCAACTATCAGTATTAATTCGCCTTCGTCTGGAGATGTATTTAGTAATACTGCTCCCTCTTTCAACGTAAGAATCACCGATCACTATTTAAATACAATGTGGTATACGATTGATGGGGGTTTACATAACTATACCTTTACGACAAATAGCACTATCAATCAAACTGTATGGAATACCATGTTAGACGGAGCGTATACACTTACATTTTATGCAAACGATGATTTAGGACATATTGGTTCAGCAGGAGTTAATTTCATAAAAGATACTGTGGCTCCCGTTATCACCATCAATTCGCCTATTGAAGGTGAGAAATTTGGTAAAAACGCACCGTCGTTCACCATAACCATCATAGAGGAGAATTTAGACACATCATGGTATTCATTTGATGGAGGATTAATCAACTATACAATCACAGACAATAGGGTATTTAATCAGGACGCATGGGCTGCTTTAACTAAAGGAGAGATTACTATTACTTTTTATGCAATAGATCTTGCAGGAAATGAGGCTACTGAAAGTGTAACAGTAATTAAAAGCATTCCAAGTGATGGTATGGGCCCAGGAATCATTGCAATTATAGTTGTAAGTTCCGTGGTAGGAGGTATTGTATTGGTTGCTGTAGTTTATATTCTCTTGAAAAAGCGAGGAGTAATCTGATAATTTTTACTATAAGATTCTCTTTTTTTTATTTTTAATAAATAAAAATCATCTTTGATAGATTGTATTTGAGGATCCAGATTATTTTCTTATTCTAAAGATTATTATTATAAGGTATTAATTCATAATTATAAATTATAAACAAAATATAAATTTAATAGAGGTGAATCTAATGGCAGATTATCAATTTGAAATTACATGGTTAGGTCATGCTGCTTTTAAAATTAAATCCTCAAGTGGAAAAACTATATACTTAGATCCTTATAAAATAAAAAAAGGAGAAGAACAAGCCGATATTGTAGTATCAACCCACTCCCATGGAGACCATTTTGATGCTGGAAGCATTAAAAAAATAAAAAAAGATGATACTGTTGTAATCGGTCCCACAAGCATTTCTAGCGATTTGGCAAAATTCAACGGAAAGCCATTAAAATTTGGGGAATCGTTTAATCTTGAAGATGTGTCTATTGAATTAATCCCAGCATATAATATTAAAAAACCAAATCATCCAAAAAGTAGTGCATGGGCAGGAATTATTGTTAAAGCGGGTGATAAAAGCATTTATCACGCTGGTGATACCGAACGAATCCCTGAAATGAAAGAATTAGCTAAAAAAAATATAACTGTAGCTTTAATGCCCTGTGGTGGGACATATACTATGGATTTTGATGAATCGACTGATTCCATTATAGATGTGAAACCTAAAATCGCTGTCCCTATGCATAATCTATACATATTTAATGTGTAAAAGCAAAATTGGGGCAAAGATTTGACACCATTTAAAGACCTTATAGCAAAAAAGGATCCTAGTATTAAAGTTGAAATTTTAGAGGAAGGAGGAACGCCACTAAAGATCTAAAATTTAATTCTTTTAATTTAACATTCTTTTTTTTCTATTTTTTTCATTTATTGAACATATTAACCATTATTATTTTTAAGATAAGGTTTTATACTATGGGTTTTAAAAATAATATATAAAATTCAAAAAATCAAATATTTAAAATGTGAAATTTATGGATATCGATGATAATTTAAAAAAAGATACTTCAGTCGCGTACATCAGTATGGAAATTGCCGTTGATAGCAACATTCCTACTTATTCTGGTGGTTTAGGCGTTTTATCAGGTGATACAGTACGATCTGCTGCAGATCTAGAGATTCCGATGGTTGGGATCTGTTTATGCTACAGTTCTGGCTACTTTTATCAATTTTATAACGAATTTGGAGAGCAAAGAGAAAAAGAGATTGCATGGAATTTTTACTATGAGTTCGATAAAGTAGCAAAACCAATTACCGTTAAGATTGAAAATAAGGATGTCCTCGTAAGCGCGTGGCTTTATAAAGTAATAGGACAATCAGGTCACGTACTACCAATTTACTTGTTAACTACAGATGTAGAGAGCAATGAAGATTGGATGAAAAGAATGACAGGTTCCTTATATGACAGTACAAGCCGATGGAATAGAATAGTTCAAGAAATGATACTAGGAATTGGGGGAGTTAAACTCTTAAAATCGATAGGGTATGACAATATCGATACATATCATCTTAATGAAGGTCATGGCTCTTTTTCTACTTTAGAATTATATAATGAATTAGGATCTATTGAAAAAGTACAAGAAAAAGTCGTTTTTACAACACATACTCCTGTGCCTGCCGGTCATGATCGTTTTAAGAAAGATTTAGTAGATAAAGTTTTTGAAAATAGAATGCCGCCAGAAATTCGAAAACTTGCTGATGATAATGGAGAATTTAATATGACATATTTAGGAATGGCACTTTCAAGGTATAGAAATGCAGTCGCTAAAAAACATGGAGATATCTCAAAGAAAATGTTTCCTCAATATGAGATTGATTATATTACAAATGGTGTTCATTTACCATTTTGGGTCTCTAAACCTTTCCGAAAAATGTTTGGCAGAAAATGGCCTGATTGGCGCTCAAATCCTTCTGTTCTTGAGAATGCCATCGAATTAGATGATTTAGATGTATTTGATGCTCATATCGAGAATAAATTTAACCTTATTAATTACCAGAAAGGTCATAGCTGGAATTTACTTGACGAAGAATTAATAACTATTGGATTTGCGAGACGCTTTGCTACTTATAAAAGAGCTATTTTAATATTCCACGATATTGATAGATTAGGGAAAATTTGTAAAAATAGTGTTCAATTCATTTTTGCAGGAAAAGCCCATCCAAAAGACCAGATGGGAAAAGACTATATAAAGAAAATTTTTGAAGCTGGGGATTATTTATATAACAATTACGGTGTGAAAGTTGTTGTCATGGAAAATTATAACATGGATCTTTCTCATATGTTAGTCTCTGGTGTAGATATATGGTTAAATACACCTGATAGATATCGTGAAGCTAGTGGTACAAGTGGGATGAAAGCAGCCCTTAATGGTGTTCCGAATTTTAGTGTTTTAGATGGTTGGTGGTTGGAAGGTTATAAAATGAATCCACTTGCAGGATGGGCTATTGGTCCTGATGATTCAAACCCTAATGATCCTGGTGTTTCCAATGATTGGGACATTGATTCAAATATTATCTATAAAACTCTGGAAAACCAAATTTTGCCTACGTACATGAATCATGATGAATGGATCTTCAAGCAGAAAAATGCTATCGCTTTAGCGGCATATTTCAACACCCATCGTATGATCGAGGAATATGCTGAAAAAGCATATAAATTAAAGAAACAGAGACCGTGGAAATATATTAAAACCTAACTAAAAAAATATTTAGATTACCAACTATCATTAACAATATTATTCTTTTTTCAATGAGTTAATTTTTTAGATAAACTGAAATTGTTAAAAAGAAAAGGGGAACATTTTGTATATTGATTGTCATGCTCACATATTTTTCAGTCCAATTCCTCCAGAAGCAATTCCTAACGATATAACTGGTGAGATTCCTACTCCTACTATAGATTTTATAGGAAGAACTATTTCTAATGCAAAGAAGAAGGGTGTAAATCACATTATTGGAGTGATAAGTAATCCCAATAATTTTTCAAGTTATTATAAACAAATGAACCTTGAAAATATAATACATGTTATAGGTGTTCAAAGAAGCAAAGCTCTTGAAGACCATTCCCACTTGATTTTGCTATTAAAAAAAGAAATAGATAGAAAGAAACCTCATGCGATAGGTGAGATTGGATTAGATTATGGCTTTGATAATCTAGGTAGATATGAAAAAAATATATTTAAGAAAAAACAACAAGAATTATTTAGGAAACAGATAAGATTAGCAAAAGAAGCAGATTTACCTATTGTCATTCACGCGGGTTATGGTGCAGATAGAGATATTGAAAAAATTTTAAATCAAGAACAAGC
>SMTZ1_10008481_pt1 | contig 25276 bp, 20 predicted proteins | sample DeeMarSWOR136_30_FD_25667 | JGI IMG/M metagenome (IMG submission 25667)
GTCATAGAACTCTGCCACATCGCTCAACATCCCTTCCAGGTTTGCCGATGTTTCTCCAATCCGGATCATGTCGAGAGAAAGAACAGGAAAGAAGGCTGTTTTTGAAAGGGCCTCAGAAAGACTTTCTCCCTGTTTGATAGACTCGGGCAGGCTTTCCATCCTCTTGATAAGGAAACCGTTGGGAACGGCCTTGTTGGCGATGCCTACAGCATGGAGAAGCGTGATCCCGGCCTCCAGGAGAAGGCTCAGCGTCCGGCAGACTATGGAGACACTTGACTCTATCCAGATCGAACCCCCGTAGGGAATTTTCAGCTTGATCCTGTCAAGGAGAACACGGGTTGTCTCATGTCTTCTCATCTGGAAATAGACGATAAACAGCAAGAACACGAGCGCGATCAACAGAAGGAAATTGGCCCTCACAGCCTGGGAAAAAGCCATGAGAGAGCGGGTGACACCCGGAAGATCGGATTCAAAGCCCGTATAAAAACTGGAGAAGCGAGGCAGAATGAAATTGAGCAGGATAGCCAGCAAGAAAAAGGAAAAAAGGAGGAGTAACGTCGGATAGGTCAAAGCTGACCTTATCCGGGATTTGGTCTCTGAAATGACCCTTGCATAATCAATATAACGGCTGATTGTGCCGGCCAGGTTACCGCTTCTCTCCCCGGCGACGAGAGAGGCAATGTAAACTCTTGAAAAATTCTTCTCAAAAGGAGCAAAGGCTTCTGACAGGGACTTGCCGCCTCTGATCTCCTTCTCGATCTTCATCAACAGCTCTTTGATATGGATATTCTTCATCCGGCTCGATATGACTTCAATACATTTGAGGATGGGATAGCCGGCCTTGATCAATGCAACAAGCTCCTGATTGAACATAATGAAGTCCTTATCCTTGATCTTCTTCTCAAAAGGGAAGGCAGGAACCCTTATCCTTTTCCAATCCAATTTGACAGATAAGACGCAATATCCCATTTCTTCAAAATGTTTCTGGCATTCCTTGCGAGTAGATGCAAGCTGGATTTGATTCACCACGCTTCCATCTTCCGCTGCCAACCGGCATAGAAAGTAAGGCATTTTATTTAAAAAAAACCAATTATATTACTAAAAAAGGCATGTCAATCTTAGGCCATCCTCGTGTTTTTGTCAAATGGGAGAAGCACCCTGTTCCCGCAACAGCTAGTTATGAAGAGGCAATCTAGCACGCTGCCGGTTCCCCTCGGTCCTTGCCAGGGCCCTCCCCCCCTCCTTCATGGCTCCGGATGAAGGGGAACCGCTACCACACTTCTCAATGTATATTAACGCGATCGTTCGTGCGGCATCCTCTATTGACAGGGACTGGTTCCCTTGGGGTTCGGGGCCTGAGGGCGGCATCCAGACCGCACAAAGATTGTAACCTTATTAACTGCGTTACAGCCAGGTCAGATGTTTTCCTTATTACGGAAGTGGAGATGCGTTTTCAAAGGGCTCAAACAGGATTGGCCGCTGCAACCTGAAAGGGACAGAAAAAGCATCTCATTTACAGAGCTGTTGACAGGCGGAGAATATTGACAAATGAGGATGAAAGTTTTATTTTTAAAGAGTAAATGCGGAAAAAAATAAGCCTGGGAATCGTTATCTTTTTCTTCATGGCGCTGGTCTTTGCGCCTCCCAGTACTCATTCTTCAAAGGGGGTATCTCTGAGCAAGAATCCGGCCTATCCCCAGAATGTGCCCGAAAAAAAACCAAAATATGACTACATGAGCACCATTTTATCCAGGAATGCGAGAACACTGGGATTAAAAATGGAACCGATGCTGGAACAAATGTTGAAACAGCCCGGTATCAAATGGGCCATCCGAGCCGGAGCAAAACACATTTTGGACTAAATCCACCATATATTTTTTTGCAAAAATGATTCAATTTTTTGGATTTTTAAAAAAGCCCCGGGAAAAGATCTCCGGCAGAATAAACATCATCCTGGCCGTCCTGCCCATCCTTCTTCTGCTTGGCCTAGGTGGCTTGAACATCTCCCAAAAGATCGCCTGGAGAGACTACACAGACGGCGTTATTTGGATAGCTAAACCAGAGGGTTTGACAGCCTTGAAAGTGGAATTCAAAAGCCCTGCGTATTTGAGCAACATAAAAAAAGGGGACGTTCTCTATTCTATCAATAATAATCCGGTAAAAAACAAGATAGACATTGCCAAGAGCCTGTGGTTGGCAGGCCTGTCTGATCAAAGGGTAACCTATGAAATCGCCAGAGGCGGTGAAAGCTTTTTCCCTTCTTTCAACCTCCAACAAAGAGCCACCAATCCCATCTATTTCTACCTTGCTTTTATCGGATTTGGAACCTTAGTCATCGGATTGATCGTGCTTCTGACATCCAAGCAGCCCTTTTCCGTGCCCTACCTCTACTTCTACCTCATCTCCTTGGCCTTCTATTCCTTTTTTATTTTCTCGCCAACAGGAAAACTGGACACTCTGGATTGTGTCTTTTATTGGCTGGATAAATCAGCCTTTCTGGTTTTCCCTCCTCTGCTCCTTCATTTCTTCTTGATCTTCCCCAGAAGGAAAAAATTATTCAAAAAGAGATCCCGATCCATCTTTATTCTGTACATTCCCGCTGGTGTTCTCCTTCTTGGAAAGATCCTTCTTCACCTTCCGCTGCTCAGCAATCTGAGTGATTCTCTCATGCTCCGCTTGCAGCTCATAGCAGAAAAACTTGACCTCAGCCATTTTGCCCTCTTTTCCGTGCTGACCCTGCTGAGCATCTTTCACAGCACGCGTGAACCGGCCAACCTTACGGTCAAAAAGCAGCTGAAGTGGATCGTCAACGGACTTGGAGCGGGCATTATTCCCTTCACTCTTTTCTACATCATGCCCTTTTTGTTCGGACAGGTACCCTCAAAAGCTGCCGAACTCACTGTCATCCTCCAGGCCCTTATACCCCTGACCTTCGCTTACGCCATCTCCAGACAAAGACTGATGGATTTTGAGCTAATACTCAAAAAGGCGATCACATTGATATCCTCGTCTGTGGTTCTGGCCATCATCTATTTCATCGTCGGTTCCCAAACCAAGGGATTTGCTGAAAACAGATATTATGCCCTCATCCTCGGGATCCTGGCCATAATCCTGGGGGCGACTCTGTTCCAGCCCCTGAAAAAGCTCTTCCAATCCATCCTGGACAGGGCATTTTACAAACGCAGCTACAAATACAGGAAGACGCTTCTATCCATCAGCAAAGAGCTCAGCCGGGAAAGAAACCTTCAGAAACTCTCCCAATCGCTGCTGGACTTGATCGCCAACGCTCTCTCCCTCAAATGCATCGCTCTTCTCCTCCCTTCAGAAAAGGAGGAAAAAACTTTTCATATTCTGAACTCCCGGGGAAGGCTATCCTTATCAGGCACCAAAATTACTTTTGACGACGCAATCTATGACCAGCTTAAGGAAAAGGACTTTCTCTCTTTATATTCCTTTGCTGAGAAGGCAGAGCTTCAGAAAAGATTTGAAGATCTTTCCTCTTCATGCTTTTTCCATTACATGCCTCTGAAAGTCGAGGACAAGCTCATCGGCTGCCTGGGAATGGGAAAGAAGATGGACAACACTTTCCTCGGCAGCGAAGACTGGGAGCTTCTTTCGACCATTTCATCACCTGTGGCTTTGGCCCTGGAGAACGCTTATCTGTACAATCAGGCCAGTTTAAGAGCCACAGAGTTGGAAAGGCTGAAAGACTACAGCGAGAACATCATCGAAAGTCTGACCATGGGAGTCGCGGTCATCGATCAGAAGGAAAAGATCATAGGCTGGAATCGGGTCTTAGAGGAGACCTTCTCCAAAAGAAAAGAAGATGTCCTGAATAAATCGCTGAGTGATGTCCTGGGAAAGAAAAACTATATGGCTCTCTTTCCGCTGGACTCTCAAAAGGATTTCCGCCTCTTGAGTGAGACGACTTTAAAAATGCCGGCTGGAGGAGAGAAAATATTCGACATCGCCAAAACTCCTCTGTTGGATAACGAGATGAGTCCCTACGGAACTGTCATCGCTTTCGAAGACGTCACAGAGAAGATCTCCCTCCAGCAACAGCTTCTTACTTCAGAGAAACTGGCATCGATCGGCCTCCTCTCGGCAGGTGTTGCGCATGAGATCAACACGCCTCTGACAGGAATCTCGAGCTATGTTCAGATCCTCCAAAAAAAACTAAGTGACGGCCATCATTCTCAGATTCTTGAAAAGATCGAAGCCCAGACGGAAAGAGTCACCCGTATCATCAAAAACCTGCTCAGCTTCGCCCGGAATCCTTCCGAAACCTCCTTCCATCAGGTCGATCTTAAAGAAAGCCTTGAAGAAATCATATCTCTGATCGAGTACAAATTGAAAAACTTGAGCATCAACCTCGAGTTGAGTTTGAATCCGTTGAAGCTCATCTGGGCCGACGGCGAAAGGCTCCAGCAGGTCTTTATCAATATCATCCTCAACGCCATCGATGCCATGCCTGAAGGCGGAACGCTGAAAATCGAACTGGATCAAACGGATACCGAAGCTGTGATAAGGATAGAGGATACCGGAACAGGAATCAAGGAACAGGACCGGCCCCACATCTTTGATCCCTTCTTCACAACCAAGGGAATCGGAAAAGGGACCGGCCTCGGACTTTCCATCAGCTATGCCATTATCAAAGAGCATGAAGGGCACATTGCAGTGGAAAGCGAGAGCGGTAAAGGTTCTTTATTTTCCATATATATACCGATGGATTTAAATAAAAGAAAAACCAAAAAAATCTCGGCATCCTGATCTAAAATGGAATACAAAGGAAAAATCCACATCATCGACGATGAGCCCATCATCCACGAGGTTCTGGGTGATCTCTTGACTTCAGAGGGATACGCCGTTGTTAACTCGGCAAACGGGGAAGAGGCTCTGGAAAAGCATTCCGCACAGACATTCGACCTCATCCTTCTGGACCTGCTCATGCCTGGAATGGATGGGATTGAAGTCTTGAAATCATTAAAAAAAAGGGACCCTGGCTCTGTCATCATCATCATCACCGCCTACGCCTCGGTGGAGTCAGCGATCTCCGCCATGAAAATCGGGGCTTTTGACTATGTCCAGAAACCCTTCAAACATGATGAGCTCCTGCTGACGGTGAAGAGAGCCATAGAACACAAGAACCTTCAGGAAGAAAACCTGAGGTTAAAGGACGAGCTCAAAAGAAAATTCAGCTTCGAAAACATCATCGGAAAAAGCAAAGTCATGCAGAATGTCTTCGAGACAATCAAGGCCTCTGCTCCTACGCGCAGCACCATCCTTGTTCAAGGCGAAAGCGGTACGGGTAAAGAACTCGTCGCCAGGGCCATTCACCAGAACAGTGACCGGGCAAGCTTTCCCTTCATCATCGTTAACAGTGGCTCTCTTCCTCCAGACCTTCTCGAGAGTCATCTCTTCGGCCATGTCAAAGGAGCGTTCACAGGCGCCGTCAGCTTAAAAAAAGGGCTGTTCGAGGCAGCTGAAAACGGGACCATTTTTTTCGATGAGATCTCCACTCTCAACATGGAGACTCAATCCAAGCTGCTGCGGGTAATGCAGGAGAGGGAATTCATGAGGCTCGGGGGGACAAAAACGATCAAGGTCGATGTGAGAGTAGTCGCAGCCACCAACTCAGACCTGGAGGAGCTCATACAGGAACGCAGATTCCGGCAAGACCTTTTTTACCGATTGAACGTCATCAAGATTGAGCTTCCCTCTTTGCGGCAAAGAAAAGAGGACATTCCGCTTCTTGTCAAACACTTTCTGGATATGTACAGTCAGGAAAACAATAAAGAGATCGAGAGTGTTACCCCGGATGTCATGGAGATCCTGATCAGCTATGATTGGCCGGGAAACATCAGAGAGCTGGAAAACCTTATCGAGAGAGCGGTCGTCCTGACAAAAACAAAACTCATCACCAGAGACAATCTCCCTCCGTTCCTCCTTTCCGCCCCGGATAAAGATCTGGCTCTCGCTCCTTCCAACCAGGATCTCAACCTCAAAGAAAATCTCCAAGCCATTCAGAAAAAGGCTATCCTCAGAGCTCTTAAGCAGAGCAACGGAATCCAAAAAAAAGCGGCCAGCCTCTTGGGTGTCAAGGCCACGACCTTGAACGAGATGATCAAAAGGCTGAAGATAGACCTAACAGAAATCAGCTAACCTGAATTATTCATAAAATCTGCCGACACCAATTCTCTTTTCTCAAAAGGGGACAGTCCCTCTCTTTTGCAAAATAATGACTAAAAGGGACAGTCCCCATTTTTTTCTATGTCGGCATCTTCTCCCCTCCGGGCGAGCCGATCTGACGACCTGCTGTTTAGAAAAATTGTCACCGCGAGCAGAGCGTGGCGATCTCATCATTCTCCTTGACCAGCAGGAGATTGCCACTGTCGCTTCGCTCATCGCAACGGAGCCTGCAGCAACCTCGACTCGTGAATAAATCAGGCTAAAAGGAAACAAGCTACTTTTTTGGCAAAAAAAAGGAAAGGATTTTTGGCGACTATCCCTTTCAATCCTTTTTTAGAAAAAGAGGGACTGTTCCATTTCTATTAAAAAAAGAATCTTTCCCCTTTTTTGCTCAACGGAATTTTCCGGGGATGGCCCTGTCCGGATTAGCCTTGATTCTTTTGGGACGGCTATGGGTTTTGATCTCGAACTCTTCGTTCGGCTCATCGATGACTACCATCTTCTTAGCTTTTGTTCCGTTCTCGAGCCATTCTATCCACAGCGGGAATACAAAAGTCTCGTCTCTCTGATTGACTTTCAGCTTCATGATATATCCCTCTTCTGATTTTTGGATAGAGTGCGAAACCCGGACCTCGGGAAGAAGATAGGAGCCGAACCACATCTTGAAAAAAACATCCAGTTCTTTACCTGACACATCCTCCATGGCTTTGATGAAATCCCTCGTGCTTGCTGCGCCGTATCTATGCCCGAGATAGAATCCCTTCAATCCCTCATAAAACACATTTTCACCAAGCATATCTTTCAACATATTCAGGACCAGAGCTGTTTTATTATAGATAAGGGCATGATAGGCAAATGGGTCATTCAGGCTCAGCCGGGCTCCCAGAGTAATCGGCCCCCATTCCGATTTCCTTTCCGTCCAGCTGGAAAACTTCCCGAAAATGGTAGAGTACACTTCCTCTCCGTGCTTCTCGGCCAGGTACTGCACCGCGGCAAACTGGGCCAAGCCTTCGCTCAGCCAATGGTCATGATAGGTCTTCCAGGTCACGGCCTGTCCCCACCACTGATGAGCGATCTCATGGGCAAGGAAAAATTCTCTCCAGCGCGAAAGGTCAACAGGACTCCTCACTGGAACCAGCACAGAGCCGTCCTGGGACTGAAACAGCTCATTCAAAATGATGAATGAGGCCGGGCTGTGCCCCCCTACAGTTGTCCATAATCTGCGGACAACACTTAACTTTCCGTAGGGAAAGGGCCCGAATCTATCCTCATAAAAGCGAACGATATTCTTTGCTTCCCCGAGGATTTCCTTTCTTGAAAAATTGATCCCAGATGAATACAGATGCTGGATGGGAACCGAACCAGCGTCTTCGCCGGCATTGGTGAATTTCCCAACTATAAAAGACAGGTATTTAACCGGATGTGTGGTCTGATAGATAAAGACCGCGCTTTTGGCATTATCTTGCTCTTTGACCTTTTCTGCACCATTCCACAGAGTTTCCTCTATCAACTCTCCGTTGGAAATACACTGAAAGGAAGCGGGAATGCTGATTTTCAAACGAGCCTGAAAATAATCATTTTCAGACGGGGCAGGATACCAATAGGCACTCTGGCTAAAAAGATAGGTCTCGTACTCAGGAGGAAGGAAGACAATATTCTGACCGAATCGACCTCCCCACTTGTAAATCTGAGCAGCGGCAACCACATCCGCGATCTGCTCGGGCGGCTCGAGCTTTCCTCGATAGTAAACCTCGATGGCATAAGGCCTGTTTTGAGGAGGAGGCTGGATAAAATAGACATACAGTGTCTCTCTCAACTTATCCTGGCTGTAGAATAAGGCCCTGTTTTCCTCATCAGCGATACGAAGAATGCTGAGCCCAGGATTCAGCTTGAATTTCAACCTATCCAAAGATTCAACCTTGGATTCCACTACGATCCTTGCTCTTCCGGAAAGAAAGTACTTCTCGGGCTTAAAATCCAGGTCAATCTCATAGTCTTTAACCTCGAACATCTGAACAAAAGAGAGGAACATCCTTTTTCCCTTCTCTTCAGACATGGGGGAGTAGAGGTTGATGATCTTCTCATCTCTCCAGCGGAACAAATTGATCTCTTCATCCGAGAAGGGAGAGTAGATATAGGTAAAAGTTCCCAGCTTTTCCCCTTTAAATCCGCAAACCACTTCATCTCCCTGGGGCAGTGTTGAAAGCAATTCTTTATTCAGGGAATTTTCAACAGTGAATGAACGGGAGTAGTGCCTTTCGAATATGGACTGGGCCTCCTCTCTTTCCTGAGGCAGCAGGACGCTTTTCTCGTCTGTATCTTTGACTATTTTTATGTTTTCCCTGAAAAATTGATTCGAGAACCTGAGGTAGACATAGGTCAGCTTGTCATCAAGATAATCTTTTTTGTAGGAGAGTTTAAGCTGATGTCTTTCTACCGGATTGGAAGGAGAAAAATGGAGGCTCCCCTTGCCCACAGCGATTAAAGCTGTCTCCATTTCAGGGATGTTGTCATAAAAGAGCAGGGCATCCCTGAAGGAAATTTTAAGGTCCTTGTGATCCACCTCGAAAGACCTGACCTTCTCTACTCTATCTGAAGGAATGCGGATCCTGTACAACGAGCTGATATTGCCCACGATCTTTTTCTCTCTTACCTTCCAGAGATCGTCAATTTTAACGAGGTTCAAATGCCAGGTTTCGATGATCACCGAAAAGGAGTTCTGAAAAAAGGCCTGGAGGTAAATCTCGGCCGTTTCTCCTGTCTGGGACAACTCAGACGTCTTGAATAGAGCGACTCTCTCCATCTCGAAGACATCGAACATATTCTTGAAATTCCATTCCTCTGTCTCCCTAATCTCAAAGACAAAATTCTCCAGATAAGCCGTCAGATCCTTTTTCATAATGGAGTCTTGAATCTGGGCGATGAATTCATTCAGATTCTGGGGTTCGGCATTCGCTTGAAGGTTGAGGACAAAAGAAAGAAGAATAAGGATGAGGAAGCGATGAATAGGCTTGCTTTTCATTTATCTATTATAACATACAGGCTAAGAGTTCGAACAAAGGGTCAAGCATAAGTCGTCTTCGAAATGGCTTTTTTTCTCTTCACTGCTTCAGTCCTAAGAAACTTCAGCAATTTTCATGCCATCTGAAAATTTGCCAAAAAAATTCCATCCTGAGAGGAGTAAAGGGGTTCCTAAGGAGGCTCTCTTGAATCCCGGACCGCGGAATGTAAAAATATTTAACACTCCCGGGATCAGCACTCCACTGAATAGGGACTATTTATCGTCTTTCTTGGAGTTGACGAAATCTTCTTCCCAGGTGACAAAACTGTGATAGAAAATTCTATCTCCTTCCTCAATTCCTCTTGTTATCTCAGTTATGTGTGAAGTCTTGGCACCAAAGGCCTCGACAGCGTAAAAGACAGCTTTTTCCGGGTCTGTTTCATCACCGCAGGTATAAAAGTCCAAGGCACCGTATCCGTATTCCGGCCAGGTATGGGTGGATACATGAGACTCAGAAATCACGATCACTCCGCTGACACCGTTTGGCGGAAACCTGTTGACGGAGATTGACCAGACCTTTGCTCCCGCCACCTCTGCCGCCTTGACCAATATCTGCTGTACTTTTTCCACACTGCTTATGATTTTCGGGTCGCATCCCGAGGCTTCCACTATATAGTGATGCCCGATGGAACGGTGTATCTTCTGGGGCATTGTTCATCTCCTTTTAGACAGAATGAACCTAATTATGGCACATTTTCCCTGTCTGTCAAGATGGAATCTTGGGGATTGGTCCGTCATTGGCGATCAATTCCCCCTCCAAGTTAATTGTCTCTCCTTTGATATCTGATAAAGCGCCGTTTCCCTTCCATCCGGAGCCCATGGTGGTGGGTGGGAGGGACTTGGCGAGGATGGAAGGGAAACGGCGCTTTATATCTCAACAAAAAGAATATAAGGCTCAGGTTGGGTGGTGAAAAAACCGTATGGAAGGCTGAGCGGGCACGGTTCCTCAAGCGAAGCGAGAGGAGAGCGAAGCCTGGAATCGAGCCGCTTTTGACTCGCTGGGGCAAAAGCGGCGTGTTTTCACTATGATATATAATGTTTCCTTGTCAGTGTGTAGAATGTCAGGAATCGGAACGATCGTCGGGGGGATCCAAGGAGGTATGACCCCTTGGTCGCAGACCGAAGGTTAATACCAAGCCCGAGAAGGAGAGGCTGCAAGTCACGAGAGAGCAAGCGGGCGTTGGAAGCAGGAAGTCAGCTCCCTCTCCAAGATGACTTCACTGGCGCATGAGAAATGAAAAATCATTGACAATAATTATATTTATCTGTTATAAATCTGTGTTAATAATTTAAATTTTCATATGATTTATTGAATTCATTCATTATAATTTTTAAATTCATAAGTTAGAGGAGGAATCATAAATTTCATATCCTCAATCCGCTTTTCTCTCTCAAATCAACGTCAAAGTTCCAATTCAGGTCATTAGCCCAGGTTTAAACCAGACTCATCATGATTCCACAGAAAAATCTCAAATGGAGGCCACTCAAACCAAGAGAAAAGTATCTTTGAATATAATAGAACAATAATACGACTCGGAGGAAAACGGGTGGAAATTCAAGAATCTAAAGTCAAATCATTCGTAACAAAACACAACAGCGAAAAAAAAGCACTCATATCCATCCTGCAGGACATCCAGGAAGAGTACAACTATCTTCCTCAGGATGCCTTGAAAATCGTATCAGAGACCTTAGGCATTCCTCTCATCGATATCATCGGTGTCGCAACCTTTTATCGCGCCTTCAGTCTCGAACCAAGAGGACGACACCTCGTAACAGTCTGCATGGGAACAGCCTGTCATGTGAGAGGCGGCCTTAAAATTCTGGAAGAATTCGAAAAAAAATTGAATATCAAAGCCGGAGAGACTACTGAGGATAAACAATTCAGCCTGCAAACAGTAGCCTGTTTAGGATGTTGTGCCATCGGCCCTGTAGTCGTTATTGACGACGAATACCACGCTCAAACAACCATCCGTAAGGTCGTTCCAATTCTCAAGAAGTACCTGACAAAAAGAGAAAGAAAATGAAAACAATCAAGAAAATAAAAACAATCGAAGATATGAAGGATACTATTCAGAGCGAAATCCAGAAAAGAAAATCTGAAAAAAAGCCTGTTCTCACTATCTCTGCCGGAACTTGCGGTCAAGCTCGAGGCTCATTAAAAGTCATTGAATCCCTGAAAAAAGCCATTCAGAAAAAAAACATGGCGAACAAAGTTAAGATTAAGGTGACAGGATGTCACGGCTTCTGTGAGGTTGAACCAAACATAATCATTCAGCCTGAAAACATCTTCTACCAGAAAGTCCAGCCCAAGGATGCTGAAGATTCAGACCCAGTATCAGGAGATAGCGTTTTAAAAGAAGATGACATTTCCTTTTACAGAAAACAAAAACGCCTGCTTCTTGGCGACAACGCCCTCATTGACCCGACCGAAATCAACGATTATCTCTCTATCGGAGGATACAGCTCCCTAGCCAAAGTTTTAGGCAGTATGTCTCCAGAAGAGGTCATTGAAACTGTTAAGCAATCCGGGCTCAGAGGCCGGGGAGGAGCCGGTTTTCCGGCTGGCTACAAGTGGGAATTCGCGAGGAAAGCAAAGGGTGACTCAAAATACATCATCTGCAATGCTGATGAAGGAGACCCAGGGGCTTACATGGACCGCAGCCTGCTGGAAGGAAATCCTCATCGCGTATTGGAAGGAATGGTCATCGGAGCTTATGCCATCGGTGCCGAGGAAGGATTTATCTATGTCAGAGACGAATATCCATTGGCCGTGAAACACATCACCAGAGCCATTTCCCAGGCAGAAGAATTCGGGCTGATCGGCAAAAAAATACTCGGAACGGATTTTAATTTCAGAATTCATATTTCCAAAGGTGCCGGGGCATTTGTCTGCGGCGAGGAAACAGCGCTCATAGCCTCAGTCGAGGGAAGAGTCGGAGAGCCCCGGCAGAGACCGCCTTTCCCCGCTGTAAAAGGTCTCTGGAACAGGCCAACAAACATCAACAACGTCGAGACCTGGGCTAATATTCCTCTTATCATCGAAAAAGGAGCCGATTGGTTTTCTAAAATAGGAACCAAAGGAAGCAAAGGAACCAAAATATTTTCATTGGTCGGTAAAATCAATAATACGGGATTAGTCGAGGTTCCCATGGGAATCACGCTGAGAGAGATCATTTTTGATATCGGCGGTGGAATTCCGGGAGGAAAAGAGTTCAAAGCCGTTCAAACCGGCGGACCTTCAGGAGGATGCCTCCCGAAGGAAAAGTTAGATCTGCCGATAGATTATGAAAGCTTGACTCAAGCAGGATCGATAATGGGCTCAGGCGGAATGATTGTCATGGACGAAAATACCTGCATGGTCGATGTGGCGAAATACTTCTTGAATTTTCTGAGAGACGAATCATGTGGCAAATGCCTCTCCTGTCGAGAAGGAACTCAAAGAATGTGGGAAATCGTCAAGGATATATCCGAAGGAAAGGGAACAGAAAAAGATATCCAGTTGCTTGAGCAGTTGGCTCGAGCCACAAAAGATGCCTCACTGTGCGGACTGGGCCAGACCGCCGCAAATCCTGTCCTGTCGACGCTCAGATATTTTCGAGATGAATACGAAAGCCACATTTTCTCTAAGAAATGCCCCGCTCTGGTCTGTAAAGAAATCGTCTCTGCTCCGTGTCAATATATCTGCCCCATTGATCAGGAAGCCTCGGTTTATATTGCTCTCATCGCTCAAGGAAAATTCGAAGAAGCTTTAAAAGTCATCATCAAAGAAAATCCTTTACCTTCGGTCTGCGGTCGGGTTTGCCATCATCCATGTGAAAAAGTATGCAGAGCCGGAGAAATTGGAGAGCCGATTGCCATTCGGGATCTGAAGCGGTTTGTCATGGATTGGGCAAAACAAAATGGTTATCAGATACCCATCCAACGCGTCAAGGCCGATAAAGAAAAAGTAGCGATCATAGGTGCCGGGCCAGCCGGATTAACAGCTGCATACAATCTGTGCCTGAAAGGATATCAAACAACCATCTTTGAATCCCTGCCAGTGCCTGGAGGAATGCTGGCCATAGGTATTCCCGAACACAGGTTACCTAATAAAATCCTAAACGATGACATTGAAAATATCATAAAAACTGGCGTTACTATTAAAACAAACACTGCTTTGGGAAAAGATTTCACTATCGATGACCTGTTCAAAGAGGGTTATCGAGCTGTATTTATTGCCACTGGCGCTCACAAATCGATGGATTTGAAGATTCCTGGAGAAAATGCAGAAGGTGTTATTCATGCCATGAAACTTCTTCATGCAGTTAATTTGGGAGAAAAAGTCAAGCTAGGCGAAAAAGTAGGCATTATCGGCGGGGGAAATGCAGCTATCGATGCAGCCCGAGTCGCTATCCGAAACAAGGATTGTCAAAAGGTGACCATACTCTACAGAAGAACAAGAAAAGAAATGCCTGCATTTGAAGAAGAGATTGACAGTGCACTCCAGGAAGGCATTGAAATCCAGTATTTAGTGGCGCCCAAGAATGTATTAGTAAAAAATGGGAAGGTAGTCGGTGTGGAATGCATACGAATGAAGCTAGGCGATCTCGATGAGAGCGGCAGAAGACGGCCTGTTCCCATCGATGGCTCAGAGTTCTCGGTCGAATTGGACACACTCATTCCTGCCATAGGAGAACGGCCAGATATTTCATTCATTAAAAAGGAAGATAACCTGGAGGTCACCAAATGGGAGACTATCATTGCAAACGAGGAAGTTCTTTCAACGGATAGAGAAGGTGTCTTTGCCGGCGGTGACGCAGTCTCCGGGCCTAAAACAGTGGTCGAAGCCATCGCCGCAGGAAAGATCGCTGCAGAATCCATCGAAAAGTATCTCCAAGGAGAAAAATTAGCCAGAGACTACAAGCTAAGCAGGCCATCCCTTTATGTTGAGCCAGTAAAGCTGACTGAAGAAGAAATGCAGAAAGCAAAACGAGCGAAAATGCCGAAGTTGTCTCTCAATGCAAGAAAAAAGAACTTTAAAGAAGTTGAGTTAGGATTAACCAAAGAGAAAGCCGTCGAGGAAGCAAGACGCTGCCTAAGATGTGATTTGGAAACCAAAGACGGCAAAAACGCAATGGGAAGGATGAAATGATCAATTTAATCATGAATGGACTTGAAGTCAAGGCAGAAGAAGGTTGGACCATACTGGAGACAGCCAAGTTTTATGGGCTAGAAATCCCGACCCTTTGCTATAAAGATGGCCTAAGCGCTTATGGCGGGTGCCGTCTGTGTCTTGTCGAGGTCGGCGAGGGCCCCAAGGCCAGGCTTGTTTCTTCCTGCACCTATCCCGTAGAAGAAGGCTTGATCGTCAGGACGGATACAAAAAGAGTAATCGAGACGCGAAAGATGATGATAGAGCTGATGCTTTCCATCGCTCCCAATTCTAAGGTCATTCAGGATCTGGCCTCGAAATTCGGCGTCACTCAAGTCCGGTTCAAAATCCGGAATGAAGAATGCATCCTGTGCGGGTTGTGCGTCCGGATGTGCGCCGAGCAGATGGACGGACGGGCGATCGGCTTTCAAAACCGAGGATATAAGCGAAAAATTTCGACTCCCTTCGACATCCGGTCCGAGGAATGCCGCCTCTGTGGAGGTTGCCTTTATATCTGCCCAGCCTGCCAGCTCAGGTGCCAGGGCCCCGAAGCTGATACAGCCGTCTGCAATGCCTGTCTGACTATGGAGCCAACCTGCCTGGACCATTACGACGACCTTCAGTGCTGGATGTATGATGCCGGCCGCTGCGGGACGTGTGTGCGAGAAAAAAAAGACGGTAAAGAGCAGGCCAGCAACACCAAATAAGGAACGAAAACAAATGATAGGCATGCTTTTGACTGAAAATAAATCAATGAGTCAATAAGGAGGTAATCATTATGGCCTATACAAAACTCAACAGAAGTGCAGCTACCCTGACCAAGAACAGGACAGAAGGTTCAATCAGCCCCTTCAGCGGGATGTGCGTGACGTGTGTCGATGGCTGTATCGGGATGTGCGAGATAGGAAAATCGGCCTACCGGGGGCACGAGGTTCTCTATCCTCAGCCTTTCGGGATCATCACCGCAGCCTCTGAGAAGGAATATCCTGTCGACCTCTCTGATTTCACGATTATGGGAACAGCCGTTGGCGCCTATGGAGTTGAGGCTGACTCGGATAAAGCCACTTTTCCCAAAGTGACCATCGAAACCGCAATCGGCCACGACAAGGGGATCAAGCTCAAAGTTCATTATCTCCGGCATGGGCTCGACGAATGTTGCCAAACAGAATTGGGAAGGACTGGCCAAGGGAGCGGCCCTTTCAGGGAGCATCCTGACAATCGGGGAAAACGTCTGCGGCATGGATGATGAATCAGAGATCAAGAACGGGAAAATCGTCCGTTCGCCTGACATGGAAAGCCGGGTGAGATTCTTCAAAGAATTCCAAGAGGACGGCTACGGAACAGTGGCTGTCCAGGCAAACGTGGAAGACACGCGGCTAGGGGTTCATGAATACGTCATCGAAAAACTCGGTGTCGAAGTCGTCGAATTGAAGTGGGGGCAGGGCGCTAAGGATATCGGCGGCGAGGTCAAGATCAAGAGCCTCGAAAAAGCACAGGCGTTGAAGAAAAAAGGCTACATCGTCCTCCCCGATCCCGATGATCCCGATGTCATCAAGTCCTTTGAGAAGGGAAGCTTCAAGGAGTTCGAAAGACATTCCCGTCTGGGCATGGTCGAAGAAGAAAGCTTCATGAAAAGAGTCGAGGAGCTGAGAAAGGCAGGGGCCAAGTACGTCTTCCTGAAAACAGGGGCGTACAGGCCGGCAGACCTGGCCAGGGCAGTCAAGTACGCCTCCAAAGCAAAGCTCGACCTCCTGACAGTCGACGGAGCCGGGGGCGGGACAGGAATGAGTCCCTGGCGGATGATGAACGAATGGGGAATCCCGAGTGTGGAGATCTGGTCCCTGCTCTAGCTGGCGGAATCACCTTCGAAGACCAGATCTACAAAGCTCTTGCCCTCGGTGCTCCGTATTTCAAAGTCGTGGGCATGGCCAGGGGACCTATGGCCGCCACAATGGTCGGGAAGACCATCGGAAAGAGAATCGACGAAGGCCAGATCCCTGTTTATGTGGAACGCTTTGGCAATACAGCCGAAGAAATATTCGTCACCGCACCTGAATTGAAGAAGAAATACAAGGAAAGGTTCAACAGCATCCCCACAGGAGCGATCGGACTCTACACCTACTTCCACAGGCTCAGCCAGGGGCTGCGTCAGCTCATGGCCGGTAACAGGAAGTTCTCCCTGGAATACATCACCCGCGACGATATAGCCGCTCTGACCCAGGATGCGGCGAACATCAGCGGCATTCCCTTTATCACCGAAGTCGACAAAGAAGAAGTCGAGAAAATCCTGAAAAGCTGACCCCGTTAGATTAGATATTCGAAGGCCCCGTCTTTCGAGACGGGGCCTTTTTTTTGTCAAAAGACAAAACGACAGGGAAATTGCTGGAGCGAAGCAATTTCCCTGTCGTTTCATGCGATTTATTCCGTTTTTGCTTTACGAGGTTCCCCTCATATGGTATAAATACCTCTGGAAGAAAAATGCCTATCTCGACTATCATCATTTTGGTTTTTGCGTTGCTCTTCGCTATAACCGTACACGAAGCCGCTCATGGTTGGGCCGCCTACAAACTGGGAGACCCGACTGCTTATTCTCTGGGAAGGGTTACCCTCAACCCCATCGCCCACATCGACCCCATAGGAACGGTCATCTTTCCGTTTATCATGCTGATCATGGGGTTGGTCCCTATCGGCTGGGCCAAGCCCGTTCCCGTCAATCCTCTTAACTTGAGAAACCCCCGGAGGGATAATCTCTGGATATCGCTGGCCGGCCCGGCGTCCAACATGACCGTGGCCACGATCTCCCTTATCCTCATCGTTTTCCTGAAGCTCATCAGCCCCGACGTTATCTACTTTCTGAGAGCCTCCCTCTCCCAAATGGGAGGATTGAACCGCGGCTTTTTTCCCTTGGGCGTACTCACCCTTATCCTCTATTATCTCGTCTACGTCAACTGCCTGCTGGCTGTGTTCAACCTTATTCCGATTCCTCCCCTGGACGGAAGCGGCATCCTGATGGGTTTCCTCTCGGAAGAGACCAGCCAGAAATATGAACGAATCCGCCCGTTCGGATTTATTATTATCCTGGCCCTGGTCTATCTCGGGTTTCTCCGGATTCTGATGTACCCGATAGCCCTGGTCATCCATACTATAGTCTTTCTTTGAAAATGAGCGAAAAAAAGAAAAAGGTCGTTTTGAGCGGTTTGAGGCCGACAGGCCCCTGCCATCTCGGCCACCTGGCCGGAGCACTTCGCAACTGGCTTAAATTCCAGGAGGAACACACCTGTTTCTACAGCATCGTGACCTGGCATGCCTTGAGCTCTGAATACCAGAATTCAAAAATCATCAAGAACTTCATCTTTGAAGTGGGAGCGGACTGGCTGAGTATCGGGTTGGGCCCGGAAAAAAGCGTTATCTTCAATCAAGCCGAGGTCCCGACTTTAAAGGAGATGCAAAGAGAAATCCCGGATAAAGACCTGAACACCTACGGGTTCCTGGGGTATCCGGTGCTTCAGACAGCGGACATCCTCATCTATAAGGCCAATGCCGTCCCTGTCGGTGAAGACCAGGCCTATCATCTGGAGCTTGCCCGAGAGATCACACGGCGCTTCAACCGTCTCTATGGCAACGTGTTTCCTGAACCCCAGACCATCCTCACCGAAGTCCCCAAGCTTGCCGGAATAGATGGGCGCAAGATGAGCAAGTCTCTTGGGAATTCTATCTTCCTTAAGGATCCGCCAGAGGTCATCCGGCAGAAAATATCACCCATGAAGACCGATACCCGGCGCAAACGCAAGACAGACCCAGGAGAGCCGGAAGACTGCCCGGTGTTCACCTTCCACAAAGCCTTCGTGGACAAAGCCAAAAGAGAGGAACTGGCCCGGGGATGCCGGACAGCCGGAATTGGCTGTCTGGAGTGCAAAGAAGTGGTCATCAACAGGCTGATTGAACTTCTTGCTCCCTTCCGGGAGAAGAGACGCAAGTACGAAAAAAATCCCCAGCTCGTCTGGGATATTCTGGAAGAAGGAAACAAAAAAGCGCGCCGCGTGGCTCAGAAGACCATGGAGGAAGTCAGAGCAGCTATCGGCCTCTAGTTAGATGTGAGTATAATCCAAACTCAATGGACGCATCGGCAGATTATCAGGTAAAACTGGAGGTCTTCCAAGGCCCCCTGGATCTTCTTCTTTTCCTGATCAGAAAGAAGAAAATCGACATTCATGACATTCCCATTGCCACCGTCACCAGAGAATATCTGAAATATCTCAACCAGAAGGAAAGGATAAATCTCGACCGGGAGGCAGAATTTCTGCTCATTGCCGCCCTCCTCATCTACATCAAATCCCAGATGCTCCTTCCCCGGGAAAAACCCGTTGAGGATGAAAAGGATCCCCGCCAGATTCTTGTCAGCCGGCTGCTGGATTACCAGAGAATAAAAGCAGCCAGCTCTCTGCTCCGAGAAAAAGAGGAAGAGGAGCTGCTGAAATGGAAAAGATCGTTCCTTCCTCATCTTCTCCAGGAAGATACCATGGACACCTTCGAGGTCTCTCTTTTTGACCTGGCTGAATCCTTCTTTGTCCTGATGAAAAAGAAGGAAAGAGAGGGAATCAAAACGATCCAAGGAAAGGGATATTCTCTGGAAGAGAAAATGAAGGAAATCCTGGCCCTCCTGGAAGCGAGCGAGTTTCTCGATTTTCTGGATTATTTCAGCCAGGCGGAATCTTTCGAGGAAGCTCTGGTTTCCTTCTTAGGGCTTCTGGAATTGATCAAGGCCAGGATCGTTGTCGCCCTCCAGGAAAGTCATTTTCAGCCGATCAAAGTCTGGCTTCGCAGCAAGGAACGCTTGACGAAAAACTGATGGAAAAACGCCTGAAAGAGATCATCGAATCCTTGATATTCATTTCCCTGGAGCCTCTCACCCTGGAAAAAATCAAGAGCGTCCTGACCGAATTCAAACAAGAAGAGATCGAGCTGGCCATAAAAGAGCTCATGGAGACATACGTGTCGAACGAGAGGGGCATTCAGATCATCCAGTCTGGGGGAGGATTGCTCTTCTCGACAAAACCGGAGCATGATTCGTTCATCAAGCGTCTTCTGAAGATAGAGAGGAAAAGCAAGCTCTCCTCCGCAGCTCTCGAGACGCTGTCCGCCATCGCCTACCACCAGCCTATCACCCTGGCTGAAATCTCGGCCTTGAGAGGCGTCGACTCCAGCTCTACCCTGAAAACCCTTCTCCAGAAAAAACTGGTTAAGATCGTTGGCCGAAAAAAAAGTCCAGGGAATCCGCTGATCTACAGGACATCAGAAAAATTTTTGACTCATTTCGGGCTGAATACCTTAAGGGACCTTCCTTCTCCAGAGGAGCTGTCCAAAATCCTCGATGAGGAGGATATTCCCGAGGAAGAAGATATTGCTGAGCAGTAGAATAATCGGAACATCTGTTTTTTCTCCTTCTTTCTTGCCTTTTTAAAGGCTCAAAGAAACCGAAGGTTCCGGAGTTTTCACAGCCCTTCTTCTTAATAAAAAAATCATTCTCTTCCATATTGTATGAGTAATTTATTGACTAAAATACACGGGAATGGAAGGAGCGACCTTGAAGATTTAGCCTTCTTGAACTGTCCGCTGAGGGAAGCCGATATAATCGGCCGCCGAGTATGTTTGAGCACGATATGCTTAATCTGATGAAAAATAATTGAGAACGGACTTCGGGTTCAAAGTGATATACTAAAGTGCGGAGTTACGCAGGCGCCGAGGGGGCAGTGAAAGAATGGCGTTAAAAATCTGAAGGGAGCGACGCCATTTCCGTGTATTTTATCCACAGTGTCTGGAAGAGAATCAAAAAATGTTCTCTTTAAAAGGGACAAAATCGAGCTAAGTTCAGATTTTATCTATAGTTAGAATTGACAAAAAGGTCCGGCTAGGGTAATATACTTCATTCATTTGAGTCCAAAAAATGGAAATCATCATCGCCAAGAAATCAGGATTGTGCTACGGAGTCAAACGGGCTTTGAACATCGCCCGGGAAACACGGCAGAAAAAAACCGGGAATGTCTATACCCTCGGTGACCTGATCCATAATCCCCAGGTCATTGCAGACTTGAAGCAACAGGGCATCCAATCCGTCACTGACCTGGATGAGCTCGATAAGGGATGGGTCATCATCCGAAGTCATGGAGTCTCTCCCGACATTTACAGACGGCTCGAGAAAAAGAACATCAAAATCGTTGATGCCACCTGTCCGATCGTAAAAAAAATCCAGAGGCTGGTTGAAATGCTGGCCAGGGATATGAAAGAAATCATCATCGTCGGAAACAAGGAACATCCTGAGATCCAGGGGCTCATCGGGTACAGCCAGGGAAAAGGAATCATCGTCGAAAGCGAGGATCGGGTAAGACGAATGCCGCGAAGAAAGAAAAGGGCGGTCCTTGCCCAATCCACCCAAGACCTTTATTTCTTTGAAAAAATCGTGGCTGCTCTTATCGAAAAAACGGAAGAGTTGGAAGTCTTTAACACCATATGCCATTCCACCAAAACCCGGCAGAAAGCGACCTCCGAACTGGCTTCCTGCGTGGATACCCTCTTCATAGTCGGGGGAAAAAACAGCTCCAACACCAATAAGCTCTTCCAGATTTCAAAAAGGATACTACCCAACACGCATTTTATCGAAAGCGCGAATCAAATAAATCAAGAAATGCTGAAAGGATCAAAAAAGATAGGCCTTTCTGGAGGTGCTTCTACCCCTCCTGAAGCCATCCAAGAAGCTGTGGACAAAATCAAAACCAGCTTTAAACAACCATTTCAAAGGGAGAAAATCATCCAATGTCAGAGATAACAAAAGACGCAGACAACGACGACCAGATCTCATCTCAAGACTACGAAAGCTTACTTGATCAATATCAATTCAGTGCCAAAGAAATCGTCCCGGGTAAAATCATCAAGGGCAAAGTGATCAAGGTCACGTCCACCCATGTTCTTGTGGACATCGGATTCAAGTCCGAAGGAATCATCCCTAAGGAGGACATTATCCAGAGCCTGGACATCGCCGAAATCCGCCCAGGAGACACTATCGAAGCAACTTTTGAAAGGAGCGACTCGAAGGAAGGCTATGTATTGCTTTCTCACAAAAAGGCCATGGCATCCAAGGCCCTTAACGACCTTGATAGAGCTTTCAACACCAATTCCTGGGTAAAGGGAAAGATCATAGAAAAAATCAAGAACGGGTATACCGTCAACGTGGGAATCAAAGCTTTCCTTCCAGATTCCCATGCTGATGTAAGGGCTGTCAAAGAACCCCAGGAGCTGATCGGAAATAATTATAAATTCAAAGTCATTAGATTTGACCGAAAAAGCGAGAATGCCGTTCTCTCCAGGAAGCTTTTTCTCCAGGACGAGAGAGAAAAAAGACGAAGACGGGTATTCGACCAGATCAGTCAAGGACAAAAGATCAAAGGCAAGGTCAAATCACTGACAAACTTCGGAGCGTTCATCGATTTAGGCGGTGTGGAAGGGCTTCTTCATGTCTCGGACATTTCCTGGGGAAAAATTTCCCATCCTTCTGAAGTCTTCCAGTCCGGCCAGGAAGTGGAAGTGGTCGTCCTTGATTTCAACGAAAAGGAGGATAGGATCTCTCTCGGATATAAACAGTTGACCCCCGACCCTTGGGAAAGCGTTGAAGAAAAATATGAAGTGGGCACAAAAGTCAAGGGAACCGTGGTCAGTCTGACCGATTTCGGTGCTTTTGTAGAACTGGAAAAAGGAGTGGAGGGGCTGATCCATGTCTCGGACCTGACTTGGTCCCGAAAGGTCGTTCATCCGAAAAAAGTCCTCTCACCTGGAGAGGAAGTCACAGTCAATATCCTGGATATAAATGCTTCCTCTAAAAGAATCTCCTTAGGGCTAAAACAGGTGACACCTCATCCGCTGGAAGTCCTGAAGCAGAAATTCAGCCCCGGCTCCAGGATCAGAGGCACAATAACCAGCATCACCGATTTCGGCGCCTTCATTGAGGTGGAGAAAGGAGTTGAAGGACTCATCCATATTTCTGATATCTCCTGGAAAAAAATTAAGCATCCTTCTGACAAATTAAAAGTGGGCGAGGAAGTAGAAGCTATCATTCTCAATATCGATATGGAAAAGCAAAAACTCTCTCTCGGCATCAAACAGCTTGAAGGTGATATCTGGGAGGATTTTTTCAAACGGCAAAAGATAGGAGACCTGGTCAAAACAAAGATCGTCCGCATCACTGATTTTGGAGTATTCGTCGAGATAACGCCTGGGATTGAAGGTATCGTTTTTCTTTCTGAGTTGGATGAGAAGAAAATCGAGAAACCGGAGGAAGCCTTCTCTACAGGAGAAGAGCGCATTGCCAAAATCGTTAAGATGAATCCCAGGGAGAAGAAGATATCGCTTAGCTTTAAACAGGCCCAGTTCGAGCTTCAAAAACTGGAATATCAGAAATACATCCAAAGCCAGGACGATAAATTGACTCTGGGTGACCTCATGAAAGACCAGCTAAAAAAAATAAAGCCTATTCGAAAGGCCAAAAAAAAGGAGGGCAAAGATGATTAAAGCCGACTTAATCAACAAAATTGCGAAGGAAATGAACATCTCCAAACAAGAGGCAGAGACTGGCGTGAATCTTTTTTTTCAAACGATCAAAGAAGCAATCCTGAGAGGTGAAGAAATTGAACTCAGAGGATTCGGAAGTTTCCGTTTTCGTCAAAGAAATTCCCGCTCAGGTAGAAACCCGCGCACCGGCGAGCCTGTGAATGTTCCTCCTAAAAAAGTCCTCTACTTTAAACCGAGTAAAATCCTGAAAAACATGATCAATAAATAGCCATGGAATATATCTTTGCTCCCTGGAGAGAGGAATACATAAAAAAACTCTCAACAATGAGTGAATGCATCTTCTGTCATGCCCTTAAGATGAAAAATGATAAAGATGCTTTGATACTCTACAGAGGCAAAAAAAATTTCATTGTGCTCAATAAATATCCCTATACACCGGGTCACTTAATGATTGCTCCTTATAAGCATCTGGCATCGTTCGAGCGGGCCGAGAAAAAATCCACCGACGAAATGGCTGACCTCCTCAAGATGAGCTTGAGGATTCTGAAAAGCAAATACCGTCCCCACGGCTTTAACACAGGCATGAATCTCGGCCACAGCGCAGGAGCGGGTGTGGCTGACCATTTCCATCTTCATGTCATTCCTCGCTGGACCGGAGACTCCAATTTCATGCCTCTTGTGGGCAGGACAAAGGTAGTAATCGCTGACCTGGAAACGACTTATGGCCAGCTTTTCCCTCTCTTCCAGCGGGCAAAATCGAATCCCTGAGGTGTAGGAACTCAAGTATCCTTATCGTCGTGATGAAGAGGCGAAGAGACTTTTAAAGAGAGGATCAAACCAATAATGGACTTTGAACTTACAGAAGACCAAAGGCTGCTCAAAGAGATGGTGAGGGATTTCTCGCAAAAGGAGATTGCCCCTCAAGTCAAATCCCTGGAAGAAAATAAAGAATTTCCTGATGAAATTCTAGCCAAGCTTGGCGAGCTCGGAATCCTGGGTATGACCGTCCCGGCTGAATACGGGGGTTCAAAAACAGACTATTTATCAACCATGCTCGCTCTGGAAGAGATCAGCAAGGTCTCATCCGCAGTTGCTGTCATTGTCAGCGTCCATTGTGGGCTTTTCTGCCAGGCCATCCTGGAATTCGGGACTGAAGAGCAGAAGAAAAAATACCTTCCCAAAGCGGCCAAAGGGGAAATCATAGGAGCCTTCTCGCTGACAGAGCCTGGAGCTGGTTCGGACGCCACTAACCTTAAAACAAAAGCCGAAAAGAGAGATGGTTTTTATCTTTTAAACGGAACAAAGGCTTGGGTGACCACCGGAAACGACGCCCTAGCCATGATCCTGTTCACTGCAGCCGGAGCCGACTCAAATAAAAAAAAGCTAAATGCCTTCATTGTCGAGAAAGGCTTCCCGGGTTTCAAAATCTCCAAAATCGAAGAAAAGCTGGGCCTCCATGCTTCCCCGACCGCAGAAATCGTCCTCGAGGATTGTCAGGTCCCTCAGGAGAACCTTCTCGGAGCAGAAGGAAATGGAGCGGCGATCGCTCTCTACAGTCTCGACGGCTCGAGGATCGGCATCGCAGCCCAATCTGTTGGACTGGCTGAACGAGCTTTGCAGGAAGCGGTTCAGTATGCCCAACAGAGGGAAGCCTTCGGGAAAAAAATCTCTGAATTCCAGGCCATTCAATTCATGATAGCGGATATTTCAACTTCCATTGAGGCCGCTCGTCTCCTCACCTATAAGGCAGCGGTTCTAAAGGATAGAGGCAAATCCTTTTCCAAAGAGGCAGCCATGGCTAAACTTTTCGCCTCCGAAGCCGCCAATAAGATCGTCTATCAAGCGCTGCAGATCCACGGCGGCTATGGATATTCAAAGGAATTCTTTATCGAGCAGCTCTACCGAGATGCCAGAGTGCTCTCTATTTACGAAGGAACTTCCGAAATTCAACGCCTGGTTATTTCCAGACATCTTCTGAAAGAAAATTAAACGGATGGATATCGGTTTCGTGGTCAGGAGAGAAATCAAGAAACAAAAAAATGCAGCCTTTTCGATCCTGGCAAGGAACTCATCCCCCATGAGGTGATCAGATGCTTAAAGCAATGCGAAAAAACGTCAAGTCGTTGGCCCCGACCCTGTGGCTGGTGATTGCCGCCTTCATCATAACCATCTTTGCCGTCTGGGGTGGAGCCGGACACCTCGGCGAAGCCAGGGCTACAAAAACCATCGCCACTGTCAAAAGAGAGAAGATCTCTGTGGATTACTACTATCAGAATCTCATGCAGAGGCTGGAGATGATGAAAAACGAGTTTCAAGAGATCAACAGAAACCTTATC